>Ga0315280_10007656_pt1 | contig 14410 bp, 15 predicted proteins | sample YL17G06_40_MG_FD_203697 | JGI IMG/M metagenome (GOLD analysis project Ga0315280, IMG submission 203697) | Sediment microbial communities from Yellowstone Lake, YNP, Wyoming, USA - YL17G06_40 | ecosystem: Environmental > Aquatic > Freshwater > Lake > Sediment | place: USA: Wyoming | collected...
CGGTAGGAAAGGCGAGGCACGATCTTGCGTGGAGCTATGAACCTCCACGCATCATGCCCTTGAAAGAATTCGAGGCGCTCGTCCGCGAAGCCGCTGACAAGGGCGAGGCCATACAAGCCCTGGTCTCGCGGCAGAATGAACAGCGCGAAGGGGAACTGCTAAAGCAATACGAAGTGGAATACCAGACGGCCGTCCGCGACCACAGGCAGGCGGAAAGGGCGGCAGGGAGATTGATGGGCGGCAACCCCGCGGACGATTAGCTGGGTTGCGCCGGGTGAGAACGGTGCTTTTGGGATGGATTCCGAGCGACCTTATGGGAAGTCCCAACCGGATCGACAAAGGGATTCCTCCAGCGTCAGGGATTGGGATTGGCCCTGATGCTTCTCCTTCTCCCTGCACCACAGCGGCCCTTCCATCCGCCTGTTGTGCGGCCGATCCGGCTTGGAGTTTCCATGGGCGGTCCCATGAGCGAACCGACGAATAAAGCGAAGGCTGGGAGTCACCGGGTGGAAAGGAACGAAACCCGGAATCTGAAATCCCGGCCGAACAGAAGGAGAAATAATGCCAAGTTTGATTAGTAGTCCCTTTGCGGCGCATGTCGATCTCGACCTCACGAACTTTGCTATCGAGCAGATGAATGCGCCTTCGGCGTTCGCTGCCGATGTGATTGCGCCACTCGCCTCGGTCCCGAACCAGGGCGGCAAGTATGTCATCTTCGGCGAGGAGATCCTGGAAGACCCCGGCGACGTGGTCCGCGGGCCTCTGGCGGCGCCGAAGGAACTGGCCGCGAGTCTCTCGCGCGATTCTTATCAGTGCGAAGACCATGCGGCTACCTTTCCCTATGCCCGCGAAGAGGAGAGGGCGGCCCGGGCCATCTATTCGCCCGAACAGCGGGCGTTGCGGCAGGTTATGGATCGCGTGATCCGGCTGAAACGTGAACTCGTGGTGATCGCCAAGGTTCTGGTCGCCGGCGAGTACAGCGCCTCGAACAAGTTGGCCCTCGAGGGCGGCGACAAGTGGTCGGACCCGCTCAACTCCGACCCCATCCGCGATGTCTTTGCCATGGCCAAGGCAATCGCGCTGGGTTGTGGATTCACCCCCAACCGGATCGTCTTCGGCTGGGACGTGCTCCAAGCACTCAAGGTTCATGAAGAGATTAAGAGACGCTTCGTGAACGTGGTGGGTGGCGCCATCAACTTGGAGCAGATCGCTCAGGTCTTCGAGATTCCGACCACCCTGAGTTCGGTGCGGAAGAAGGCGGCCGGAACGAAAACCTTTGTTTGGCCGGCGGGCACTATTTGGATTGGTTATACCGCGCCCAGTCCCTCGATGCAGGACGTCAGCTTTGCCAAGACGTTTCTGTGGTCCGGCGCGCCGGATACGATCGGCGGGATCGGGGCGCAAACTTATGATCTCTATCCGCCGGGGCGGAAGGGCCGCGCCGTCGATGTGCATTTCTGGCATTCCGATGTGAAGATCACCACCAAGGATGCTGGAGCGCTGATTACCGGGGCGATCTAGACCCCATATGACGGTGTGATCCGGCAGGCCGCGATGTTCGGCACGGTTTCGCCAACAATGGCGAGTGGTACCGTGAGGCAAGTGGTGGGTCTCCGCAAAGGTCAGATGTCGAGCGAAAAACCAGATTATGGAAAGCTTCAATCGGATGGCCAAATGGAGGGGTCGGGCATCGACAGATGATGGCACCTCGAAATGCCTCTGCTCGTCCAGTAGGAGCACAGCGGTCACTGCCTCCGCTTGTTATGCGTGTCCATCCGATTGAAGCTTCCCATGGGCGACCCCATGAATGAAGCGATGAAGGGATGAGAACCAGGCGGTGAACCAGGGGGATGGGAAGCTGGTTTCACACCGCGCCCTAGTGCCGGTCAACAGGTCGCGTTGACGCGGAGGGGCGCAAGGGATGGCTTGGTTTGAAATTATCAGAGTTGGCAGACCGTCATCTACCATGGCCGCAGGGCGCGGTAGGTGGGCCCACGTTGCGCGGGGAGGAGACGGTTGATGCCTTGCATGGGCTTCCTGCGGGTTAGGCGTGCCGGTGCGCGATCCCTGGCGAGAGACGGGCAATCCCGATGACTACGGGCCGTCCTATGCGACTTGGCAAGGCTGGCATAACGCTCCCGCTGGCCCGGTGTAAGAGTTTGAAGTTTGTGGCCGTGTGAATCGCCACGCTGGCCCGGCCACGAGAAACTTAAAACCCTAGCGTCCGGCCTGGACCCGCCCGTAGACGCTTCAGGGTTGGTTTGTCTTCCCCCCCTACTCCAGACTATTGTGTCATTTTTTCTAATCTATTGTGTCATTTTTTCTAATCTATTGTGTCACGCTACAGCATCCCAATATCGAGCCAGCGCTCCACGGTGTATACTGGCTCTCGAGGGGCAGGGGAGAGTGTTCCTGCCATCGATCCAGATGACACGGGGTTTTGCTATGGCGCCGGCAAGGTTCTGCTTGGTTCTGATCCTGGCGGCTGTGCCCGCCTTTGGCCAGCAAGCCGCAACGAACAAGCCCAACGAGCTATTGGTCGGCAAACTGATTTACGTTGCCCCCATGCCTGCCGGCCTTGACCAATGGATCATGGACTTCCTGCGGCGGTGGGGAAAATACAAAGTCACGGGCGATCCCGAAGGTGTTGACTTGGTCATCAAGGCTTACAATCCGGAGAAGGCGCTGGAGCTGGAGAAGCGCGGCGGGGTTCCACAGCCGCGCGGCGAGGGCAGGAGACTGCCAGTACCAGTTCCGAGGAAAGAGCGCCAAGAGCTTCCGGCGATTTCCATCAGTGTGATCGATTGGGTCACTGACGAGCCCCTCTGGCATGCTGACATCCTCGACCGCAAGCAGAAGAAGGATGAAGAGAACCCTCCCGCGGGTCCGCGCACCAAAATCTATGCCCGTGGCATGACCCCCGACCAGCTTGCTCAGAAGGTGACAGCCAGACTTCGCGAGTACGTCACCGAACTGGAGAAGGCAGGCGGCGAAAAGCAGTAGGCAGAAAGCCGAAGGCAGAAGGATCAAGGAAAGGCCATCGTTCATCTGCTCGCTCCTGACCTCTGACGGCTGAAAGCTGATTGCCAACGGCTGACCACAGACAACTGGCGACAAACACCTGTCTCATGAAAGTTGCGATCACGGGCGCAACGGGCTTATTCGGTCACGGTTTAGTAGCGGCATTCTCCACCCGGCATACAGTCTTCCCCCTGAAGCGCGCCGACGCTGACATCACGGATGGCGAAGCCGTGCGCGCGGCCTTCGCGAAGCTCCGGCCCGACGTCGTAGTTCATCCGGCGGGAATCCCGGACCTGGACATTTGCGATGCTGACCCCGCGAAGGCCTTCTTGGTCAACTTCCATGGTACGCGGCACGTGGTAGAGGCCGCGCGCGAGGTGGGCACTGCGGTGGCTCATATCTCCAGCGATGCTGTGTTCGATGGCAGCAAGCAAACACCCTATGCGGAATCCGACCCGTCGCGCCCTCCCACGGTGTACGGGCGCACGAAGTTGCTCGCCGAACGAATCGTCCAGACCCTGCCGAACCACTGGATCTTCCGGGTGTCAGTATTGTTCGGCCCAGGGAAGACGAACTTCGTGGAGAAGGGGCTGCGCAAGATTGCCGCGGGGGAGGAGTACGTGGTGGCCGCGGACCAAATGGGCTCGGCAACTTACACCGTAGACGCTGGTTACAAGATCATGGAGGTTGTGGAAGCTGACCGCTTCGGGCTTTACCACCTCTCGAACCTCGGCCCTTGCAGCCGTTACGAGCTCGCCCGCCACGCCGCAGAACTCGCTGGCTTGGACACCAGCAAGGTGATCGGGATGCCGGCGGATCAGATGGGTCGCCGCGCCCTCCGGCTGAAATACGCGGTGATGGAAATGGCGGCCCTGAAACGGGCTGGGTTCGCCCTGCCGCGTCCCTGGCAAGAAGCCCTGGCTGAGTATGTCCGCACGCTCTTCCCGTAGACCGCACTGGGACGTACCGCAGGCAGTTGATTGCGACGGGACTATGGTGTGGGGCGATCCAGCGCTCAAGAAGCCGAATCGGCGGGCGAACGAGAGAAGCCGAGGAGAGCACGCAGGCGACCCCACAACTCCTCAACCACGCGGCTTCGGGGGACGTGAGGCAGACAGTGAAGTTCGATCATCTCTAAGGTCTTGGGGTCGGCGACCTCGCCTGTGATCACCAGGACCCGCCCCAGCAGGTTGGGCCGCAGTTCCCATATCTGGGAGACCACTTGTTCTGGCGGCAATTCGGCGCACCGGAGATCGAGGAGGACGGCGTCGAAGCTTTCTTGGCGAATCATGGCCAGCGCCTGGCGGCCGCCGTGGGCCACGTCGCCTTCGCAGCCCAGGCCGGCAAGCAGAACGTAGAGGACGTTGCGGATGGATGGTTCGTCCTCGATGATTAGTACCTTGCGGCGTACGGCGCTTGCACTCACGGCATCCTCGATGGCGATGGTCACACTCGAGCCGGAAGCGCTTACATGCACTATTCCACTTCTGACCGACTGGCCGGTTCGTGTACCATTTACTCTCTAATGGATCACAAAGTCAAGCAGCATTTGGTCACAGCTATGTCTAAGCTATCACCTCGCAATGTGCGGCATCCCAGCGTACGTGCCGAGCTGTGTTCGCAAGGTCCGAAGAAGCGCATCCTGCTTTCCGAGGTAAGAAATATGCCGCTTATTCCTCACCAGAGAATGTGCAGAACCCCTGATCGTGCCCAGGAAGGATGTGCCCATGCATCGAGAGGATGCGAGTGCGATCCCGATGGTATTGTGCACGGTTGTGCGGGATCATCGTTAGGACTTGCTCGTCGTGCTCGCGTGTTAGCACGGCGTCACCAGCAATCACGGTCGGTTGGTCTCCACTCTGCACAATCACCGAGGCGTGCCCTGGGACGTGGCCACGGGTCACCAGGCTTTCAAGGCCTTCCGGTAAGGCATGGCTTTCTATCCAGCGGAACTGGGAGGAGTCGCCTAGCCGCTTCGGATCCCACCAGCGCAAGGCCAGCTTGCGCAGCTTTGCCATGAGTTCCTGCGCCCTTTCGTACTCGAAAGTCTCCGGGTAATACTTCAAGGCCAGCGTTTCCCAGTTCTGCTCGTCCAGCAAGTCGGCGTAGACAGACCGGCTCCACTCATAGGACTCCTGCGAGCCGAAAATCATGCTGTTCGGGAACAAAACATTATTCAGGACGTGGTCGATGTGAAAGTGTGTATTAATGGCGGTCTGAATGTCTGCAGGGTGGAGCCCTCTGCTGTGCAGGGCTTCGAGCAGTTGATGGGCTTCGTGGGGCATGCCCGTATCCACGACGATATGGTGGCGACCATTGGAAAGCAAAGCTGATGTAGCTCCGCGCCAGCTTCCGGCCAGGAGCACATCCACCGTCCACGCAGGCTTTCCCACGCTACTCCTTTGAAAGAAGAAGTTGAAATCCCATTCTAGCAGTACGTGCCGTCTACGAGGGAGAGGAATTCAGATCGACGGGCTGGTGTATCGCGACGGACTTGATCGGGAAACGATCAAACGGACTCTCCTGGTGTAACAAGACCCAGATCATCGCCATCCCAGTCGCGCGGATGGTCAGCCCCAGGAAGACGAAAAGCCGTAATTCCTGCAACTCCTCAGCGCGTAGATCGCGACTCTGGCGGGCTCGAGTGCTTGGCCGAATTCCCGGCACCACTTGGATTCGTGTCGCCAGTGGTGTAGCACCGCCGTTGAACCTCGCGTCTATGCACCCTCGGCTGCGGGAACGGTTTTTGGCCGGTTCCTTGAGTCCTTCAGGATATGGGCCCGCAGGCCTTGGAATTCTTCAAGCGGCTAGGATTGGCGGAGGCGCGGGATATCCTGCCGTCGCCTCGGGTTGACCCGACGTGATACAGGACAGAAGGTTGTTGACAAAAATGGACACATCAAGTAGAAATATAAGCTTGCAGTCTGACAGTTCTGACGGAGAGTGGAGTGGGGACGTACTTTGCGAAAGCAGGCCGCGGCACGATCCGCTGGCACGTCGTCGACGCGACAGGTTGGGTGTTAGGGCGGCTGGCAGCGCGCGCCGCTCGCGTTCTGGTTGGGAAGGATTCTCCGGACTACACGCCGCACGTTGATCATCGCAGCGGGCTCATCATTATCAATGCCGACAAGGTTCGCCTGACTGGCAAGAAGCTCGACGAGAAGATCTATCGGCACACCACAGGATACCCGGGTGGCTTGAAGGAGATTTCCGCGCGCCAGTTGCTCGCGAAGAAGCCGACGAGCCTGATCCGCGAGGCGATTTATGGCATGCTACCCAAGAATCGCCACCGCGATCGCCTGGCTCGGCGGGTGAAAGTGTACGTTGGATCCACGCACCCTCACGCGGCGCAAACCCCTGAACTGCTTTCCCTTGTGAAGTAGTCAGAATTCTTCGGTATTTCTTGAGGAAGAGGAGTATCTGTGGCAGAGCTTGTCCAATATATGGCGACGGGTCGTCGCAAGACCTCGGTAGCGCGGGTGATCCTTCGACCGGGCGAAGGCAGAGTGGTGGTCAATCGGCGGCCCTATGAGAGCTATTTCCCGTCAGAGGCACTGCGCGTTGAGCTTCAGCAACCACTCGCTGCGACCGAGATGACGGGGAAGTTCGATGTTCTGATTAACGCGCGCGGAGGCGGTATTCACGGGCAGGCAGGGGCGGCTAAGCTGGGTATCGCACGCGCATTGGTCGTCTTCAATCCGGAGCTGCGGCCCCGCTTGCGGCAGGGTGGTTTTCTCACCCGGGATCCGCGTGCCAAAGAGCGCAAGAAGTACGGGCAGAAGGGTGCCCGCAAGCGTTTCCAATTCTCGAAGCGGTAAGCGCAGTGAGGAGTGACGAGTCTGGGGCCTGAGTGCCTGGCGCTTGTCACGGTTCTTGAGCAAGGAGGATTTTTGGCGAACATAACCATGAAAGAATTCCTGGAGGCCGGCGTCCACTTCGGCCACCAGACCCGGCGCTGGAACCCTAAGATGAAGGAATACATTTACGGGGAACGCAACGGGATATACATCATCGACCTGCAAAAGACCCTCAAGCTCTTCAAAGAAGCCGCTAGGTTCGTCTCCGACCTCGCCCGAGAGGGCAAGACAATCTTGTTTGTCGGCACCAAGCGCCAAGCGCAGGAGGCCACTGCGGAGGAAGCGGTCCGTTGCAGCATGTACTATGTGAACCACCGCTGGCTAGGTGGCCTGCTCACGAATAACTCCACGATTCAGAAATCCATTCAGCGGTTGAAAGAACTGGAGGAGATGAGCAAGGACGGCCGGTATGATCTTCTGCCCAAGAAGGAAGTGCAACGGTTGGAGCGCGAGCGCAAGCACCTGGAACAGAACTTGGCAGGCATCAAGGAAATGCCAGGTCTACCGGATGTCCTATTCGTGATTGACTCCCACAAAGAAGAGATTGCCGTCCAGGAAGCCCGAAAGCTGCGTATCCCTGTGGTCGCTATCGTGGATACTAACTGCGACCCGGACTTGGTGGATTACGTAATCCCGGGTAACGATGACGCCTTGCGGGCCATCCGCCTATTCGCTTCCCGCATCGCGGACGCCATCCTGGAAGGTCGGCAAGAAGCCGTAGAGAAACAGCTTGAGGAAGAAAAGATTGCGGCGGAAAAGGCGGCGGAAGAATTGGAGGCGCAGCGCCTGGCAGCAGCCATTGCCGCGGGCGAGATACCGCCCACTGAGGTTCAGGCCGTAGGGGAGATTCCTGTGGGTGAGGTGGAAGGCGGCATGTCTCCGGCCGTGCAGGCTGCGGAAGAGGATGCTGACGGACGCGTGCGCGTCCCGAAGGTTAGACGCAAGGTCGCCGAAGTAAAGGGTCGGCCCCGCAAGACCGAGGATAGGGATGGAGCGGCTGACTTGTCCTAGTGGCCGGGAATTCAAATTGAAATCCTGAGGTAGGCGGAGCAATTAGCGAAGCCTACCTTTTTCGTGTCGGGAGGTCCTGAGGCGGAATGAGCGTTTCTTCGGAGCTGGTTAAGAAGTTGCGCGAGATAAGCGGCGCGCCCATGATGGAATGCAAGAAGGCCCTGGAAGAAGCCCGCGGTGACCTGGAACAAGCCTTCACGGTCCTGCGCAAACGGGGGATGGCTACGGCAGCCAAGAAGGCAGGCCGTCTGGCTACCGAAGGGGCGGTGGGATCTTACATCCATGCGGGCGGCAAGATTGGGGTCGTGGTCGAGGTCAATTGCGAGACGGACTTTGTCGCACGCAACGAGGAATTCCAGCAACTGGTTCATGATCTAGCAATGCAGATTTGCGCCACCGATCCCCGCTTTATCCGCAAAGAAGATGTGACGCCCGAGATTCTGGAGAGGGAAAAGGAAGTCCTCCGTGCCCAAGCGGCGGCCTCCGGCAAGCCGGAAGCCGTTCTCGACCGGATCGTGGAAGGCAAGCTTGGAAAGTTCTTTGAAGACACCTGCCTTTATGAGCAGCACTTCATCAAAGACACGGCGGGGACGATGACGATCGGAGAGCTTGTTGCTTCCAAGATTGCCAAGTTCGGCGAGAATATCACGGTTCGCCGGTTTGCCCGCTTCAAGGTGGGCGAAGGCCTGTTGAAGCCCGGCGCGGAGTAGGTCGCGGCGGCGTCCGGAGCGGAACGGCAGTAAAGAGTACAAGGTCAGAAGTGAAACTCGGGACTGCAAAATTCAAGATTCGTCGATCATGCGCGGCGAGTTTCGAATTCCGAGTTTTGGACCTGGAACGCCGAGGCCTGAATCCAGGGTTCTGAACCTATGAGCGAGCCCGCTTTTCATCGCATTCTCTTGAAGCTGAGCGGCGAGGCGCTGCTGGGGTCTCTGGGATTCGGGGTAGACCCGGAAGTGGCCCGCCGAATCGCGCAGGAAGTGCACGAGGTGCGCAAGTTGGGCGTCGAGACCGCCATCGTGGTGGGCGGCGGGAATTTTATCCGAGGCGTGGCGGCTGCGGCGCATGGGATTGACCGCGTGACTGCGGATCACATGGGGATGCTGGCGACCGTCATCAACGCCCTCGCCCTTCAGGATGCGCTTGAGAAATGCGGCTCTTTCACGCGCGTGATGACCGCAATTGAAATCCGCGAGGTCGCAGAACCTTTCATTCGCCGTCGCGCGATCCGGCACCTGGAAAAAGGTCGCGTGGTGATCTTTGCCGCCGGCATGGGAAGTCCCTATTTTTCGACCGACACGGCTGCGGCTCTGCGGGCTACGGAGATTAAGGCGGAGGTCATTCTGAAGGCCACCAAGGTGGATGGCGTGTATGATGCCGATCCCAAGAAATTCCCGGATGCCAAAATGTTTTCGCGGATCGGCTACCTGGAGGTTCTCTCCCGTGGCCTCGCTGTCATGGACACCACGGCGATTTCCATGTGTATGGACAACAGTTTGCCCATCATCGTGTTTAACCTGAGTGTTCCAGGTAACCTCAAGCGTGTAGTCCTGGGGGAGAAGGTGGGCTCGCTGGTTGCCCCCTGAGTCCCCGGCCGGAAAGGCGGGTCCTATGATCAAGGAAACCGTAGCGCAAGCCAAAACCCGCATGGGGAAAGCAGCGGAAGATTTGCGCCAGGAGTTGGCCGCAGTGAGAACGGGGCGCGCTTCAACTGCTCTCCTGGAGCACATCAAGGTCGAATACTACGGGACACCGACCCCCATTAATCAGGTGGCGACGCTGGGAGTTCCGGAGCCTTCGCTGTTGACCGTTCATCCTTGGGACCTGAGCCTGCTGCCCGCCATCGACAAAGCTATCCGGTCTTCGGATCTGGGGCTGAATCCGGTGAACGACGGGAAGGGCCTGAAAGTCCCCATTCCGCCTCTCACGGAAGAGAGGCGCAAGGAGTTGGTGAAGCACCTGCACCGGGTTCTGGAGAACCACCGGACAGCGGTCCGCAATATTCGGCGGGATGCCAATGAAGTGTTAAAGAAATTGCTGAAAGAGAAGAAGATCTCCGAGGACGACGAGCGTCGAGGGCTCGAAGAAATCCAGAAGCTGACTGATGAGTTCATGGAGAAGCTGGAGGCGCAAGGGAAGAGCAAGGAGCGGGAAATCCTCGAGATGCGCTAGGGTTCCGGAAAAGATGCGAAGCGCAAGTTGGCCGAAACCTGCTTGACAGTTTTTGAGCTAGTCTGTTACATTTGAAAGGATTTGGCGCGAGCCAGATTTTACCCCGTACAACCGTCCGTGAGCGAGGAATCCAGTGCGGGGGTGCCAGAGGCCCTTGGATGCCAACGTTTAGTCAGATGGTTCGCCTCGGCCGGAAACGGCCACGGTACAAGACTTCTAGCCCGGCGCTTCAGAGCTGCCCTCAGAAGCGTGGAGTCTGTATCCGTGTTTACACGCAGACGCCCAAGAAACCGAACTCGGCTCTGCGGAAAGTGGCGCGCGTCCGATTGACGAATGGCATGGAAGTGACCACCTATATTCCTGGCGTTGGACACAATCTGCAGGAACACTCGATTGTGTTGATCCGGGGTGGTCGGGTGAAGGATCTTCCCGGTGTCCGCTACCATGTGATCCGAGGAACGCTGGATTCGGCTGGGGTGAGCGACCGACGCCAGGGGCGGTCGAAGTACGGTGCCAAGAGGCCCAAGGCCTCCTAATGTTAATGGGGGAGAAGAGCGGAGACTCTTCAAGAAGCATTCGCTGAGAAGGCATGCCGCGTAAAGGTACAGTAGAGCATCGAGAGGCTGGTCCCGATCCGGTTCACAGTAGTCCGCTGGTGCAGAAGTTTGTCAACTGCGTCATGCTGAAGGGAAAGAAGAGCGTCGCGCAGGGCATTGTGTACGATGCCTTCGAGTTGGTCAAGCAGCGGGCCAACGATGATCCGCTGAAGGTCTTCAAGAAGGCCGTGGATAACGTCAAGCCGACCCTGGAAGTGAAAACCCGCCGGGTAGGTGGCGCGAACTATCAGGTGCCGGTGGAAGTCAATCGGAATCGTCAGACCTCGTTAAGTCTCCGCTGGATCATCGGCTATGCGCAGGAGCGGAGTGAGAAGTCCATGGTGGAGAGGCTGGCCGCGGAACTGCTGGATGCCGCCAACAACCGCGGTGGCGCCATCAAGAAGAGGGACGACACCCACCGCATGGCCGAAGCCAACAAGGCTTTTGCGCATTACCGCTGGTAACCCGCCTCGGGCGGGTAACCTTGGGCAAGGCGGGATGTGGTTCCACCCAGGTCCACGATCCGCCTTCTACCCCGCTCCGGCGGGGTCCATCGCTCAATAGACTGCGGGGGTTCCGGATCTTGATCCTTGGGATGAAGATCGGGGCTCGGTATGTTTGCGTAAGGATTTATGCCGCGACAGGTACCACTGGAGAGAACTCGGAATATCGGCATCATGGCCCACATCGATGCCGGGAAGACGACTACGACCGAGCGCATCCTGTACTACACTGGGAGGACGCATAAAATGGGCGAGGTCCACGACGGCACCGCGGTCATGGACTGGATGGAACAGGAGCAGGAACGCGGCATCACCATCACCTCCGCAGCCACCACCTGTTTTTGGAACGACATCCGCATCAACATTATTGACACGCCGGGTCACGTAGATTTCACCGCAGAGGTTGAACGGTCGCTCCGGGTACTTGACGGAGCGATTGCTATTTTAGGCGCTGTGGAGGGAGTGGAGCCCCAGACGGAAGCCGTCTGGCGCCAGGCTGACAAGTACCGCGTGCCGCGCATCGTCTTCGTCAACAAAATGGACCGCACGGGAGCGGACTTTGAGGCGTGTGTCAGACAGTTGCGTTCCAAGCTCCATGCCAATCCCATCGCCGTGCAGTTGCCCCTCGGCAAGGAAGACAACTTCGAGGGCATCATTGACCTCGTCCGGCAGCGCGCCGTGGTGTGGAAGGAAGAAACACTGGGCGCGGCTTTCGATGAGGTTGAGATCCCGGAGGCTTACCGGGAGCAGGCGCGGCATTATCGCGAGCAGATGATCGAGGCGCTGGGCGAGATCGACGACCACATCATGGGGAGATACGTCCACGGCGAGCCGATCTCCGACGAGGACTTGCGGGCCAGCCTGCGACGAGCCACAATCACCATGAAAGCCTGCCCCGTTCTTTGCGGGGCGGCTTTCAAGAACAAGGGCGTGCAGCCGCTGCTTGATGCGGTGGTCGATTACTTGCCTTCCCCCGCAGATATTCCGCCTGTTGAGGGCACGCCCCCCGACGGGGACGAACCACTCGTCCGGCGCGCGGCGGATGACGAGCCGTTTGCCGCCTTGGTGTTCAAGATTATGACTGACCCGTTTGTGGGCCAGCTTGCCTTCTTGCGCGTTTACTCCGGCACGCTTACCCACGGGGATTCGGTTTATAACCCCCGGCATGATCGTCGTGAACGCGTCTCCCGGCTCCTGCAAATGCATGCCAACAAGCGCGAGGAGATCTCAGAAGTCTATGCAGGAGACATCGCCGCGGCAGTTGGCCTGAAGACCGTCTCCACGGGCGATACCATCTGCACCGAGGATGATCCTGTTGTGCTGGAAGCCATGGATTTTCCGGCGCCAGTTATCTCGGTCGCCATCGAACCCAAGACAAAGGCGGATCAAGACAAACTGGGCAACGCTCTTGCCAAGTTGATGCAGGAGGACCCGACCTTCAAGGTACATACAGACCCCGATACCGGCCAGACTCTGATTTCCGGCATGGGCGAGCTGCACTTGGAAATCCTCGTGGACCGCATGGTGCGCGAGTTCAATGTGGCGGCGAATGTCGGCCGACCTCAAGTTGCCTATCGCGAGACCATCCTGGCCGGTGCACAGGCGGAGGGCAAGTATATCCGCCAGACCGGAGGCCGCGGCCAATACGGGCACGTCCACTTGCGCATCAAACCATTGCCGCACCCCGACCTGAAAGCGATCGCTGAGCTTACCAGGAAGAAATCCACCAACAGATTTGATTCCGAGCTGAACCTGCTGTTTCTGGATGAAATCGTGAGTGGCGTGGTTCCGCGAGAATACATTCCGGCGACTTACCAGGGCGTCCGCGAGGCGATGGAGTCGGGCGTTCTGGCTGGTTATGAAATGACGGGCGTCAGCGTTACGCTGTTCGACGGCTCATATCACGAGGTGGATTCTTCCGAGATGGCCTTCAAGATTGCGGGCTCACTGGGCTTCAAGGAGGCTGTCCGGAAAGCCTCTCCCATCTTGCTCGAGCCGGTCATGAAGGTTGAGGTCGTGGTTCCTGAGGAGTACATGGGCGACGTACTCGGCGACCTGAGCGGCCGCCGTGGTCATGTGGGGGGCATGGAAAGGCGTGGCTCGACGCAAATCATCCGCGCCACGGTGCCGCTGGCGGAAATGTTCGGATATGCTACAGACTTGCGCTCGCGCACCCAGGGTCGCGCCTCCTACACGATGCACTTCCTGCGCTATGAGCAGACGCCGGCTGCGATCTCCGAGGAGGTTATTGCGCGCGTGCAGGGTCGAGTGGTGGGAAAGTAGGGCAGAACATGAAGCATGCGTCGTTCGAAGTTGTGGTTTCGGACTACTCAGTGTCGGTAGATGAATGGCGGCGAGCGCAGGAAGTGCGGCGCTCTGACCTACCGGAACTGAATCAGGAACAAAAGGAAGTTGCACGGAAGTTCGGGGTGACTGAAGAAGAATACGCACGGGGCGTGCTGGCTGGTCTTTATGGTCGGGAGAGAATGAGTGGCAGAGCTCAAGGCTTGGGTGAGGAAGTGAACAAGATCCTTGAGGGTCTCGGACCTGACCATCGCGTGTTGGCTGTTGTGGCGGAGATGTTTAAGGGGCGCTGGATCCTTCGAATTCAGACTCCGGAAAAAGTCGTAAACGTTGCCATACCGCGAGAATTGGCCGATGACGTTTTGGATTCCGGGGCCGTAGAAGACTTCGAAAAACTCAAGACTCGCGTGCTTTCGGACTTGGGAAAGAATGAACAGGCTGTCAGGCGTTAGAGGTGATGGATATATCGGGCCAACGCGTTTTGTTCCATCTCTCGCCGCAGGGAAGGCAGGCGCTAAGAGGCTTAGTTCCGGCGAGGGGTTCATTTCAGGCCCTAGTCGTCGAGATGGATAGCTTAGGGCCGCTGATTTGGATGGCCCCAAGGCGGCGGAAACGAGCTGACGAGACCGTCTCGGTCATGTTGTTGAGGTGGGACTACATTGCCACGATGGCTTTCGAATATCGGGCAGAAAAGCCACGGGCGCGTGTGCCTGGATTTAATCCTGCGGCAGAAAGCTAGGCAGGCCCGACGCCACGGGTATCAAAACAGGTCTTACGGTAAAAAGATGAGGAGCAGACGCAACCATGGCCAAGGAAAAGTTTGATCGTTCGAAGCCGCACATGAACGTAGGGACGATTGGGCACATTGATCACGGCAAGACGACGTTGACGGCGGCGATCACCAAGGTACTGGCGCGGGAGAACCCCAAGGTGAGGTTTCGGCCCT
>Ga0315280_10007657_pt1 | contig 14410 bp, 10 predicted proteins | sample YL17G06_40_MG_FD_203697 | JGI IMG/M metagenome (GOLD analysis project Ga0315280, IMG submission 203697) | Sediment microbial communities from Yellowstone Lake, YNP, Wyoming, USA - YL17G06_40 | ecosystem: Environmental > Aquatic > Freshwater > Lake > Sediment | place: USA: Wyoming | collected...
ACGTCGCACAGCGCCACGAACGTGCCGCCCGCCGCGGTGACGTCTTTCACTTCACCGGCGCCCTTGCCGCCCACACCGATGCCCGCCACATAAAAGCGGTCGTTGGCGCCCCAGACACGCCGGGGGAGGTAGGTGAAGGCAAACGACGATGCCGCTGCCGCGGCCACAAACTCCCGACGACTGATTCGTTGATCGTTCATGTCTAATCCTTTCTGTTCATTCACAGATAGCAAACTGGCCAACCGTTATCAGGAGAATCAGGTTTGCCCGCCGCGCGCAATCTTTTTCCGCTGTCGCGTGCCAACACGAAATCCGCCGATGGGAAGTCTCCAATACCACTTGGGCTGTCTGGTCTCTGGTGTAGAGATTTGCTATTTGGAGCGGCGAAACTAGACGGTGGATGGGTGACGCGGTTTTCGCTCACTTGCCCGTCAGATGCGCGCTCTCCAGTGGGGCGATGAGATTTTGAACGTTGATAGGTCTCCAACTGAGAATGCAGGGACATCCAGGCCTTTCACCAAGTCCTTACGGCTCTCGCCCGAACCCAGCGCTTTCGCTTGACAGGGGCCAGATAGTCGTATTGTTCATACTCTTGGCTCAGCCGGTTAATCATTCCTGGAAAGTTTGACTAGGTAAGTCGGCGGGCACCACAAAGATAGCGAGAAGGTCGGTCTTAGCTGAAAAATAGATTGAACCGCGAAGCAAGCCAACCTAGAAGCACATCTGGGTGAAGGGAGGTGATGCGGATGAAAGACAAAGTGGCTTTGATGGTTGTCGTCTGTTTGGCGGCGCTCGGTTGGCTGTGGAGCGGTGTAGGTTGCACCCAACAGGAGCCGAGGTCGAACAGTCAGTTCCAAAACGAGCCTGCGGCACGCGCTCTCTACGACCAGATGATCAAGTCCATGCGGGCAGCCGAAACCCTGTCCTACGAAAGCCGCTACCGGTGGGAAGCAAAGAATGAAACGTTGGGAGACTGCACATACACGGTCTGGCTGAAGAAGCCGAACTACTTTCGCGTAGAGACCGTGAAAGCCTCGGGCGATCAAGGAGGAATCCTCGTCGGCGATGGCGATTTTCTTTGGATCTACTGGCCACGGGGTCGCCCTCGTTTTAGCTACGAGGACAACGAAGCCGCGTACGAGAAGACGCGCATGAAGACGTACATGAAAAAGCCCACACCCCTGGGCAAGCACTCGATCGGACACGAGGTAGGGCTGCTAGGCGCGGATATGCTCATGCCGACACTCGACCCGAGCACTTTCCATGGATATACGGATTCCCTTCAGCCCTACGTTGATGGTGTGAGGAGTCTGGGGACGGAGAAAGTCGGCAACGAGGAATGCGATGGAATCGAAGTGAGTATCATGAAGGGACAGCGCAGCTGGTATCTCTGGCTGTCCAAAGGCGACCATCTTCCGCGAAGACTCAAAGAGGTGGTTCGCGTGAGTTACGAGATCATCCAGCATGAGGAATGGTCGAACATCGCCATCAACGGTGAAATCCCGCGAGAGAAATTCGTTTGGAAACCACCGGAAGAGTGGCAGCAGTGGCGACTAGCCAAGCCGGAAGAGCGCCTTCTCAAACCGGGACAGGCGGCGCCGGACTTCGAGCTCGCCTCCGCCGACGGAAGTCGGATCAAGCTGTCCGACTATCGCGGCAAAATAGTGTGGCTGTACGTCTGGCGCGCGGGGTGACCGACCTGTCGCGCGGAGATGAGGCATCTCCAAACGCTCCATGAGAAGCTCCGCGAGAAAGGACTTGTGATTCTGGGGTTCAATCCTTCGGACGACAAGAAAATCGCCACGGAGTTCATGCGCGAGAACGCGGCGACTTTCCCAAACATCCTTGATTCGTCGGAGGCCGCCACGAAAGCCGTCTTCAGAGACTACCGGAGCAGTGGCGTTCCGCTCAACTACATCCTGGATCGAGAGGGAAAGATCGTGGATGCCTGGTACGGGTACGAGGAAGGCCACAAACGCGCACGGGAAGTCCTGGAGAAATTGGGAGTGAAGTGAAAAAAAACCCCGCAAGTGAGCCGGGGCGACATCCTGCAAATCCCGGTCGTTGCGCTCGCGTATCTCACGAACGCGACGACGGCGAACCCGTTTCAGGTGGCCAATCGGTCTGGACCTATCTCGCGTTGACTGCGACACGATTGCGCGGCTAAGCCGGACTGATCTCTCCGTCAGCAACATCGCTTGCTTGCCAGCCCAATAGGCCTCGGCGCCCGTTCGGCAGTCTGGCGCCTGATCAGGCCGATCGTGGTTGTGGGCGCACGTCACTTTGACTTGTAGGCTCATCGCCATTCTGCTGGCTCTCGCCGCTTCCTGCGCTCGTCTTGAACCAGGACCCCTTCCCTCGACCGGCATTACCCGGCTTCCTCGGTACTACGGGGCCCCTCCGACACCCCACGCGGCCCGACTCCATCCTCGCGGATCGCCGGTTGAGCGCCTCGCCGCGCCCACCGCGCGGGGCTTCCCGTGTTGCACCGGACTTCCCTCTTGCTTGCATGCCGTCGCCACTACCCCGGCGGGAGTGCCGGGTCGCATTCGCTCGACCGCCCCCGACACCGGCGGCCTTCCCCGTTTCTCAATCGGGTCGGCTCCCGCATCACCCATTTTGAGGCTTGCTCAGCGTTCACTTCCGCCTCCGGCGGATTACGGCCTGCATGCTCGCCAAGTCGCTCTCGGCGACCCTCTTCACCAGAGGTTCCGTCCGCTTCGTTTCCTCCGAGTCCCGTTTCATTGGTATTCATTTTTTCACGTTCTCCTTCTTGTTCGCCGGCTGCGCCTGCGGCTTTTTCTTCTTCGCTGCTTTGCCCGGCGCTTTCTGGCCGCCAGCCCAAGGCGATGGCGTACAGCGCTTCGCCCTTAATTCGCGCACGTTCTCGCGGTCGGCAACGCGATCGCGAAGACGAATGCCAGGGCAGGATTTATTCGGAATTGCAGCATGGAACGGTCTGCTAAAAACACATTGGGTTGGGGGTTACCTCTGATCTACGGGCGGCTCTGGCCGCCTTTGCGGATGCGGCGACCGACTTCCTTCAGCGTTTTCACGTCGTCCGGGAAGACCGAACCGTCGCCGAGGGGCCCGATGTTCAGCAAATAGTTCATTTTCTTCTGCTCGGTAAACGCCAACCGCTGCATCACCCAGTCGGCGTTCTGATGCCGCACGCCCTTGACGTAGCCCCAACCGGAGTTCAGCGGTTCGCACAACTCAACAGGCTTCGCTTCGCCCGCCTTGATGCTCTGAATCTGTCCTTTTTCCGGGGCGTTGAAATCTTCCGTGCCGATGACTCCCCACTTGAACGACACCAGCGCGTGCGGCTGGAGCCGATGAATCTTGTCGTAAAGCTCCTGGCAGCGGAACTGGCTTCGGTCGCCCTTCGTCGGCACGGCTGCGCCGTCAAGCCAGATGCCGGCGATGGGGCCGTAGTTCGTAAGCAGTTCCTCAATCTGCGCGTGCGCGTAGTCAATATAGCGGTTCAGGTCGTAGTCCTTGCCGTGGGCGTACGTCGGCTCCGGGGTCGGATAGTTTACCTCGACGATCCCGACATTGAAGTCCTTGCGTCGCGGTCCGTGAGGGTGATGCCAATCGAAGCCGTATTCGTAAAACGCGAAGAAACCCAGCCCGCGCCGGTTGCATGCTTTGACCATCTCGGCCACCAAATCGCGTTTCGCCGCCGTCCGCGCGGTATTGAACGCGGTTTGTTTCGTGTCCCAGAGGCAGAATCCCTCGCAGTGCTTCGTCACCAACGTGACATACTTCATGTTCGCCTCCACGGCGAGATCGCAGATGGCGTCGGCGTCGAACTTTTCCGCCGTGAACCGGTCCGCCAACTTCTCGTATTCACGGACGGGGATCTTCTTGTTGAACTGATGGAACGGGTGAACGCCGTCGAGCGAATACAGGCCGTAGTGAATGAACAGCCCGAACTGCGCGTCGAGGAACCACGTCAGCGACGCCTGGCGGGGGTTCTCGCGGAACTGCTCCTCGCGGCCCTTCAGGTGCGGCGGGATGGCCGATTCCGTCGCCCCATAAACGTGCCGGGATGCAATCGCCGCGCCCGCCAGACACAGTTTCACGAAGTGTCGCCGTGTCGTTTGGGAACCCGCCGGGTTGGAGGTTCGGTTTGCTGGATTGTGTTGCATGGGTTTCTTTCCTTTCTGGTGTAGGCGAAACGCCCGCAAAACGGGCCGCTGGTTAGGCATTACCCGTATCGGACTCGAACCGATAAGAAACAACAAGCTTTGCTTGGTCTGATGTTTGGCCATTGACTATACAGCCGTCAACTTGTTTGGGCAGGAGGTGCGTTTTTCGTTTGATTTTTTGGTTCTTCCGGCTCGACAGTGGGTACACAATAATGAGAAGCAATAGCACGAGCAGTCGCGGCGTCAAGAGCAAGGGCGCTTCGCTTCTTTGGCTTTGCCAAACCCTTGACCTCGCGCCTTTGCTCGTGCTGGGAAGAAAGATAGCGACGGCAACGGAGCGCCGTTTTTCGCTCTGGCTCTGGAGCATTTCGCTTGACCCACTATTTAACCGGATGAGCCAAATGAAGTGAAGACCGGGTCAGCGCCCAACGCCCACGCAAAGGAGGTTGCCGACATGAGTCAAATAAGGATCTCACGGCGAGAATTCCTGTGTAGGGGCGCGGGATTCGCGGCATACGCAGTGGCGGCATCCGGTAATTGCGCCGCGAACGCAGCCCAGTTCAGATATGCCAAGCCCATCATCGAGGCGCACACCCATCTGCGGGTGGATCCTATCGAGGACATTATAAAGACCATGGATGCCTGGAACATAGGGAAGGCGGTCACTGTCTCAATGCCGATCCCCTGGGTCAATTGGACGACCGAGGAAGGCGCCATGGCGCTCGCCAAGCATCTGAAGCCGGACAGAATAATCTTTTTCTCAACGGTCAATATCAAGAATGCCGATAAGCCGAATTTCGGCGAATCCGAAGCCGCCCGGATTCAGCGGTGCGTCGAGAACGGCGCCCAGGGGATCAAGATGTATTTCTCGCCCAAGGGGCATCCGTTCTCGTGGTTTAACGTCGGATTGAAGATTAATGACAGGCGCATGGAGCCCATCTATGAAGCCTGCGGCGAACTCAACATTCCGCTTCTCGTTCATCTGGGCTCGGATGAAGCGGCCATCGCGCAATTGATGGACGCGGCGAAGAAATGCCCCAAGACCAATTTTATCGCCGCGCATGCCATGGGGCACGGGCTGCAGCCGGACTTCCTTGTAACGCGGCTCAAGGACAACCCGAATCTGTACATTGATACCGTCTCGGTGTTCGCGCGGGCGGGGCGGCAGGATGAAATCGATGCCGCGAGAAAATTCTTCACTAACCATGCCGAGCGAATTGTTTTCGGCACGGATCCGGTGATGTCAATCTTCAGGCCGGGCAGCGTCGAAAAATGGAGAGATCTGAAACTTCCACAGGGCCGAAACGCATTGGAAGGCGAGAACCGCGCAGGATTGCACCTTCCAGATGACGTTCTAGATAAGGTGTATTCGAAGAATATAGGACGTCTTGTGGGTCAATGGAATCCGATCAATTTCGAATATTTCAAACCGACCCTGGAGCTGCAAGTTCGCGCACTCGAAGACTATCTGCTCCATGCGATTCCGGAACTCACCCAAAGAGGCGAGGATGCCGGATCCCCCAAGGTTCGAGTCGCCATGGTCCCGGCTGAGATAGAACATTTCCTCGAATTCGTAGGAAGGTGGCTCGCATCATGATGGGGAAAGGATCTGGACACGTGAAAACCAACCTGTGCCAAAATGATTCTGAGGGAGGGCAGACTGGCGGTTCGGCCCGAAGAGCGCCGAAGCGCTTGCTTCTGCGCTTCGCCGGCTTGGCCGCGTGGGTGGGGTTGCCGCTTTGTCTGTTCGCCGCCCAGGGCGGGCTGGCCCTGGAACAATTCCGACAAATGCTACGGCCTTTCCCCGATGCCGACCTGAATAAGGACGGCAACCTCACGATGGACGAGTTCCGTTAGTTTCGTCTCAAGATGCGGATGGGCGGCGCCCACGCTGCCAGCCCAGTGGAAATCCGCATCACGTCGGACAAACCGGTGCCCGTGAACGCCGGGGTTTACGGCGCTGGGAGGGAGAAAACAATGAAGCGGTCCACACGTCGCGAGTTTGTGAAGAGTCTCGGTCTGGGAGCCGCCGCAATGACGGCTCCGAGGTCGGCGCAGGAGGTGTTCGCCGCTGAGAGGTCACGGAAGCCCAACATCGTGATATTCCTTTCGGATGACCATGGCCTGGAGTTCTCCGGGTGCTATGGCAACAAGATTGTCCAGACACCCCATCTCGATGCTCTGGCGAAAGAAGGAATGCGGTTCACCCGAGCGTTCGCCGCTTCGCCCACTTGCACGCCTTCACGCTCGGTACTTTACACGGGCCTCTATCCGGCCCGCAATGGCGCGATGGGCAATCACACGGACTGCAAGCCGACCATCCAGTCGCTGCCGACCTATCTGAAGAGTCTGGGCTATCGCGTGGCATTGGCCAACAAGGCCGATGTCAGGCCCAAAGAGGTCTTCGATTTCGAGTTGATCAAAGCGACACTTCCCTCTGACCCGAAGCAGCCCCGCCGCTATCGGGCGGAAGGTCTGGATACCAAGGTCGTTGACCAGTTCCTGGCTACCCATGCCAAAGACTCGCCCGATCAGCCGCTGTGTCTGATTCTCGGCGACAGTTGCCCTCACGTGATCTGGGAGTATAACAAGACCTACGATCCGGCCAAGCTGCCCCTTTCGCCCCACATGGTTGACACCGCGAAAACCCGCGCCGGTCTGGCAAACTACTATCAGGATATCACCACCATGGACAGGCACCTCGGCGATGTGTTGGCCTCCCTGAAGAAGCACGGCTACGAGGACAACACGTTATTCCTCTACACTTCGGACCAGGGGCCGGAATGGCCACACTGCAAGTGGACGCTGTATGACACCGGCATTCGAAACCCGTTTATCGCCCGCTGGCCCGGCCGGATCGCTGCCGGGTCGGTTTGCGATGCGATGGTATCTTTTATTGACATTACCCCCACCTTCATTGACATTGCCGGCGGCAGGCCACCCGAAGACCTCGACGGGCGCAGCTTTAGAGATGTGTTATTTGGCAAAGCTACAACATTTCGCGACAGGATTTACGCCACCCACACCGGCGACGGAAAAATGAATATGTTCCCCCAGCGCTGCGTCCGCGACAAACGCTACAAATATGTCCTCAATCTGCACCCCGAGCGCACCTGGACCACACACTTCACCCTCGTCCCTGAAATACCGAACAGCCACAAGGACATCTGGGACACCTGGGTCGAGAAGGCCAAGACCTCGCCCGAAGCGGCAAAGTTGCTCAACATCATTGAGCACCACCCGGCCGAAGAACTGTATGACACGCAGGCCGATCCGTATGAACTCAATAATCTCGCCGATGACCCGGAGCGGAGACCAATCCTCGAGAAGATGCGCAAGGATCTCAAACAGTGGATGGCCTCACAAGGGGACACCGGGGAGGAGTAATCTAATCACAACTGACGAGAGGAGCAATTGGAACATGGGAACAGCAAGTAGTCTATCACGTCGGGAATTGTTGGGAACTTTGGGGCTTGGCGCCGCCGCCACGATCGTGCCCGGTGCTGTCCGAGAGACGTTCGCCGCCCAGACCAAGCGCACACCGAACATCCTGTTTCTGCTCTCCGACGACCATAGTGCGCCGTTTGTCAGCTGTTACGGCGACAAGGTTATCCGCACGCCCAATCTCGACCGTTTTGCCGCCGAGGGGATGCGCTTCGATCGTGCCTACACGACCTGCCCGCAGTGCGTGCCGTCGCGCGCGTCGCTCATGACCGGACGTTCGCCGGTCGCCATTCAGATGTCACGTTTCAGCGCGCCGCTGCCATCCGAAGTGCCCACCTGGCCGGGACTGCTCCGCGCACAAGGCTACTATACGGGAGCCTGCCGCCGCTATTTCCACCTCGACGGGCCGGGCGCACTGGACCCCGTGACCAAGGACGTCTTTCAGCGGCACGGCCTGCAAACCTTTGCCAAGCGGCTCGATTTCTATCGCCCCGACAGCGGCCGAGACACGACGACCAGGATTGTAAACGAGTTCTTCGATCTGCTGCCCAAGGAGAAGCCATTTTTTCTTTGGGTGGGTTTCAACGACCCGCACCGCCCACTCGACAAGAATGCCATCGCGCAGCCGCACGACCCCAAGCAGCTCGTCTTGCCCAAGCATTTCCCCGACACGCCGGCGCTGCGCGAAGACTTCGCCCGCTATTACGACGAGATCGGGCGCCTGGACGGCGACATGGCTACGGTGCTCGGGCTCCTGGAAAAGCGCGGCTTCGCCGAAAACACCATCGTCATCTTCATGGGCGACAACGGCGGGGCGCTGCTGCGCGGCAAGGGCACGCTCTATGAGTTAGGCTGCCATGTTCCGCTCATCGTGCGCTGGCCGGGCGTGGTGAAACCCGGCTCCAGTTGCGCCGAACTCATCTCGGGCGAAGACCTCACGCCGACGTTTCTCGAAGCGGCGGGCGTGGCCGTGCCCAAGGAGATAACCGGACGCAGTTTCCTGAAGCTCCTGCGCGGCGAGCCGTTCGAGGGCCGCAAATACGTTTTCACCGAGCGCAGCGCCCACGGCCAGGGACTGCCCCAAAACAGCGCTGCATTCGATCTGGGTCGCGCCGTGACCACGAAGACCCATCGGCTCATCTACAATGCGCTCTGGCAGATTCCCTACTCGCCGGTGGACTTCGGCGGTCAGCCGTTCTGGAACGAGCTTCAGGAGATGCACAAGAATGGGAAACTGGCGCCCGAGTTCGACCGCATCTACTTTTCGCCGACGCGTCCAATGCTCGAACTCTATGACCTTCGCAACGACCCTTATGAGTTCAACAACCTGATCGGAAAGCCTGAAGCCGCCGCCATCGAGAGCGAACTGAGAGCCGCCTTGCAGGAATGGATGATTCTGGAACGCGACTATCTGCCATTGCCGCTCAGTGGCAGACCAGCGCGGTCCAAGAAACGCCGCTGACTTTATTTCGGATTAGGAGGATCGTGTTATGGAAAGACGTGACTTTCTACAACGAACCGGATCGGGGGCCGCGGGCCTGCTGGCCGGCCGATTGCTGCGAGGCCAGAGTTGGGCGGAAGGACAGCCGTCGGGCAGTCGCAAGCCCAACATCCTGTGGCTCATCGCCGAAGACTTGGGCCAGCATCTCGGTTGCTATGGCGCGAGGGAAGTCTGGACGCCCAACCTTGACCGGCTGGCCACCCAAGGCGTCCGCTACACACGCCTCTACACCACCGCGCCGGTCTGCTCGCCCAGCCGTTCGGCCTTCATGACGGGCATGTATGCCATCACCATTGGCGCGCACAATCACCGCTCCCATCGCGACGACGGCTACCAGCTTCCGTCCGGTGTGCGCGTGCTGACCGACTGGTTTCGCGATGCCGGCTATTTCACGGCCAATGCAGTTGCGCTGCCCGACAACTTCAGTTTCCGTGGCACAGGCAAAACGGACTGGAACTTCAGCTACGAAGGCAAGCCGTTTGACTCGGACAACTGGAACGATCTGAAAACGCACCAGCCCTTCTACGCGCAGATCAATTTCAAGGAAACACATCGCACCTTCAACGCGCCCAAGCGCGCTGATCCCGCGAAGGTCGAGATTCCGCCCTACTATCCCGACCATCCCGTCACGCGCGAAGACATGGCCGCCTATCTCGACAGCGCGACGGAACTGGACCAGAAGATCGGGCTGGTTCTCAAGCAATTGGAGGAGGATGGGCTGGCCGACAATACGGTCGTCGTCTTCTTCGGCGACAACGGCCAGTGCCACGTCCGCGGCAAGCAATTCTGCTACGAAGAGGGCCTGCTCGTGCCGCTGATCATCCGCTGGCCGAAAGCACTGCCAGATCCCGCGCATTTCAAGCCCGGCACGGTGGATGACCGTCTGTTGATGGCCATTGACCTGGCCCCCACAATGCTTGACTTGGCCGGCGCGAAGCGGCCCGAGAAGATGGAAGGCCGGCCTTTCCTGGGCGATCACGTCGGCGCGCCGCGCGAATATGTCTTTGGAGCGCGCGACCGCTGCGACGAGACCGTCTTCCGTTTCCGCACCGTTCGCGACAAACGCTATCGTTACATTCGCAACTTCACGCCCGAGCGCCCGTTCCTCCAGGCTAACGCGTACAAGGAAAGGAGTTATCCCGTCTGGAACCTTCTGAAGGAACTGGACAAAGAGGGGAAACTGACGCCCGCGCAGAAGTTTCTGACGGCCCCGACCATGCCGGAGGAGGAACTTTACGATCTCGAGAATGATCCACACGAGATCAACAACCTCGCAAAGTCGTCTGAGCATCAGGAAACGCTCAAGCGGCTTCGCGCCGTGCTGGAAAAGTGGATCGAGCAAACCAACGACCAGGGAAAAACCTTCGAACCGCCCGACGTTGTAGCACAGCAAGGACGAACCAAAGCCGCCAAGACGGACAAATCGAACAAGGGGCCAAGCGGGAAATCCAAGGAGCGAAAGAAGTCAAAAGAGGAGCGAAAGAAGTCGAAAACCAAGCAGTGAACGCTTCCAACGCCGCGGCCTCATTCAATCCGCCAATGTTCGTTTCTAATACAGACGCGGGCGATGGTCGTCGTTGGTGGATGTGGCTTCATTGGCCATCTGAGCCACGCTTCGGGGCTTGGTGACCTGATTTTCCGTTACCCTTTCACCTGCCATGTCGAGCAGATTAGCGTTTCCTGCTGGACATACTCGGGATGCACGTGCTACTATAGCCACACGGCGAAAAGTAAATCCTCAGCGGTGCCATTCTCCAACGCGAATCCGGCATTGCGAACGAGAGGCGGTAGTCGTTCAACATCGCAGCAAGGCGCTTCTTGTTCGGAGTTCAAACTTCGGCTTGCCTTTTTGCTTTGCATCTTCTTACCGCTTGTGGCGTTCTTCGAAGAGAGAAAGTAACAAGCCGAAACGCAACCTGAAACGCCAACTGCGAAGACGACATTCGCAATCAAATTTCGAAAGACTATAGCATCGGGAGACCTGTATGGACAAGTCAACTGCTGCATGGACATCGCTGGACTGGATCGTTCTGGTCGGCTACTTCGTCGGCATCACGGCCTTTGGCCTGTGGGTGGCGCGCAAGATCAAAAGCAGCGGTGGCTATTTCCTCGGCGACCGCAATCTGCCCTGGTGGGTCATGGTGGGCCAGGCGTTCGGAACCGGCACGCATGCCGAAAACCCCGTCGCCCAGGCAGGCATCTCATTCCAGGGCGGTTTCGCCACGATATGGTATCAATGGAAGAACATGCTCATCACGCCGTTCTACTGGCTGATGAGTCCGTGGTATCGGCGCAGCGAGCGCACAACAATCGGCGAGATCGTAGAAGACCGCTACGGCCACGGGCTCGCGCTGCTTTACACGACTTACGCCATTGCTTATTTCGTCTTCAATCAGGGAGCCATGCTCAAGGGCGCTGGCAAGATTATTGCCATCGCCACAGGGGGAGCCGTTTCGGCCAACGGTGTCGTCCTGGCCATGGCGGCGGCGTTCATTTTGTATAGTTTCTTCGGCGGGCTGATTGCTTCGGCCTACACCGACTTTGTCCAAGGCTTTCTGATCATTATCTTGTCGTTCATGCTCATTCCCCAGGGTTTGGCGGCGGTGGGAGGCTTTTCTGCCATGCACGCTGCCCTGCCGCCCGATTTCTTCCGGGTTTACAGCGAGGCGGTCGGCATGAGCGCTTTTACCATTGTAATGCTAACCCTGAACGGGCTGGTCGGCATTACGGCGCAGCCGCATATTCTCACCATGAACGCCACGGGGCGCACCGAACGCAGCGGGCGGATTGGGCAAACCTATGGGAACTTCGTCAAGCGATTCTGCACGATGGGCTGGGCGCTGACCGGCCTGATTGTCGCGGCCCTGGTCATCGAGCGCGGCGAGCATCTGGCTGACAGGGAGCATGCCTTCGGCTACGCCTGCCGCGCCCTGTTGGCTCCGGGACTGGTGGGGCTGATGGTCTCCTGCGTCCTGGCGGCCAATATGTCCACCTGTTCCAACTTCATGGTCAATATGGGCGCCTTGTTTACGCGCAATATTTACAGAGAGCATATCAACGCCAATGCCGGAGATCGTGAGTTACTGTTGGTCGGGCGACTTTCGGGTCTGGCCCTCACAATCCTGAGTGTCATTTTCGGGCTGGTGGTGAAAGTGATTCTCGATGCTTTCTTGTTCACCGAGACCCTGTCGGCCTTGGTTGGCGTTATGGTGATCGGGGGCTTCCTCTGGAAGCGAGCCAATCGCTATGGCGCTCTGGCGGCGACCATTGCCGCCTTCGTTGTTTACTATGGGGTCAATTGGTGGGACACCGGCGCGCTGAAGCTAGTTTACAAGTGGCTGCCGGAGCCGTTTGGCTGGGCGATGCTCGGAGGTTTCGGTGCGTTCATTCTCGTGAGTCTGATCACGCCGCCCGAACAGAGAAGCCGCCTCGATCGGTTTTTCGACAACATGCGACGTTCCACCGACCGGGAGCATCTGCCGGAGGGCCAAGCCAAGCCACTCGCCGCTGATCTCGGCCAGGAGATGGTCCTCCTCGACTTGCCGGGCTGGTTCACCGCCGAGCGCTGGCGCGGGTTCTTCCGACGCTACCGCGAAGACATTGTGGGCTTCACCTTCGCCTGGGCCACGGTGGGACTGCTTGTATTGCTCGGCTGGGCGCTCATGCAGATTGGAGAATAGAACGGACCTCCTCATGCGCCCCTGTTGCCGCCGGATCCCCGGACGAAATAATCTGAAGCATGGACCGGGGAGGGCGGGCATCCTCCAGCCCCAGCAAGGTTCTGGGGGTTCAGAGGGTAATCGCGAAAAGCCGGAGGGTGTGAGGAGAGGAACCCGTAAATGTGCGCGCCAGGCGCTGGGAGGCCCGGCTGCTTCTGGCGCGCGAGGGCCACGGTGTTCCGATGATCATTGTCAAGCGGACGACAGTTATTCGGGTTGTGGTTCTACTTGCGGCGTTGTGCTGTTCCATGTTCGGAGCTCACGCATCCGCGTCGGCCACACCTGATTCAAGGGTCGTGCACTTTCCAAAGCGTCGTTCATTGGGTAACCTGAAGATATGCGACTGGGGCGCGGCGGAGAGAAGGTGGGAAGACTTTTGCGAGGCCAGAGGCGACGTTACAGTCCCTTCGGGCAAAGAGATAGGACTTTTTGTTGAAGAACCTGGCGAAAGACTGTGGCGTATAGCCATCGGTGAGGGAGGACTGGGCCTGCACATTTCAGACTGTCCACCCCCGAATCTGTCGGCCCTCGCCAAGCTTGGTGAGAATGATCTTCCGGCCTTGGGCATCGTCTGCGATGGGTTGCGGGTCCGCGACCTCAGGTATGTAGCGAGATTGCGCGGGTTGAGGGAGCTCAAGCTTGGTGGGCATGAGCGCGTGGGAGATGCGGCGATCGTCTATATCGAAGGATTGCCGAATCTTCGCAAGCTTAGTGCACCAAAACAGAATCTGGGGATCAAAATCGGCACGCTCACATTGCCGGTGAGCACAGCGGTTTCTGCTGACCAACAATAGGAACAGGCAAGATGCCTATACCACCAATAGAGAAATCCCTTGAAACGGTGGTATAGGTTTCCAGCCTGTGTTCTAGGTGGATCAAACCAAACGAATTTGGCCCCTTAATTGTGTTGGGCTGTACTTAGATCGCTCCGGTCCCTCCATCTCGACCGGACCAAGGTTACCTGGGAAGACATGGCGGGCCTGAGGAAGGCGCTGCCAGAGTGCGAGATTTACAGGTGGTAGCCAACGGAGAACGGGTTGTGCCCGACCTCGTCGGGCAGGGAGTTGAATACGAAATGGGGGGACAGCTAAGAATGGCACTGACTTAAGCCCTTTCCCGCGATTCTTGCCGGTGTTTGCGAGTTTTGAGAGCACGAATCGCGATATGGATGCCAGGAATTCCCGCGGAATCTGATACGGATTCATGGAATCAATTCATAAGAAAGCCCCACGATCCTTTGCAATTACACATGTTACGCCTTAAGTCAGTGCCATTCGGGACAGCTAACTGATTTCGCCGAGCAGCAATGCGACCAAAGCGGTCTTTGATGACAGCCCGACCCATCCAAGCGATGCGACTGTGCCCTATCAGTATGACGACTCAATTTCTTCGTGGACGACAACGACGTACGAGTATTCGCCACGAAATGAATTGACGAAAATGACGACCGGCGCGGGCGAGGCGGCGCTTGCCTGTCCGGCACGTGCTCCACTGACGCGGGTCTATTTCCTGAAACATGCGAAGAAAAACGAGTTGGTGCCACAAGGGACGACCGAATCCGTGGTGCGACTGTTTGCCAGCAGTTTTCTTCCCTT
>Ga0315280_10007658_pt1 | contig 14408 bp, 10 predicted proteins | sample YL17G06_40_MG_FD_203697 | JGI IMG/M metagenome (GOLD analysis project Ga0315280, IMG submission 203697) | Sediment microbial communities from Yellowstone Lake, YNP, Wyoming, USA - YL17G06_40 | ecosystem: Environmental > Aquatic > Freshwater > Lake > Sediment | place: USA: Wyoming | collected...
CGGCAGGCCTATGTATGGTTTTGTTTTGAACCTTCGCCTTTTAGCCATTCGAGATTGGCTTGAATTTCGACATTCGGCTTTTGAGCTTTACTCCTTGTATAATGGTGAGTTATAACTTTTTTCAAACCGCAAACTGTCGCAGTAGTATTATATCCGAAACTCAAAGCTTAAAACCAAAAACTCAAAACTGTGGAAGACTACTCATTCAACTTTTGGTTCAGCTTTACTTTGTATTTTGACTCGCAACGGGTCAAAATTTTATTGGCCTCAAATATGCCGGTCGGGGAAGCTCTGCCTTCAACAACCACCTCTTTGCCGGCGGTAAAGTTTTTCGGCACCGCACCATAGAACCTCACCGGTACCGAGCTATTTTGGCCGGCCAACTCAAAGTCAAGCTGCATTTTCTCCACATTATGCACTACAGTGCCGTCTTTTACTCTGCCGGCAAGACGAATAATATGGTTACGGTCGATCTTAGATGCTCCCGAGCCACCACTTTCCGGAGCCGAACTGGATAGGGTTTTAACAAACTCATCTACCGAGAAATAATAGGCCCAGGAAGATTCAATTGTCTGGTGCAGCAAGTATGCGCTCGCTATGCCGATAACGGTTACTGCAATAATAGCTTTTGTTAACTTTCTGGTATTCATTGATATTCTTTCGAGACTAAAATTAGCTGCTTAACAATCTACGCTAAATTACAGATAATTGCAACACAGCAGAATAAAATAGAAGTCACAAAGCAAGCTACGATGAAGAATTGTTTGACAAATCCTTGCGAATTGTGGATAATGTAATTTAGAAGATTAAAGCAAAAGTTTCGGGGAGGAAAACCGATGCGTCTTGTCGTAAAACAAAAAGGTCGTACCATAAATGAGTTTCGATTCACCGAAGGGCCTGTCTATATCGGCAGACACGAGCACAGCCAGGTTTTTTTGCCGGATAGAGCGGTCTCAAGACAGCACGCTGCAATCTTTACCACCGCAGATGGAAATTGGATGGTCGAGGACCTGGATTCGGCCAATAAAACGTATCTGAACGATAAGGCAATCCACAAGGCCGAAATAAAATCCGGAGACTGTCTGCGTATAGGTGATTTTACAATCGAAATCCATATTGAAGCCGATACTGACGCTGACAGAGCAATTAATCTGGAAGATACGCTGGTAACGACCTCTCGCAAACCGCAGATTATAGTAAGGAAACCGGATGCCGAGCATGCCGCCGACATAAGATTGCCGGCCAAAAGGGCAAAAGACTTCCTGGATGCCACTGAGGCAATCTGCAAAGCGGGCGGTCCTGACAAGATGCTCAAGGCCTTGTTGAATGTCATATTAAAGCAGTTCGGCGCATCCCGTGCCTGGTGTGCTTTGAGAAATCAGCCCAGCGGCCCGATGACTTCACATACAGGCAAAACATGCACCGGCGAAAAGGTTGAGCTAAGCGATATAAAACTCGGCGCAAAAATCACCCAAGCGGTTGAAAAAGCCCAGTTTTTACTTTTGCCGCAAGCGCCGGCCCAAATGCAGCAGCAAGGAGTATGCTCCGCGATGATAGCACCTATTATGGACCCAACCGGCTGTTTCGGAGTAATATATGTGGAGAACGCTACAGACCAGCAGCCTTACACCTTAAGCGATTTGGATTACCTTATGATGCTTGCCATCCACACAGCAGCCATATTGGAGAACTTCTGACCCTGCGAACTAACCCTCACACCGTCAGTTCGGCAAAGACGTCCGGGCCGGATTTGCAGCACCACAGGATTATTGCATGCGCTGGCCGGTCAACGAAACATTCCTTATTCTAAAAGGAATCTGGTCTTTCTTAAGCTCATCAAAGACATTCAGGACGACTCTCGCGCTCTTTGGCAATTGGTCTTTGAAGGAAAATTTAAGCGTTGTTGTGCCGCCGATAGAGCCGGAGCTGCGCTGGTTTATATCCAGCTTTGCACCACTGTCCGCATAGAATTCTACCGACTTGATTGCCTCGGCCGGCAGGTCTAACCTCAGGCCCAGCATTGTAGCATTTTTCTGCCAGGGGTCGGCCTCGATAGAGCTGATAACAGCCCCATAGCGTGTGCCTTTAGCCCCAACCTCAAAGGCCATAGCTCCCAAATCCGCCTCTGTGGAACCGCTTGCCGTCAAATATTCCAGCGTTCCGGAGACCTCCTCCAGGCCGTGTGCGCCCTCATCAGGCAAAAGTAACTCAACATCGAATACGACCGTTTTGCTATCGCCGGCAAGAGTGGGGAATTTTATTTTGCGGCTCCACTGGTCTTTTGGCAAAAGCTCCTTGCCGGTATCTGTGATTGCTTTTTCGATTCTGCCGGCCGAGACTTTAATAACGGGGGTCGGCAGTTCAGCTATCAGCGACAAAGTATAACCATCGCGCTGACCGAGGGGCATTATGCCGCGTCCAAAGTCCGCGAACCTGACTAAACGCACACCTCCAACCAACACCTTCATTCCCGTTTCCTCTTCTGGTGCAGGAGGTGCAACCTCAGTTATTCTGCCTTCAGAGGGAAGTACTTCCTTCTCAGGAGCCATTGTAGAAACTTCTGCTGCGGCACCTAATTCTGTGAGGATACTCGCATAGTTTGCCCTGGCAGCAGCCATCTCGGTGCTGTAATCGAAAAGCGGCTGTGTGGCTGCGGCTACGACAACGCGAATCGGCGCTCTCTGGCCGAAAAGCAACTCATTCATTTCGAGGTTATCTGGGCCGGAAGAGATAGGGTCTTTGCCTGCGCGGATTTGTTCTTTGAGCCAGGCCTCATTTTGCATCATCCGGTCTATAATCTGCATCATTTTAGCTCCATCAAAGGCCAAACGGACAGTTTTGTTGTCAATCGTCTCGAAGTTGGAAACCTCCTTAATCTGACCGGGCAGGTGTAAAACAATTTCGCTTTTAATACCTGAAAAAATGCCCTGTATCATCGGCCTGCTTTGCTCGTACTGGACTCTGGCCTGACGAACAAGCTCATCTAACTTTTCTTCCGGAACCACAGGAGCGGGCCGGGGTGCTGTCGGAGCGCCGATTGCACCGGGCTGCTCTTGACCTTTTATTTCAATTATTATTTCGCCCAATTCGTTACGGACAAAACTAAGTTGCATTATCTCGCTTTCAATGCCGGGGTGATGAATTTTGAGGTTGTTACAGTCCGAAAAAAAGGCGGTGCCCTTGAAATACATCCTGCCACCCTCGGTCGTTTTGTAAGAGACATCCTTCCAGGTATCGATTCCCGAAGACTTGGTTAATATTTCCCTGACGCTATCCCTAAGCTGCGCCTGGGGGTCGGATGGTTTGGTGCCTGTCGTCTGGCCGCCTCCCACTTTGTTAGGTGCTCCGCCACCCATGGTCATCAAAGTACCCTGAAGGTCCATCATGGGTACATTGACCTCGTGAACTACCTTACCAGAACCATCCGGGTTTATGGTAAATTCATCCTTGGTTTCTATGCAGCCGACAATAGTCGTAAGGCCGATAATTAACAAAATCCTGCTTAATCTACCCATAACTCCAACCTCCTTCCGCCTTTCGGCGGGCAAATCCGCCATACATCCGGCGGATAAATCCACCAATCTGGGCGGCGGATAAAAGAACGGTTAATGTGCCTGCAAAACCAATATAATAATACCTAATTTTCACCGGTTTGTCAATAGTGCGTAGTGCGTCTATCGTCTATTTTTGAAATCTCCACATATCTATGGTTATATCCCTGGCGGGCATCCATTCAACGTGCCAGTCGAGAAACAGGCAATTACAGCCGTTTTTATGGCGAGAGCGGGCCACCCGCCGGCCTCTATATGTGTCCTGGCTATTAGAGGTTGGCAGATGGCCGGGGTCCCAGACATCACAGCGGTCTATTCCATCGTCATTAGCGCTTGTGATTATTGGCCGCCAATGACCATCCTCGTTATCGGCAAGATAGATAGTGTATGCCCGGCGGGTGCAGGTGGTCAGCCGGGTCGAATTTACTATCTCGTGGCCGACCATATCGGTGCTACTATCGAAATCCCAGCCATTAACCACAAAGCAAACGGTTTGCTTTTTATCCGGGTAGGTGGGGCAGCGGTATATCTTCACGGTGCGGTAGTCATTGCCAATCGGCTTCTGGGCCAGGAAGGGCATAAAAAGCTGATACCAGGCCTTTTCTGTCCCACCTGACGCTCCACGTGGAATGCGGAGGTCCCACTCTTCGGCATATAAATTGGTGGCCAGACCAATCTGACGCAGATTACTTCTGCAGAGGACATCTTTTCCCTGCTGGCGAGCTTTTCGCAGAGCCGGCATCAGAATTGCCATCAATATCGCGATGATAGAGATTACAACAAGAAGCTCAATCAGCGTGAAGCCGCTCTTAGTTCGTAGTTTACCGTTCATAGTTAGACGCTCGATACTTGATGCTCGTATCCGGCACATCGTAAGAACGTCTAACCGTTAAACCGTCTTATTGTGCCGTGTGTAAGCAGTCTATACGTATGCCGCCGAGCCTGCTACCATCGAGCTTCCGCAGGCGAGCGCAGAACTCCCAGGGCAAATTATTCTGAGTAACCTTTACCAGTAGTGTGTTCCAGCCCTGGTTAAGTGTAATATTTACATTATCTGAGCCCGGCGTTAAAGCCCGGGCGACATTGTTGGCGTGAACAACGCTGTCATTGAGCCACACTTTGACGCCATCATCGCTGCCAATTTCCAGACGCGCCTGCTGCTGGTTATCAGAATGTATATAGGTTCGCAGGTAGGCAACCCGCTGCTCTCCGCCAAATAATTTCAATAAATCAAGCACCCACGGACGGGACTGGTCCGTACCGGCAGGCATCAGAGTCCACTTCACATCTTTGGCTGCGGGTGTCTCCGGCGGAAAAAGGATATCGAAAAGCTGTGCGTAGTTTTTACTCTCCTGCATATATGGGCCACAGACCTGCCAGGAGGTGATGAAGTCCTCGAACTTTTCGATAGTATTGATGACATCCTGGGCCTGCTGTCGCAGAGAGGCATCTGTTATGCTTGTCAGCACCTTCTGGACAGCAGTTCTTGCCTGGTCGGGGAAGCTGCCACAGATATTTCCTGCAATTTTCACCACAGCCAGTGCTGCTTCGGTTTTAATCGCCTCATCATCCAGGCTCATCTGAACCAGTTGCAACGCTTTAGGGTCGCTGACATTCGCCAAACCGGAGAGCACAAGTTTCTTTTCATCGGGACTGCGGGCGTTACTTAGTAACTGTGTATATATTTCCAATGTTTTCTGCGCAGAACGGCCACCCTCAGGCAGAGCCAACAAACGCACAAGGCCACGCAGCGCCAGCAAGCGATGCGTTTGGTCTTGCGTCTTTTCGAAAATCCCCAACACAGCTTCCGTTGCTGCCGCATCAGGCCAATTAGCCAATTCACGGACTGCCGTATCCCGCACCTGTGGGTCTATCTCTTGCAACGCACCCTTTAATGTTTCCAGTGCTTTACTATTTGCGATGCCCCCAAGCACGCGCAGGAGGGAACATTTAACAGCCGGTCGATTCTCTGAGCCCAATGCCGCCAATACGACATCAGCTCGCTTACTTTCATCGCTAATTCTGCGAGCAACTGCGATAGCAGAGCGCTCGGCTTCTCTGCGTCCACCCTCGGCCGGTAGTTCAACAAGGAGTTTTATTAGCGCCGGCAAATCTTTTTCATCTGCAAGCCGGCCCAGTGCCTTAAACGCTGCTATACGGACCTTTGCATCGGGACTTGCTGCTTCTTTCAGCAACGCCGAAACCGCACCGGTCGCATTGCGGTCAAAGAGTACATCAATCAGGCCGGAACGAATGTCCGGCTGCGAATTCTGCATAATTTTTATTAGTGCATCATCAACACCGGTGCCTCGAAGCAGCTTAAGACTATTCAAGGCGGCGTTTTTCTCATCAGAAGCAGTAGTTTTTGCAGCGGCATCCACCAGAAACTCTACAAAAGAGGCATCGCCGAGCTTTCCGACGGCATCCAGCACTGCCTTTCTAACATCGACATTCGAGCTTTTAGCTGCCACGGTTATTGTTCGTAAAGCAGCGGGGTCGCCACGGTCAGCGAGGGCACCAATCAGAAGCACCTGCTGGTCGGGCGGTCTTTTGGGCAGTTCGGCTGCGAATAGTTCGGTAATGCCCTCGCCTTGCATTGTCCGAACGCAGCCTGTAGCTGTGGTTCTCACCATTCGGTCCTGGTCCCGCAGAGCTGCGACCACCAGCGGAACGGCGTCCTGCCCGCCGACATCGGCCAAACCCTTGATTGCCGCACCACGGATAAACGGCGGCTCCTGGGCGCCGGCCAATTCTTTATAAATAACAACCGCCTGCTCCTTTTTGCCCTCCGCCACCAGGTGTTCGGCGCATCGCAGGTATGCATCCGTTGCCGCTAATCGCAACTCCGGGCTGCCCTTGTCTCTTGCTTCAACCAATATCTTTCTTGCCTGGTCGCCGCCGATTTTACCCAGGGCTGCAACCGCGGCATCGGCGATTTCATTATCATCACCGAAGATGCGCTTGCCCAACGATTCAACGCTTTCTGCATCGCGTCTATCTCCTAACAAGTTTATAATGCGAACCTGCACTTTTGGCGGTGCTTTGTCCAACGCATCACGAAGAGCTTCTGCGGCCTGCGGGCTGGGGTTTTGCCCGATAGCATAGCAGGCCATATCCGCGGTCTGCTCATCCAGCAAAAGTTTCGCTATGGCAGGCACAGAATCGGCAGTCCCGATATACCAGAGCTGCCTGCATATAAATGACTTGCAATCCAGAGAGGCGTTCGATTCGAGGAGCTTAGCAAGCTCAAGCTCGATGTATTTGCGCTGTTCTGGCTGGTTCTGCGAGTCGCGAATGAACTCTTCCACAGCTATCAGCGGCTGCGTGCTCATTCCGCGTTCATAATTAGCAATTGCCGCTAATTTTTTGTCGATATCAGCTCGACTAATTGGCTCGCCTGAACTGGTCAAAGTCGGACTGATGCACAATGTTAACAGGACAAAAACGGCAAATATTCTGTCGGAAATTCGCATTGCCTGGCCCTTTTCCATAGTTTTGAGTTTTTCGCTTTGAGTTTTTAGTTTCATAGCCGCCATGGCCACCGCATTGCCCTGCCAATCATCTTGTCGGCGAGCTGGTCGCCTATGAAACGTTCTTTCTTTGGGTCCCACTTAAGCGGGCGTTGAAGCCAGTACGCAATATTGCCCAAGTGACAAACCGTCACAGACCGACAACCCGCCTCGGCGTCGCTGGCGGGTCTGCGACGAGTTTTGACACACTCCAGGAAATTATCCTGATGATTTATGCTCTCGTATAAATGAATTTCGTCAGGCCTGATTTCCTGCCTGACCAAGCTCTCGGGCGATGTTATCAGGTGCTCGCGACTGACCTCAACGAAACCCTCGGTGCCGGTAAACCGAACTCCGGGGAAGGGTCTGCTGATACCGTCGCGGGTCATAATGGTGCCGTTGGCATATCTGTAAGTCAGCACCTTGAAGTCTTTCCCGTCAGGCGGAATTATCTCCATCGGCCCACTCCCGCCGAAGGCGGGTTTAATCCCGTCCAGGCCTCCGGCCTGGTCCATTCCCATCCCCCACTGGGCAACATCAAACATGTGCGCCCCCCAGTTGGTCATCTCACCGCCCGAATAGTCACGATATGCCATCCAGCCGCCCGGCGCAATCGCCGACGTATAGGGTCTCCACGGCGCCGGCCCCAGCCACATATTCCAGTCAAGCCAGGGCGGCTGCGGCTCCTCCGGCGCATAACACGACCAGACGGGCGGCCCGCCGACATTAACCGTTATTGATTTGACCTGCCCGATATAACCATTGCGAACAAGCTCACAGGCAAAACGGAAATTCCTGTCCGAGCGCTGCTGCGTGCCCACCTGAAAGACCCGCCCGAAACGGCTGACGGCATCGGCCAGCTCTCTTGCCTCTTTGATAGTAAGCGAAAGCGGCTTTTCACAATAGACATCCTTGCCGCTCTTGACGGCAGCAAGCGAGACAAGCACATGCCAGTGGTCCGGCGTACCCACAAGCACCGCATCGATATCCTTGCGTGCAGCGAGCTGCCGGAAATCACTGTAGCTGGCGCAATCTTTATTGCCGTAGAACTTATTGACAATGTCGCGGGCATTATCGCGATTGTTGGCATTCACATCACAGACGGCCACAAACTGCACATACGACTTGCTTAAAAAACCGCCTCCCTGGACCCATATCCCGCCCCCTATATGGCGCGTTCCCTGTCCACCTACCCCGATAGCGCCCATCACAATTCGTTCACTGGGCGGCACAGAACCATCCCTGCCCAGCGCCGACGATGGGATAATGTAAGGCACGGTCGCTGCACTTATAACAGCCATACCGCGTTTTAGAAACTGCCTTCGCGAAATCTTGCTCATATATTATCTTACCCACAGTTTTTAGTTTTGAGTTTTTATCCGCCTATGGCGGATTTAGCTTTGAGTTTGTTACAAGGTCCCCAAACGGCGCGAGGAGCTTATATTTGTTCTCCCAGGTTGTGTACATTATTCCACAGGCGTTGGGGGTGCGGTTCAGTGCCTCAAGCCAGCCCTTTGGGTTGTCGAGTGTGTCCCCGTCATAATAGGCCCCCGCCAGTGTCTTGAAACCAAGAGATGAGAAAAATTTAAGACTCTCATTACGCTTATCATAATACCAGCAAACGATGATTAGGTCTTTGGGAATGTAGTTCCAGGAACCGGTGAAGTCACCATCAACAAGATAGTAGTTGTCGTGAGCATTGTGGTTTGGGTCAAGCATATCGGACCAGATAAAGACCTCGGTACGTGGGTTCACCTTACGGATTATCTCAACCTGCTTCGTTACGCAATCGCCGAGTATCTGGGCCATTGTTATTTTACGCCTTTTGCACGCCTCGCAGGCGCCCCCTGCCCTTATCTCATCCATACTCAGCAAATACTTACTGGGGGCAAGATGCTTATGTAGAAGCTGGGTCTGCTTTTGCCAGATTTCATAGAGGTCTGGCTCGGACATACAGACGGTAACCTGCCCTCTATTTACCCCCATCCCGTGGTAGTAGCTGATTCGCAAGCGCTGGCCATTTTTAATCCTGCTTGTCGGTAATATCTCCAGCACGGGCGGGTCGTGGTCAAACCTGAAGTTGAGGCGGGCGTCCTTTACCGCAGCAAAATCTTTGCCTTCCTCGTAAAGTAGTTGTGTTTCCTCACCTTGCACCGTCAGCGGTGTTCCGGAGCGTCTGAGGACATTCAACAACCCAACCTCCTCAAGCTGCAAATCGTCGAGCCAGAACTTTCCTGTCTTTCCGCCCCAGGCGCCGACGTATATTCTGACGGTATCAAAGTTTAAGCTGTTAAAACCCATAACTACCTTCCGCCAATCGGCAGAAGAAGGAAATGAGGGGTCCGAGGGGGCAATATCACGTCCATCGGTGCTTAGAACCATCAGGCGGAAAGAGTCGGCGGGCTCAAGCCGGTCGGTTTTAACGTAGCAGCTCAACCTGTAACAGCGATGCGGATGGACCTTGACCTCCTGCATCAATCTTGCGTGTCCGTGCTCATATTTTCCGAAATTCTCGAACCTAAGGGAGGCTTTGCCGCTTTTGAACACCTCTCTGTCAACGAACGAGACCTCGCCGGGTCTGTCATGGAATTCGTATCCTGCCAGGCGATTTCCATCATATTCTTCGAAGTCGGAGTTCATGATCTGGACAGCGGGGTCCGGTACTAAACGTGCCTTGCCATTTTCTACAACAAACAGAGCATCTTTCACAGCGATGCCTGCCGCCAGATTTTTATCATAAGAAAGGACAGAACCTCCATACCCAACTGAGAAAATTATCGGAATTATTTCAATATTGTGCTGTCCACAGATTCGCTTTACCTCCTCCAGTCTTTTGAAATATTGCGGCTGCTGTCGGTCAAGATACTCAAGTCCTCCGGTAAGAACCATCCCGTTCAGGCCGTGCTCGGATGCCGTCTTTACTATGCCTTCGATATCCTTGACGTCGCTGTCGCTGCCCAGCGACCTTGAGACATAAACCCAGCGATATGGATAATCTTTACCTTTACACAAGGCGCTCAACAAGGAAAGCAAGAGCATAAAGGCCAAACGGACAGAATTTGAAATTTCAAATTTCAAATTTGAAATTGTCGGGGCCCTCAAGACTCACCTGATTTGGCTCATCAACTTTTATCGGCTCAGGCACATTCACCTTCACCGCATTGGGTTCCGGGGCCGTTACTGCATTAGGTTCCGCGGCTTTTTCTGTCGGCTTTGGCTCATCCTCAAGCAAATCCGAAAGCTGCTTTGTGAGATACCTGGATTTCCATTCCGGGATTTCATAAACCCAGCTCTGATGTTTGACAGTAAATTCTTTTGCTTTGTCGCGGGCAAGCAGTTTGGCTTCTTTCTTCTTCAACTGCTCCTCAGACTCAACCTCACCTTCCTTAATAACAACAGGCGTTGTATCTGTGAAGTCTGCCTGACAAGTTACATAAGTCTTATTGTCTTTTTGAGCAATCTTTACGGTATAAACGGTTGAATCCTTCAGCCGGCAAACAAATTGTTTCTCGAAGGACAGCCCCTCTGAGCTTTTCTTAACATCGTCAAATCTCATGCTCGTCAAAGCACTGAATACTGTCTCGCTATCACTACTTTTTAACCTCTTACCCGCTGGGATATTTTCCAGCACCACAATTTTGCCGTCTTCACCGGCTTTAAGCGTGTACCGGCCGCTCGAAGAAGTAACTGTCACCGACTGGATATCCTCACGCTTGGCTGAAATCAGTTCCTGCTCAATGTAATCTATCGCCCGTCCGCTAAACCAGGTCACAGTCGGTGCTATGTAAACTTCGTCGCTGGAAGCCAATCTAACATAATTGCCCTCCCCAAGCTCTCTATCTTTTCCTACTATAACACCTGTAAGCACCGAGGAATCGGGCTTTAGAAATTTAACCACACTGCGGGCTTTTTGCTCCGTCACTCCAAGGTCTTCGTGATTGGCTGGATTGTCCGTGTATAATTGCGAGGTGCGAATTTCCAGGCACTTTGTGAGCAAATTATTTATTTCTTTGGGGTTGGCAGGATAGTTATCTTTACTGGCAACAACAAAACGTCCTCCCTCACGCTTCAGTGTCACCGCACCATCACCGGCCCCTAAAACGATACTGCCTATGTCAGCCGGGTCGAGTCCCTGGACAAGATAAGCGAGGGTATCCGGCGCGGCTCTGGGTCCGGAGCGAATACGGGATTGAACCACAGCCCATAAGACCATTAAAACCGCAACAACGCCCAATATTATAAGTTTTCTGCTGCTCATTTCCAAACCTCGTCTCTCGTCAATCGTCCCTCATCGCTCGTTATGCATCGCTTGCATGACTTACGTAATGTCTTTTCCTGACAGAGCGGCGAATGCCAAGCACTATTGCAACTACCAATATAACTGCCGGAGCTACCATGGTATTGGCATATTGCAACCGGCTGCCCAGTTGCTCAATCTGCTCACGCCGCTTCATTTTAACCTCTCGCAGTTGGCGCTGGGCCTGATGAATCTTTAATTCAAGCTCCTTTTTCTTCTGCACTATGGAACTGCCGATAACATCTTCCTGCCCTTCTTTGGCCGATGCAACAATAGATTGTAACTGGCTCTGGAAGATAGCAATCTGCGCGTTAATTTTGTCCACTTCTTCTGCTGTTGCCTCTTCGGCCTGCCTTTCAATTTCATCAACAACAACGAACGGCCGCCTGAAGTTGCCTCGCGACCTGATTGATACCAAATCGCTCGACCCGCTTAAATCGTCAATAGCGTTCAGCAGCAAAGCACTGTTGTCACCAACAACAATCTTGCCAAAGAAGGATTCCTGATAGGCCATCGCGTCGCTTATAAAGTCAACATCTGCAAAAACCACCACCATACAGTCTTCTGTGGCTTCTTTGAGTCCTATAAGATGCTTTTTGATTTTTTTATCATCATTTGGGTCCGGCACGACGGCCTTGCCGGACTCCTTTTCTTTTGAAGACTTGTCGTCTTCGGACTCGACCTCAATATCGACACCATCAGGAAAGCTGCTCTTAAAACGACCCGTAACCAGATAAGCCATCGTCACAGGCTTATTGCCCTCGACAAACTTACTCATAAGCATAGACGGTTGCAGCATCATCAGCTCATACGGGCTGCTTATCAAGAAGGTATTGCCCTTGCTCGTGGTCATAACAAGCGGCGTTCGTCTGAGCTGAGGACTTTCTTTTGTTTCGTTTGCGTCCTTAATCTCTTTGAGAACGCCTGCGAACAAAATCCGCACCTGGTTAAGTTCAGCCGCAATAACATTGTCGGCGTTGAAGCAGCCTCGTGTCAGACCGAGGTAACCAATAATCCGCTCAGGCCTCTGGTCTGCGGTGACGGAAGCCTCAAATGCCAGATTCTTATCGCCGGCAAAGGTGTTCTCGGGCATCTCAAGGCCCCAGCTTCGTAAAAGCACATTCAGGTCGGAATTGCGCGTAGGCGGCATCCCCATCTGCATAGCCATTCTATCGGGTCTGTCGACAAAGCAATAAGGGTCAACGCACACAATGGTCCTGCCGCCTTTAAGCACAAACTGGTCTATTGCAAACAAGGTTTGATGAGGCAGGTTCTTGGGGTGAATGACCAGCAGAATATCAACATCATTAACCTCATTGACATCTGCGGCCACTTCCTTGACTTCGTACTGTCTGCGCAACTGCTCGACAAAAGTCCAAGGGGGCCTGGGCTGCTGACCCTGCATCCGCATCATCTGGGCCATATACCCGCTCATATCATCACCCATTACAGGCAGGGAGCTTATAATGCCTATAGTTCTCTTTTGTCGGGTAATCGCTGTGTCTATAAGATAGCTTATATCATACTCAACAAAATTCTGCCGGTCCGGCGAAAAGAACGGTATAACCTTTTCAACCCCAAACGGCGTTTGCACAACCAGCCCGAAGAAGAAATTTTCCTCTTCGGTTATAGCAAACCTCCTTAAACCGCACCGCAACGCCTCCACCTCGTCATCGGAAAAAGGTCTTGGGTCGATTATCTGCAATTCAATCATACCTCTGGCTGCCGCCACATATTCTTCCAGAAGGGCTTTAACAAACTGGTAATAATTGTTGAAATACCGGATTTGGTCCGGCGCTTTTAACGTGGCGGTCTTTGCATAGTAAAGCTTCGCCTTAATCGGCTGATTGAGCTTGGCTAAAATCGCCTTGGTCCCGTTTGAAAGCGTATAAATCTTCTGGTCGGTAATATCAACCTTCCACGCCCTTGCGATGTTCTGGCAAACGCTTATCGCAGCGAAAGCAATCACCAAAACGAGAACCGCACCAATAATAGCCTGTATCGTTCGATTCACCTCGTTAGAAATTTGCTGCTTTTGTGTCATAATCCTACAAACTCCTTAACTGCCCTGCCCCGTTAGAAATCTTGCTTTTTTTTACGATATTGCCCCGTTTGGGAATTTCTAACGGGGCTCATTAGCTGGCCTTCCTTTCCTCTAAAACAACACAACAGGCGGCTATCCAACCAATAATCAATAACACAAAATATAAAAGGTCCTTAAACTCCAGCACCCCCCTCTGGATGGACTCAAAGTGTTCCTGAAAACTCATATTCTCTATCGCCGACACCAAACCCGTCGGCAAAAACGTCGAAAGATAACTTAGTGTTGTCGGCATACCTGCAAAAACAAGCACTGCACAGGCAACCACAGACAGAACAAAACTTATTACCTGGTTCTTGCTGATAGCTGAAAAGAAACAACCGATAGCAAGAAACCCTCCAGCCATAAGCAAGCTGCCCAGGTAACCGGTAATTATCAAGCCGATGTCAGGGTCGCCGAGGAAACAGACCGTAATTACCATAGGGAAAGTTAGTGCCAGTGCAATCGTAAGGAAAAGCCAGGCCGCAAAAAACTTCCCCAAAACTGCCTGCACAATCGTAATCGGCAAAGTAAATAAAAGCTCAATCGAGCCAACTTTGCGCTCTTCGGCCCACAGACGCATTGCTGTTGACGGCACCATAAAAACAAACAGCAGCGGCAGGTTCATAAAGAACACGCGCATATCCGCCTGGCGCATTTCAAAAAAGCCATCTTTGAATGTCAGATACCCCGAGAAGAACAAAAAAATCACAAGAAACACATACGCAAGAGGGGTTGTAAAATAACCCTTTAGCTCCCTTTTGAACACTGCTAAAAAACTATTCATTTTTGCATTCCTCTGCAAACCTCACTCAGCCATTTCCTTTCAAAGACCAAAGTCTATGCGGCTTTGGTCTTGGTAATCTTACGGAAGACCTCATCCAGACTGCACTTATACTTTTCTTTAAGCGCCTCAGGCGTGGAATCCACCAGTATCCGCCCTCTGGCAATGATTATTGTCCTGTCGCAAA
>Ga0315280_10007659_pt1 | contig 14406 bp, 12 predicted proteins | sample YL17G06_40_MG_FD_203697 | JGI IMG/M metagenome (GOLD analysis project Ga0315280, IMG submission 203697) | Sediment microbial communities from Yellowstone Lake, YNP, Wyoming, USA - YL17G06_40 | ecosystem: Environmental > Aquatic > Freshwater > Lake > Sediment | place: USA: Wyoming | collected...
ACATGCATGCGGAGAAGGCGGGTTATCGGATGATGGCTAAGGTCGGAGTGGTTACGGGTGTTGACTTCAGCGAACGAGCGGATGTACTCTGCGAGAATGTGAAGGCTCGCGGCTCAGGGATGAATGTTGCGACTTTGGCGAATGTTCGTTCGTATGGAACTGCTCCCGGGACGGAGATAGAACGTACAGAAATCGAGCGGATTGTGAAGAGATCTGTCGAGGATGGTGCTCTCGGGGTCAAGATTACTGGAGGCCACAATCCCTTCACTCCTGACACGACACGAGAGATAATTGAGATTGCGAATCAGCAACGGGCATATGTTGCCTTTCATGTGGGAACCACTGCCACTAGCAGCAACCTTCCCGGGTTGAAGGAAGCCGTTGAGCTTGCTGGAAAGAACAGTCTTCACGTTGCGCACGTGAACAGCTATCTTAGAGGATTAACCAAAGATCCTGTCGAAGAAAGCCTTGAAGGATTGGCTGCGCTTCGAGGAAAGCGTAACATTGTCTCAGAATCCTATCTGGCAATCATCAATGGGACTGGAGGAAAATGTGTGAACGGTATACCTGACAGCGGCGTGACGAGGAACTGCCTCCGTCTCGGAAAGTATTCTGAGAATCAGGCAGGGCTGGAGAAGGCGATTCTTGAAGGCTTTTGTATGGTTCAAGTGGAATTCGGAGGCGAGAGCGTACTCGTCTCAGGACAGGAAGGAGTCGGGTACTGGAAGGACGCCAAGACGGATATCGGCATAAGCTTCCCAGTCAATGTTCCTGCAAGTACCTTCCTCTGTGCGACAAGAAAGGACGAAACAGGGAAGTTCATCGTTGATGCCATAAGCACCGACGGAGGATCCATTCCAAGAAACGTCTCGGTGAAGTCTGGTCTCTCGCTTGTTCGGTACGGTGCCCTTACCCTTGAGGAGTTTGTGAGAAAGGTATCTCTCAATGCGGCAAGAATGTATGGTATGACCTCTAAGGGGCATCTGAGCGAAGGTGCAGACGCCGACATGACTGTCCTAGACTTGGAGCGAGGAGAAGCGGTCATGGGAATAGCCAAAGGCCAGATCATAATGATAGACGGAGTAGTGATGGGGACTGGTGGAACCATCGTGACAACGAAGGACGGGTCAAGATCGGTTGAGAATGCAGGTTTGAAGGCAGACGTTGTCGATTTGGAAGAGAGCACCTTCTTCAAGGAATAGACTGATCGCGTGCGCTTATCAACTGTCTTCTTGAGCAACGTCACGTAGATCCATTTGATGGAAACTACCAAGTCTTGAGCTCTTCCAGCAAGCCCTTCCTCCCGGCTCGACGCGTTTGTCCACGTTCGATTTCTCTCCAAGCCCTTTCGACATCTCGGAAAACTCGGAGATCCGCTTGAAGCGATTTGCTGTCGACCTTCTTGAGAACGACGACGTTACGCCTCCGCGATGTCAATATCGCGAAGATGCTGCCTGCTTCTAGGCCGAGCCTTTCTCTCACGCGAAATGGGATCAAAACTTGGCCTTTGGAGCTGATACGGGTCAGCTCGGGAACCTCTTGCCGTTTCATACGTCGCAAGACTATCTTATCAGCCTCTAAATGTAGCGCAAGAAAACCTAATGGCACTGTTCAACGGAAAGGTTGTGTGCTTATCAGTTTAGCTATGTCCGTATCTACTGCTGAGATATGCTCCTTTCACATTTCAGGCCGTGTAGTGTCTACCACGAATATCCCCAGGTCTGCAGAAGATCGCTGTCTCGTAACCATCGCTCGCCAATGTCTGTGCGGTAGAACATGTTTGGTATGATGATGTTTTTTACCCGATTGTAGGTTTCCTTGCGGGCGTCATCAACTGTGGGTCCTGATCCTGTGACAATAAGTGCGTAACCCGAGGTGCCCGCCAATCGCCAGTCTTCTCCCACGAGTTTAACATCCCCATGGTGAATGCCGTTCGAAATTGGCTTCTTGAAGATGATCACCGCGTCTTCCGAGTATCGTCTGAAGGCAGCTGGATCTGAGAACGGATATGGTGGTACTGCGACAACCACGCCAACTTGAAAACCACGCTGCGTACGCAGGGGAAATTGCCGTCTATTTGCCAGAGCATAAAGGAAATCACTCCACCGACTGGCGATACCTTCCATCTGAATGTTGATTGTGGGATAGCCGAATCGAGGAGTAAACTCAAGCGGATAGATCCCTCGGGCATTGACGATGCAGTTGATGTCGAAATAACCAACGAAACCCGTCTCTGCTAGAAGGGGTCTGAATCTTACTAGCGTCTCATCGTACAGCCGGCATCCTTCAGACCAGAACATCAGGGTTCCCATTTCACCGGTGCTGGGGCCGGTTTCTCCGTTGAACATGCGCTTGTGTTCGAAGTTGACGCACACGGGCAGAATGAAGTCTTGTCCGTTGAAGAATGCCCCGATTGCGACTTCTACTCCTGACACGAATTTCTGTATCTGAAATCTTTTGATCTTCGTGCTCCAGGTATTCTTGTATCGCTCAAGTATCGCTAGTATGTCAAGTCCGTCTTCCTCTTGGCCTACGAATGACAGTACTTTTTCTTCCTGAGCTTTGCCAGACGGCTTGACTACGTATCGTTCTGGATTCTCTTTCACGAATTTGATTGCATCATCGAATGCTACGAAATCCCAAGAAGGGACAACTGGAAGGCCCGATTTTCTGAGTTGTTCCTGGCCGAAGTCACGATCAATCTCCAAGCGATCGCTAGTGACTGTTCCACCTACCACGGCCTTACCCTCTTTGCGCAGGCGTTCTGCCACGGCGCCGAAACCGATGTCGTCGAATACTATGATGTCTGCCCAGTCTTTCAAAGACTCCCAGTCGTCAGTCTTCTCAACGAATCCATCGGAGACATCTTTGTCCGTTTTGCTGTGAATGTAGTATCGAACTTCATTTCCTTCCTTCTTGACCGCATACGCGAGATCCCCGATCAAACCAGCGTCGGAGACGAAAAGAAATTTCTTTGAAGTAGACGTGTCGTTTCTGTTAGTCGACTCCGTCTGTTCACGACGACTATTGCTGGACTTCTCCGCAGTCATTTCAGATGTACTACGGTGCGTTGCACGCTATAACTTCATCGAATTCACGTAAATTCGATCAGTTTCTGCAATCAACGAAGAGTTGGAATAGACGCTGTTGTGTGATCTTCAATGTCCATGTGATTCTCAGTCACTGAGACACAGGACCATTCCAGCTTCTGAGATCTGTGACAGCAATTTGGACTTAGAGAGCCAAGCCATGAAAATGTCAGACTGGATTTGGAAGGTCGGTTTTCAGACAGTAAGAACATGCGAAATGGCGCAGGTTTTGTGAGAGGCGCACCTTTGTCTAGATTTTCTTGAGTGTGTCAAGCATCTCGCGTACAGTTGTGATTCTCATTTCTCTGAATTCTCTTAGTGGCATTAGTTGCCTGTCGCCGGAGACTGTGTACTATGCTCGCCGCTGTGTGAAGTGTTTAGGACAACATCGTCCTTTGGATTTTCTTTGACGGCTTTGAATCTGCTTCTAATCTTCACTGGCGTGGTTCTTCTGCCGACGCATCTGAGGAATCTCTCCACATCCGTGGTGGTAATGTATTTCGAGATTCTCTTCTCAGCCAGAACTGAGGTCAACTCAGCCATTAGAGGACTGGAACTTGTCAGTTTGATGTCTATTCTATCTATCCTCAAAATCAACTTGTGCGGCTTGCGTTCTCTTATGAAAGAGGAAACGAGAACGTTTGTGTCCGTGACTATTCTGGGCTTCGGCGATGCACCTGAAGCTTTGATTGGAAGCGAGTCGTACTTCATTTCCATCTCTTCAACAGTCACGGAAACGCGACGGCCCTGTCCCATAGACACTTCGGCAAGACCTTAGGTTCACAGAGCTCTTCAGCCCTATCTTGCCCAATATTGCAGCGTACTCTTCAGCTTTGATCGACAGGAAGGCCGCATACAGATGTAGTGGAGGGGGTCTTCGCTCATTTGGCAACTACTATCACGACTACTGTGGCAGGATTCTCCGCAATCCCCTCACGATTCATTTTGAACTGATTCTGAAAGATGGAGCGTTCTTGCTCTACAAACAGTAAGCTGCATGGAGCGACTCAATCTAGGTTGGCGGGCCTGGGGACTTGCGTCTTCGCAGCGGGGATTAGGTTTGAAAATGTCTAGTCATCATTTCTCTGATAGTTCGAGTCGCGCCCAGTAGACCACAGAGTTACGCCCGGCGGGAATTCTGATATTGCCAGTCTGTCTGATTGTCCGAAGGTGATTGTTCGTGGGCAAAAGCTTTTGTATTTGTGTCTATTGTATTTAGCACAAAATCTACTCTAGGTTAAGTACAAATGTCAAACATCCGTGATGGACTGATCGAATCTAATCCATGGTGGAAGGGGGATTTCGATCTAGAATACAAGGATAGAGAGGCATATGATGAAATCCAGAAGTTCATCGCTCTGCCCCAGATTGTAGCTCTCACCGGCCTCAGAAGGGTTGGCAAGACGACTTTGATGTTCAAGATGGCCAAGGATGCAATCACGAAGGGTCTTGATTCCAAGGCCGTCGTTTACTTCTCGTTCGATGAGTTTCACGAATCGCCGATCAGAGAGGTGCTTAGAGGATACGAGACGATCATGCGCGAAGACCTAAGCGTCGGGAGACACCTCATCCTGTTGGATGAGGTTCAGAAGCTACGTGGATGGGAAGACCAGCTTAAGGCAGTGTACGACAGGTATCGAAAGAAGCTTAAGATCATAATCTCCGGTTCTGAGTCACTCTTCATCCGAAAGGGATCGCGGGAAAGCCTCGCTGGAAGGATATTTGAATTCAAGATTGAACCCCTTTCATTCAGGGAATACCTATTTTTCTTGGGGATCAAATATGAACCCCTTGAGCTTTACGAGAGAGAACTCGCAAGGCTCTTTGATGAATTCATGTTGAGCGAAGGTTTTCCGGAACTAGTCGGCGTCAAAGACAAACAGGTAGTCAAGAAGTACCTAAGAGAGAGCATAGTCGAAAAAGTCATTTTTAGAGATCTGTCAGTATTGCTGGCAATCAGGAACGTTGCATCACTTGAATCTTTGCTGAACATTCTGATGGAAGAGCCGGGTCAACTTGTGGAGATTTCGGAACTTGCAGGGCAGCTGGGAATCTCGCGACAAACCCTGTCGGACTACCTGTATTATCTGGAGCAATCATTCTTGGTTAGGAAGCTCTACAACTATTCGACAGGCAGGAGAAAAGTCGAGAGAAAGCTAAGGAAGTACTATCCGACAGTAGCTTCCGTCGATATGCTCTTCAGAGACGACGATATGTCTAGGTCTAGAGTTCTTGAGACGGTGTGCGTCAATCAGCTGAAGGCAGAGTTCTTCTGGAGAGACAAATACAAGAATGAAGTTGATATGGTACTGACCAACAACAAGCCGATTCCGATCGAAGTCAAACATGGAAAGCCTGACCTGACCGGACTTAATGTGTTCATGAGGAAGTTCAGTATCAAGAAGGGATACATAGTCTCTCGTGACATAGAAGAAAAGCGGGAAGTGGATGGAAAAGAGATCTTCACAGTTCCAGCCTACAAGTATTTCCTGACTCAAGCCGTCAAGATCTAAACTCCATATCGCGGGCCGTTCTAGCAATCATTGGGTCGTGGCGAGACACAGTCCTTTTTCATCCGTCCGACGGATGTCCCCTGAATGGGTGAACTGACAGACCGTTCGGCCAAGTCTTTGACGGCGGGCCCGCGGGTGGGCTCGTATCATATTGCGGACGAATGCTCTCAAAGAATCGGCGCTTCTGGGAGAAAAGGCAGACTAGTGGAATTCACACCGCGGATAGCGAGATTTCAGGGTTCAGGCAATAGGCTGAGCCGAGCTTGAGGTGCTATAGCTACTGCTGCTGTTGCATAAGCCGCGTCAATCAAACAGTGGGAGTACCCTTTTGTCCAAGAAAGCAACTACTTGTAGGCACATACTCCTCCAATCGTTCCGGCTCAGGTTGAAACCTGGCCTTCCACGCGCATAGAGTAAGCCAGTCATCTGTGCGAGGGCCTCATCAGTAATCTCTGATCTTGCTGTTACTGTTTGACGAGCTGCATGAATGATTCTAGCGGGCGGATCTATCGGATTCAAATTTCCCTCCTGATCTAGATGAGATTGTGCCCAACCTGTAATCATCAGCAGTTGGCAAAGTTAGGATTTGCGCTCAGGATTTGAGCGTGCTCTCTGGATTCCTGAGGTCATTTTTCAGGTGATTAGGTGAGCACAGGTGTCTCACCTAACGATCACCTGATTGATAGAGCACTCGTGAACGATACGTATTTTTGTGTGATGCTTCAGATCTGAGGATTGTCTGTGACTAGAATTGCTTGGTCCGGCGATGAGTCGTCGAGACTACGAGATGTTGCCTGCGGAAACTAGGGTTAAGGCTGTCGATATGCTTGAGAGCATAAAGAAGATGCTGCGGGCGCGCTTTTCACTACGGTTTCTAGGTCACGACGGGAAATGGAGAAATTTGACCCCGCCCAAGTTTCTTGCACTCTCTGAAGACCATTATCATCGGCTTATCAAGGGTTCGAGGGGGGTGACTTCGCGATACAAAGAAGAGTTGCTGGACAAGATCAGAGAACTCTATGAGCTGGTCAACCGAAGCGACAAGGCCGAAAAACAAGGTCTAGAACGGTGGCTCGGGTAAGCCAGGACTGTTCTGACGGCCAACCCGACAGACGAGCCCTACTTGGTGAGTGGTTTGCTTCTAGAATGGTGGACCGGGCGGGATTCGCACCCAATAGGGTTCAAAACCGTATTTCTGACAAATAGCAAAAAAGACTCTACAGGTACAAGACGTTGATTTCTACGGCTGGCCGTAGTCATAGCGGGCGGATCTGGCACTGATTTCATATTAGCCAGAGACACAAAGAATGTATTTTTGTGATACTGGGCATGCAGACGGGCAGTGAAGAGAGCAAACTGGAGGAAATGCTTCTTCACTCAGTCTACAAATGTCGGCACGATGAGCAACGAGCAGATTTCCAAGAGGGATTCCGCAGATCGATTCAAAAGGGCTACGAAGGCTGGGCCTTGATGTTCAAAGGCTACGAGTACTACGTTAACGGGAAATTTGGTTCTATCAATAAGCGTCTTTGGGAGTTGCTTGAAGATCTTTCACAAGAAGGAGAAGCACATCCTCTGCTCAATGATTACTGGGCACTGCGCAAGCTACTTTTTGCGCATGCGAAACGACATGAAGCAGTCTTCCTATTGAATGAGATAAAAGGCATCTACAGTGACCGCGTGCAACTGCTTGAGATGATAAATAGGGCCATTGCAGCTGCAACCACATCTTACAGAAACCTTCTGAACGGACAGAAGTGCAGAGATCAGATCCAAGCAGTAGCTTTGCACTCGCTTGGAAACCTTGAACTATTGCGGCCGGCCGACAGCGGAATCCTTCAGGCGCCGGAAAATCTCCTTTGTCATATATTGGCCAGCCATTGTAATTGGTCTATCGACCTTCAAGGGTGTCGAGTACTTCCTTACCCCATCGAGCACCAGAACGAGCATTCTCCTTTCCCTCCGATTGCCCACATATTCCTTGAGCTGCTCAGGCGTAAGAAATAGGTCGGCACCATGCTCTAGCAGGACTTCGTCCATTGTTCCACTACTAATCTGGACGATTCTGGCTTCGCCAACAATTTGCTTCTTGCTTCTGGATTCGTAAAAGAATAACTTCGAACCTCGTCTCAGGCCTGTATGCGCACTCGCAACGAACTTTATGAATACCCTTTTGCCTTGCTCAAAGAAGCGTCGGATATGTTCTGGAAGTATTGGAAAGATTACTCCAATTACACTGTCGGTTACAGCCACAACATCTCTCCTCACGTGATCAACACTAGCAAAAGCGCTCAAGCTTCTTGATGACCTGAGCTGACGATAGAATTTCCTCATTCCCCATTCTCAAGTGGGGACTCGCCGACTCATCAAACTCGATAAGTTCCTGTGACTTCACAATCTTTTCATTCGAAGACCATGTCAAAATTAGGAACGGGACGTTGAGACACCTCCGTGCTATCTCAAATGGTTTCCATCGGTGGATGTCCTGTGGGAAGTAGTCATTGAGATTGTGTTTACGCACAGGCTTTTGTTCAGTTCTAGCGAACTCGATCAACACGCTGGGCAAATTGCTGGCTCTCATGATGAAGCCGTCGAGGTTGCCTGGCCACGGCATCCTGTGCTTTCGCAAACATTCATCAATGACTGACAAACGACCAGGTTCCAGGAACCTCTTCGAGACAGGAATGCCTTTAAACGAACCGAGCCACTTGGCTAGTTCTTCACAGTTCGTGAGGTCCGTCACTAGGCTCGCAGTAAGGGACGAATCGCTGTATTTGATAGCGTAAATAGGAAACGTGTCATCGGGAGCACGCCATACAACCAAGTAAAGAGGAACTCGAAGAACCTCGGCCAGCTTACACTTGCTTTTCCAGTCATTTACATTTTCGTTCTTCATCAAGAATGATGCTATTCCCAACGCCCCCCAAGTGGACGGGCGCTTAGTGCTCCTTCTTCGTTCAAACAACGCTGTGACTCTTTCTTCCTTGACCGAGAACCCCTCTAGGGAGCACAAGGGAACGCCAGCGTCGAGTATGTCCTTCTGAACCCAATTGCTGATTTCAGGGCCCTCTGCTTCTAATTTCATTTGCATTTGTGTCACAACCTGTTGTGTCAATCACTCTTTCTCGGAAACCACTTGGCGAGGACAGCAGTTGGTGCCTCACTCTTTTCGGCTCTCTTGCGTTTCGGCGATTTGATTTGAGATACTTCGCCGGTCTCTACGAGCACCTTCTTTTCTCTTCCACGTCTAAGGCCCTGTAGTTCGATCAGCTTGTCGTAGACTTCTTTCTGCTCATTCTCATCCAGTCCCAGACATTCAAATACGGCTTTGTCCAATTGCCGGCGAGCAGCACTAGGGTCCTCATCACGCTCCTGAGCTTGAACAAGCTTCTGGAGAGATTGAACAATCTTCTTCCTCTCAGCCCCAGACAATCCAGCGGGGTCGAGAATGGGAAATCTTTTGAGCTCGTATGCTTCGATTTCCAAGACGCCCAATGCATATGCTCTCCCCCTCTGTTCCGTCAGGAAATGCGTCACAACCGAATTGAGATATCCTAAGAGAACGTGGGTGTCCTGCTTGTTGAGCGGATAGACATTGTAGAACACATCTAGAGTCAAGGCACTTGCGCGGTTCCAATTGCAGCGCCAGTCCAAGTCGCTCCGCCGAGGTATTACGATTGGGGACGGCTCGCGTCTTCCCAGACCATACCAGCGTTCTCTCCCCTTCACAGTCTCTGCATTATGGTAACCCTTGATGATAGTATCCTTCTTCTTCCCTTGCTTGGGTGTGAACTCGCGCTTCTCGCCCAATTCAATGTAGGTAAGTGCATGTGTGCCTTCGATATTCGATTTCGGTTCATTCACCATGAAGAAGTATTCGGAAACACCTTTCTCATCGATAGCAATCTTCATGTGCTTTTCCGGGGACGTGATGGCTGGTACTACAAAATGCTTCTCAATGCCCCACCTGGCAACCTGCTTTTTGTCAAGTATGAAGAACTCATTCATGCCAGTCGTTATGCCTCGTCTGACTCGTGCAACTCGTCCTAACGCAGTCATTCTCTGGTTCGAGACTATCTTCCAAAACACCCTGGGCGCTTTCAGGTATAGACTCCATTTGATTTCCTCGCGCAATTCCTCCTGTCTGATCACCCTAACTCTCAGTGATTCATCCTCTGTGTCGTCGGTTTCATCGCTGACGATATGGACGAGTTTGTCTATCGGAATCGGACTCTTTAGCCTAATGAACTTCACTTGGTTTCTGTCTCGTTCAATTTGGCTACTCGACTTTTCGAGGATTGTGACACAGGTGTTGACGTCTGCCTCCTCGAAGACACCGGAGTCAAATGAGATAATGGATATTACTTTGAAATTGTCTAGGAAGAATCTCTGGAGTTGCTCACCGTAACGTACCTCGAGCCACTTGTCGCTTGTTATGTAGCCCATTCTTCCGCGTTCATTTAGAAACTTAGAACTGTGTATGAAGAAGTAAACATAGATGTCGCTTTGGCCGTCTATTTTGACACCCTTCACACCCTTGAGGGTCCATGCAAGTTTCTTGTCCTTATCCACAATATCCTCTTGTCTTATGTAGGGCGGATTGGCCACAACTGCGTTCACATAATAATCTGGTCTGACCTCGAAAAAATCTTCTGTTAAGATTCGTACTTCGTTCGTCAAACTCTGCACATGCTGTATGGCAAGGTTGATAGTTGAGAGATGCGCAGGAAATTGGTTGATTTCAACGCCGTGGACTTGCTTCAGAAGATCTGCATGCGCAGCTTTTCGGTCAAGTAACGGGTTTTCTCCGGCCTTCAAATCGAGGAGACGGTGATATGATTTGACGAGGAAACCGCCTGATCCGCAGCAAGGGTCTACGACTAAATCGGTTGGCTTCAAAATGCACATTCGTGTGATGAATTCGACGATTTGTGGTGGCGTATAGTATTGCCCAAGCGCTTTTCTCTCGTCCGTGGGAATAAGTAGTTCATACATTGTGCCTATTACGTCAGATTTGATTTGCCTTAGGTCAGTCAGTGATAGCTCTTCAACGAAGTTGCTTATTATTTCAAGCAGTTCTGGGGGAATGGGGATCTTGTCGTAGAAAGTCTCCTGGTAAACCGACTTGTAATCGATATCGTCTACTATGGCTTTGAAGAGGCGTCTAAGTTCAGCCGTGAAATCAGCTGTTGACGGGTCGATTTTCTTAAGTCTAGTCACACTTGGGTTGTACGTCTCGAGAATCTTGTAGAACAAAACTTTGTTTATCAGAAGATGAGCAGCCATCGACGCGATTCTTTCATGCGTGTCCAATGAGAACTTCCAACCTTGCTGCTCTAGCCATTGCCTGTACTCCTCTTGGAATTGTGAGTGAGTGCTGAGTTTCGATGTTAACGATGTGAGAACTATTGGCGTGATTGCGTCATGCAACGCGCGCATTCTGGCTATGAAAGCCTCGTCTACATCTAACCACTTGCCTGTACCCTTCTGTAAGTCAACGATCTCTCTGAGAATCCTGTCTGAGAACTCTGCCAAAGGTATCTTGCTGAGTTCGAAGTGCATTCGCCTTCTTTGCGACATTAGCACGAATTGCTGAAACGTTTGGAACAGAACCAGAACTCGCCCATTGGTCGTCGCGAAGAATGGCGCACCCAGCTTTATTGCATATCGCTGCGCTTGCTCAATCACATCCTGCGAATACGGGTCAAGTATCTTTGTAAATCCATGTTTGGTCACTCGTTTGGTCTCAATGACGAGCCAAGACTGATTTAGCGAGTCGCTAACTACTAGGTCTGCGTAGATTGTGCTTCCATCTGTCTTGATCGGCTTTTGTCGTTCAACATCTCTGAATGCTACGTTTTCATAGGAAGCCTTACCTGTTTCTATGAGGTTCTTCAGGTGTCTGTACAACTCGCCTTCAATCATAGCTTCCCGGACAGCCACTGCTTGCACCCGATACCTATGACCGTAGTATGTATTGCAGAGGATAGTAATAAAACGGAAATAGTCAACTCGCCACGATCTGAACAATCATACCGAGCAAATCTGGGAAAGCGCTGACTTCATTGGGTGAATCGGTGAAAACGGCCGGCCGTAGAATTCTGGTGGCTTAGCTCCTATCGTGAGCATGTAGAGTCTTGCTAAGTCCGGGTTCGTTGCAGTTGGTTCTCCTTGCCAGAGGAGCTGTCTTTTGGTCTTGTTCTTTTGAATGGTTTCAACAGGCTTGGAGGATCCAATGTGTTTCCTTCTGGTGAGACTCTTCCATAACCGTATTTCCAGAGCATGAGTATGGATGTGACCAGAGAAAGCACAGTTAGTTCTGATATGATGATCTCTGGCCTTGCATGAAATGTTTCTGCGAACCATTTGACTAGGATGCAGCTGGGCCCAGACGTTAAGAGGAATGTCAGATAGAAGACGAGGCTGTAGGAAATGGTTAGCGCTACCCATGTCGGGAATCGTGTCAGACTCCAGAGCAGCCGGCCCCACGATATTCTTCCTTTTCCTCTACGCCTGAAGTCCCTCGAGACTGCGTATTCCATATGGCAGAGATATGCCAGATTGCTTCCTGGGTCATAGGAACGCAAGAATCCGATGGATACGACTTTAGGGCACAAGCCTCCGTACCACATAACCCTTGTGATTGCATGAATTCCTGTCGATGCCACAACAAGCAAAACGAAAAGGAGTGGCTCGGGGAAACTCGATTTCTGTCGGAAGTCCGCTACTGTGAAGCACGCTACCACTATTGCCAACAGAAGCGTGGTCCATTGCCTTAGCTGTGCTCCATAGTGGCTCAGAAGTGTTGTCCTGGCATCATGATCTAACCTAACGAAATCAGAATCATTCAGCCCCATCTTCCCCCACCGTCCTGCAGGTTGTATCCTGAATATGACATACTCTTAATGAAGCATGCGACGCCTGCGGCTGAGGCATAGCGCAGGCACTCGTCTAGGAAAGACGGCCTAACTTAACGGCTTCTCCATGTTCAGGAGAACAATGACTTCCTAGCTCCAGCCGAAGATAGGCCTGGTGTGGCCAACGATAGATTCTGCGTTCTGATAGGTGACCTAGAAAGCTTTGCATACAAGAGAATCTCTGCAGAGGCTAAGGACGGGCATGCGGATTCTATCGCCTTGATGGGGATGTACTCGCACTTTAGGGAGAGACGAGGCAGTCGACTCGCACGATGGACTGGAATGCAAAAGGTTGGAGAGAGTTCGAAAAGCCTCTTCGACACACTCACAGAGATGTATGATCGAGAAGAAGGACTTATCGTCGAGAAGAGTCCGGAACGGGAACTGTATAAACTCAGCCTATTTGGAATCTTCGCCAAGATTGTCGGAAGCAGACAGTGGGGTGACGTTGTCGACCGTCGGCTAAGGGAAACTCAATCAGATAACGGCGGTTGGAAGACTACTTGGATCGGCCGAACCACTCCCCGACCAGTAGGGACAGTCGAAAACCTAGAAACAACAGCATTGAGCGTAATCGCCCTTTACGCCAAGCCTCCAAAAGACATTTCTTCTTCCTCTCGAAGCTCCAACTATGGCCCTTAGACATGTTCCTAATTCTCAGAATCTTAAGCACTCTCTTCGTGAGAGGGCAGGACGTTTTCCCGAATCCAGAAAATTCCCTTCTGTAACCATGGCGTAATGGCGGATTTGGCGGGATTCACGCTCATGCATTAAGGTTCGGTCTCAGACGTACTCTGAGACCAAGTACGGGTTCGATCTGAACAAGAGCCACCGTAGCCATTGAAAGAAGAAGATGATTCTGTTCAAAGCTGCTGCGGCTAGACAAGTAGCAAATATTATGTCCTCTACCCTTCACGGGACGCCCGGAGGAGCCCGGCGATAGTTTTTCTTGGATCGCCTATCTTCATCGATTAGCATGTGGCAACTTGCGCAGAGAAGCAAGACTTTTGGTAATTCTTCGAAGATCTTCTTGAAGGATAGAGTTGTCAGTCCCGCCTCGTATCTTCTATTTTTTCTTGGATGATGAAACTCAAGGTCTTCGAGCTTGCGTTCTCCGCAAATCGCGCATGCGCCACCTTTCAGATGGACAGCGATGAGCCTCTTGACAAGCCTTAGCTGGCGTTTGCCTCGAATCTTCCAAGCGGGTTGGTTCATGAAGCGCCTACCTTTTCCGGCTCTGCCTTGTTCCCGGACTCTTCTGGAGCAGACTTGTGCTTGGTTAGGATCTCCGCAATCTTCCGATTATTCTTCTGAACTCGCTCCACTAGCCGTTCGGTGCATCCGTGAATGTCTTTCTTTGCGTCATCTATTGCATCGTTGATTTTCTTGCATTCATTCAGGGCTTCCAAGTTATCGTTCAGGTAGAAACTGATGTCTTTGTCAGCAGCTAGAGCTTGAAGGTCGATTGCCTTCCTTTTGATTCCGTAGTATTGCGAGTGGATCTCGTAGTACATTGCGATAGTCGCGATAAGGAGCTCTGTGCAAGTTACGACGACTATCCCACGGCCGTTGTCAACGGTGAAACCTTTACCTCTTGCTGTCCGTGGCAATGTGTCTACGCAGAGGATCGCCATAGCCGTGTGGTATCGCTCAAGGTCCCCTTTGACCTGCTCCACGTAATCATTGCTCCACTTTCCGTTGGCTTTTCTCTCAACCAAAATCGAGCCAATGACGACAGATTCATGCTTAAATCTGATCAAGAAGTCGGTGGCGTCGGGTCCGCCTAGGGGCTGCACCTCAACGTTCGGGTTGGCGAAGAAAGCTTCATGCAAGATCTTGCTGAGCTGCAGTTCGTTTTGGTCGCCCTTGACGGTTGGCACCTGGAAC
>Ga0315280_10007660_pt1 | contig 14406 bp, 10 predicted proteins | sample YL17G06_40_MG_FD_203697 | JGI IMG/M metagenome (GOLD analysis project Ga0315280, IMG submission 203697) | Sediment microbial communities from Yellowstone Lake, YNP, Wyoming, USA - YL17G06_40 | ecosystem: Environmental > Aquatic > Freshwater > Lake > Sediment | place: USA: Wyoming | collected...
GTGCGCTTTCATCGAGACGCTCGGCACTGCCCCCCACGCGCCCGACGGCCTCCACGTGTACCCGGTATCCAACTCGGCGGCGGAGGTGCAGAAGGCGCTCTTGCGGCGGGTGCGCGAACTCGGCGCCGAGGTGCGCCTGGGCGCGTCCGTCACCGGCCTGTGGATTGTAAAAAAGGGTCCTGGACCCTTTGTTACAATTCGCGGGGTTGAGACGGACGGCGGCCGGCTTGCGGCGCCGCAGGTCATCCTTGCCACCGGCGGCCGGGGTTACCCGGCGCTTGGCGGAAGCGCGAGCGGCTACGAACTGGCGCGCGGGGCGGGGCACACGATCGTCGAGCCGACGCCGGCCCTCGTGCCGCTCGTCGTCGAAGAGCCGTGGGTCCGCCGCTGTGCGGGGGCGTCGCTTGCGGCGGCGCGAATCTGGATCGACCTTGCGGGCGAGTCGCGCGAGGGGGTGACGGGCGCGATGCTCTTTACGCACAAGGGGCTCTCGGGCCCGGCCGTGCTGGACCTCTCGGGCGACGTGGCGGCGCTCCTCGCCGGGCTGGAGGCCGTGCCGCTTCGCGTGGCTCTCGCGCCGGGGACGCCGGCCGACGAGTGGCGCCGCCGCTTCGACTGGTGGCGCACGACCGAGGGCCGCAAGACCGTCGTCAGCCTCCTCGACCGGCACCTGCCGAAGTCGCTCGCGGCGGCGCTGGCTACGCTGGCCGGGATCGTTCCGGCCCTGCGGCCGGGGCAACTGACCGCCCGCTCCCAGAAACTGCTCACGGAACTTCTGACCGCCCTGCCGCTGACCGTCACGGGCACCGAGGGCTGGGCGAGCGCGATGGTGACGCGCGGCGGGGTGAGCCTGAAGGAAGTCGACCCGCGGACGCTTCGGAGCAAGCGCCTTGCGGGCCTTTTGCTGGCGGGCGAAATCCTCGACCTCGACGGCCCGAGCGGCGGCTTCAACCTGCAGTGGGCCTTCTCGAGCGGTCGCCTGGCCGGTATGTCGGCCTCGTGTGCCGCCGGTGTTTAGCCGTCGCCGGTACGGCGACGCGAGCGTACGCGGCCGTGCGACGACGATGATCGTCGCCGTACCGGCGACGGCTAAACGTGTAAGGCGGCAGCGCGGGTTTATTTTGTCGCCGGCACGTGGTGCACGTCCCAGTCGTTCTTCCCGTCGAGGTACAGGAGCCACTCGGCCCCGGCGCTGATGAGATGCGCGTAGCCGCCCGAGTCGGAGAGGCCGTCCCAGAACGGGTTGCGGCCGATGTGCGTCGGAATGTACCCGTACTGGCGGAAGATGGCGTCCCAGACGCGAAGGCCCTGGCCCACCTCGCGCTCAAGCCACGCCTTCACCTGGTCCTCGCGGCTGGCGAGGTAGAAGTTGCGGACTGCGTCGCCTACCTGGATCGAGTATCGTCCGTGCTCGATGCCGTTGGCCCAGGGTTTCTGGCCCTTCGTCACCGTGTAGGGCAGGAGCAGGTCGAAGCCCATGCCGTCGGCGTCGGCCTTCAAGTCGGCCTTGAGCAAAAGCGCCTCGCCCTTATCGTTGACGGCCTTGACGGACTCGCCCTTCTTGAGCGTGATGGCGGCATGCGTGCCTTTGGCGTCGGGGCGACTGAAGATGCGGATCGTCACCTCTTCGGCTTTCGTCGTGCCGCAGAGCATGAGGGCCCCGCGCAGGCCCAGCAGGTTGACGGTGATGGCGCCGATCGTCGCGGGCTCTGCCTTGAGTTTCTCGGCTTTTGTCCCCGGCGGCGGGTCGAGGAGGATCACCCTGAGGTCGCTCGAGAACTTCTGCTTGTACCGCTCTTCCCAGATGCCGGGCCGGGCCTTCAGGAGTTGCAACGCCCAGGCCGACGCGATCATGTTCTGCGGCCCCATCCGCGAGCCGAGGAACCGCACGCCCTTCGGGTCTGACTGGTAGTAGTCGAACGTGCCGTCGTGCATGTCCAGGCCGAACAGATCGCCGCGATTGATGCCGGGGGGCACGTCGTAAACATCGCAGAAGTACCGCCAGAGCATCGGCTCGGTATAGGCGTCGTTGCGCTTCGCCGAAAAGAGCGTGTCGCTGTGGTTCAACATCAGGCAGTAGAACGGCACCTGCCACCGGGCGAGGAACTCCTTGTAGAACGGGTCGCCGGTAGCGCGGCCGGCATTGACCATCGCCGCCGCCAGCCACGCCCCGTCGTGCATCGTGTCGAGGGCCTCGCCTTCGACGAACTGGTCGGCCTCGCCGATGCGCTTGGTGTTCAGGTACTCGTATACCATGCCGCGCTGAGGGGACTTCTCGTCCTTCTTCAGGTGCTTCTCGTAGACGTACTGGGCGAGGCGCTTCATGAAGTCGCGGGTCTCGGCGGCGGTCATCGGCCCCTTCTCGGCGGCGGCGGCCCAGGGGGGCGGGGCGCTGGTGTCCGGGGCGCCCGCCCGCGCGCCGGCGGGCAGGGCAAGGGCCAGCAGCACCGTTATCGCGCCGCACAGAACAACACGCTCGGCTCTCATTGAAGGATCTTCCGTGTGCCTGACGGACGTCGCTACGGCTGCGGCGGCTTACGGAACCGCAGGAACACCTGGTACTTGAGGTAATGAAACTCGGCGTCCAGCACGAGGCCCGCATCGGTCGCGAGTTTGACGAGGGCCTCCTGCGGTATGTGCCGGCCGCGGTCGAACGGCACCTCGTCTTTGTCTCGCCAGTCGATGATGAAGAAGTACCCGCCGGGCTTGATGGCCGCCGCAATGTTCTTCAGGAGCGCCTCGCGCTGCGCCGCCTCCACGTGGTGGATCACGTTGCACAGCAGGGCTGTCTGCACCGAGGCCGGCGCGAGTTTGGTGTCGGTCGGCTCGCCGGGCACCGTTTCGATGTTTTTGACGTTCTGCTTGGCGGCCTGGTCCTTCAGCGCCTGCAGGGCCTTGGTATCGATGTCCGTGGCGTAGACCTTGCCGTTCTCGCCCACGGCCGTCGCCAGCCGGAAGGAGAAGTACCCGCGCCCGGCGCCCACGTCGGCCACGCTGGCGCCGCTCTTCAGGCCGAGATCGGCGACCACGCGGTCAGGTTGCTGCCAACTCTCACGACTTTCGGCGGCAAGGCACGGTGCCGCGGCACACATCGCTAAGACGAACACGAGCAGAACCGGGCGGAGGCGGAGGCACAAACCGGCGCAGGCAGATCGCATTGAGAATCTCCTTCTGGCAAACCCATCGGCCAGCCTAACCGCACGCCGCGGGATTTCAAGCAAAACGTGGCCACGCATGTAGTGCGTCAGTTACGGTGACAAGCCCTTTGCCCGGGTGGCATGGTCACGCGCTGTTGCGTGACCATGTGCCCCGAACGACGCCTGGCGCGTCACTGCCGTCTGGTCACGCAACGGCGCGTGACCATGCCACCCCCCTATGACTGACGCCGTACCCACGCATGGCGGCGGCCGAAGCGCTTGCACGCCCGCGGCCCGTGAATTATGATAGTGGCTCGGATCGAGTGGATCGGAGATCGCCCATGGCGAAGGCAAAGAAAACCGGCGTTGGCAAGAAGATGGTCATTCTGCTCGGCAGCCCCCGCCGCGAGGGCAACTCGGCGGCCTTGGCGGAGCGCATCGCCGCCGGCGCCTCCGAGGCCGGCGCAAAGGTCCAGACCTTTTACCTCCATGGCATGAAGATCGCCCCGTGCAGCGCCTGCGAGGCCTGCCACAAGCCGGGCGCCAAAGGATGCGTCATCCGCGACGACATGCGGCGGGTGTACCCCGAACTGCGCGCGGCCGACGCCATCGTCTATGCCTCGCCGATTTACTGGTTCACGGTCTCGGCGCAACTGAAGGCGGCGATGGACCGCTGCTACGCCATGGGCGGCTCGGAAGGGTACGCCATGGCCGGCAAGAAGATCGGCCTGGCGTTCGCGTTCGGCGGCGAGGACGCGTTCGATTCCGGCTGCACGAACGCCATCCGCACCTTCCAGGACGCGTTCCATTTCATCGGCGCCGAGATCGTCGGCATGGTCTACGCCAGCGCCGGCGAGGCGGGCGACGTGCTCAAGAACGCGAAGGTCCTCGACGAGGCGAAAGAACTCGGCCGCAAACTGGTTAGCGCGTAATGTGTGGGCCGGGGCAGCGTAACGTTTAGCCGTCGCCGGTACGGCGACGAGGAAGCGCCGAGCGGCTGCGAGCGTTCGCGTCGCCGTACCGGCGACGGCTAAACAACGGCACGGTCATCGTCGCCGTGTGCGGCGACGGCTAAACATTAGGAGCAATCTCGATGAACCATCTCGCGGCACTTGTGGCGCTCGCCGTGGCGGCGGCAACGGCCGGCTCCACGGCCCTCTTCAAGGAGCCCCGCCAGACCGAGGACCAGGGCCGCGAGCAACTCGCAGCGTTCGCCAAAACGTACTCCGACAAGGCCGGCTGGGAGGCCCGCGCGAAGAACATCCGCGAGTGCCTCCTGAAGGAGGCGCATCTTTCGCCCCTCCCCGCCAAGTGCGACCTGAAGCCCGTCATCCGCGGACGCCAGGAACGCAAGGGCTACACGGTCGAGAACGTGGCCTTCGAGAGCCTGCCGGGGTTCTTCGTCACGGGCAACCTCTACCGGCCCACCGACCCGCAGGTGAAGAAGCCGATGGCCGCCGTCCTCTGTCCGCACGGGCACAGCAAGAAGGGCCGCATCGCGGACTACACGCAGACGCGCTGCGCGGGTCTGGCCCGCATGGGTGCGATCGTCTTCGCGTACGACATGGTCGGCTACAACGACTGCAACCAGGTCGCGCATACGGACCCGAACGTGCTGACGCTCCAGGTCTGGGACAGCATCCGCGCGGTGGACTTTGTGCTCTCGCTGCCGGAGGTCGACCCGAAGCGCATCGGCTGCACGGGCGAGTCGGGCGGCGGCACGCAGACGTTCCTCCTGGGGGCCGTCGACGACCGCGTGGCGGTGCTCGTGCCGTGCGTCCAGGTCTCGGCCCACTTCTTCGGCGGGTGCCAGTGCGAGAGCGGCCTGCCGATCCACCATAGCGCCGGCCACGACACCAACAACGTGGAGTTTGCGGCGATGGCCGCGCCCCGGCCGCAACTCTTGATTTCCGACGGCGATGACTGGACGAAAAACGTGCCGGGCGTCGAGTTCCCGTACATCTGGAACGTCTACCGCCTGTACGGGGCGCGAGGCGCGGTCGAGAACGCCCATTTCGCCGCCGAGAAGCACGACTACGGCCCGGCGAAGCGCCTGGCGATGTACAAGTTTCTCGCGCGGCACCTGGGCCTGAACCTGAAGGCCATCGTGAGCGACTCCGGCGCGGTGGACGAGTCCGATGCGGTCGCGCCGGATGAGAGCCTGAGGGTGTTCACGGCCGAGAACCCCCGGCCGGAAGGTTCGCTGGCGGGCACCGAGGCCGTCAATGCGGCGCTCGAGAAGGCGAAGGCGGCGGCGAAATAAACATCAGCGTCGTCGTCCAGGCGACCACCCTATGACCCTTCTCGCGGCCGGCGGAGCGCACGCATTCCAATGATGCAGCAACCCACGCCAAGCACGGCCGGGGCAAGAACCCCAATTACCCTTTCTGTGGCCGATGCGTGACCGGGCGGAAGAAACGCCCCCATTGCGGCCATTGCCAGGTAACCGACGCTCACGGTTAGCAGGAAGATGCCCACCAATGTTCGCGGCAGCGGGCGGAGCTGCGGTCGCTCCGCTTCGAGGGCAACCTCCGGCGCCTCTTCCGCTTCCGAATCGCTCTCGGCGGGCGGTTCCTCGGCCCCTTCGGGGTCCGGTGCCTTTCCTTCGTGCTGCGCCAGGAGTTCCTGCGCATCGGCCAAGCGGCCGAGGGGCACGCGGACCGCAACGGCGGGCCTGATGTACCCCACGCTGTATATGGCCGAGAGCGGCGAATCGACCCAGGCGGGGATGCCGCGGCTATTCAGGTACATCGCCAGCGCCTCGGCCTCGGCAAGGTTCCTGGCCGTTGCCGCGACCGCCAGCCCACCGTCCTGGTACGCTTCGGGGTCGGTGGGCAGGCCCAACTGTTCGGCCCGCTTCTCAAGGTACTGGTCGAAGTCTTTGTCGTCGGGCATGGCTGGCCCCCCTCATTGGGCACATCGTCGAAATCGAAAACCACCCGCCGCTTCCGCGGCGGGCTCATATAGCGGGCTCGAACGGCACGTCGGGCTCGGCATGGCATCAGCCCGAGGCGTGGTCGCCCAGGCAGCCACCGTGCACCTTGTCACCGCCGCAGCAACTGGTCGACCACCAGAATACCCGCCGTCAGCAGGCCGAACAGCACCGCCAGGATTACCAGGCCGACCAGTAGCGCCAAGGCGACATCGCGGCCGCGCAAACACAGGGGGGCGGCGGCTTCGTCCTGCCCCTGCGCTTTTTCCGCCTCCAATTCATCGGCCGCAAGTTGCTCCTCGGTGACCTCCTCGGCGGATTCTTCCGGGGCCGGGGCGCGGCCGGCCGCGTGTTCGGCCAGCAGCCTCTCGGCCTCGGGCAGGCTGTTGGCAGGAACGAGCACGCTGAAGAGCAGGGGCTCGGCCACCGCGAGCGTCGCCAGGGGGGCCTTGACCCACGCCGGGACGCCGCTGGCGCGCAGCAGGGCCACGATCGTCTCGGCCTGCGACAGGACGCTGGAGCCTGTGACGACAGCCAGGCCGCCGTCCAGATAGGCCTCGGGATCGGTGGGCAGGCCCAACTGCTCGGCTCGGTGTTCGAGGTACTGGTCGAAGGATTTGTCTTCGGGCATGGCCAAGGCCCCCCAAATCGGCGCTTACCTTTGTTCGAGAGTAACCCGCCGCTCGCGCGGCGGGCTCGAACGACCGTCGGGCGCGAACAACATCGTAATGTTGCGGCTCGGCAATGGCAACCGCCAGCCTTCGTTTTGCAGCCGCGATAAACTTTGACGAACGCCGCCCCATCGGTTACATAATCGTTCACCGATTCGGCTGGACTGGCAGAGAGGAGGCGTTGATGCCCGGACTTCGCTGGTGGATCGTAGGGCTCCTGACGCTCGCGACCATCGTCAACTACCTCGACCGGTCCTGCCTGTCGGTGACCGCGCCTGTCCTCAAAGAGAAACTCAATATCGACGAGGTCGACTTCTCGTACATCGTGACGGGCTTCCAACTCTCCTACATGGTGTTCCAGCCGCTTGCCGGGCGGTTTCTCGACTGGGTGGGCCTGAGGCTCGGGATGGCGGCGGCGGTCATCTGGTGGTCCATCGCGAATATGCTGCATGCGTTTGCGGGCGGGTGGTTCTCGCTGGCGGCTTTCCGGACGCTCCTGGGTGTCGGCGAGGCGGGCAACTTCCCCGGCGCGATCAAGGCGGTGGCGGAGTGGTTCCCGCCGAAGGAGCGGACCATCGCCACGGGCATCTTCAACGTGGGCGCTGGGGTCGGCGCGATGATCGCCCCGCCCGCGGTGGCGTGGATCATTCTGACCTACGACTGGCAGACGGCCTTTGTCCTGACGGGGCTCGTGGGGCTTCCGTTCGCCCTCTTCTGGATACTGCTCTACCGGCCGATCGAGAAACATAAGTGGCTGCGCGAGAGCGAGCGCCAGCACATCCTCAAGGGCCAGGCCGCGCTGGCGGTCGAGGAACAACCCGAGAAGGGCGTGTGGCGGATCGTCCTGCCGCAGAGGAACTTCTGGGCCGTGGCCATAGGCCGGTTCTTTGCCGAGCCCGCCTGGCAGTTCTTCCTGTACTGGATCCCGCTGTACTTGGCGACCGAGCACAAGTTGGACCTCAAGGGGATCGCGATTTTCGCATGGGTCCCGTTCGTGGCAGCCGACGCGGGCTGCATCGTCGGCGGGTTCTTCTCGCCGATGTTCGTCAAACTGGGCCTGTCGGTCCTGAGGGCCCGCCAGTGCGCGGCCACGCTGTCGGGGCTGATCATGTTCTGCGCGATTTTCGTGGTCTGGTCGCCCGGCCCGGGGTGGGCCATCTTCTTCATCGCGGTCGGAGCGTTTGCGCACCAGACGATGTCGTCGACGCTGCTGACGCTGCCGGCCGACCTCTTCCCGAAGCGCACGGTCGGCACGGCCTACGGCCTGGCGGGGACCTGCGGCTACGCCGCGGGCCTCATCTTTACGCTCATCATCGGGCACGTGGCCAAGTACGTCGGCTACACGCCGATCTTTATCACGATTGCGTTCCTGGACCTCATCGCCGCCGGCGTCCTGTGGAGCCTGCTGCAAGCCCCGAAGCCGGCCGCGCCGGCCCCGGTCGAGGCTGCGGCATGAGCGGTGCGGTTGCGTTGCGTTTAGCCGTCGCCGGCACGGCGACGATGCCATCGTCGTTGTTTAGCCGCGGCCGCACACGGCCGCGATAATGTTTCGTCGCCGTGTGCGGCGACGGCTAAACATAGGGAATCCGGGGCAACGCCCCGGCCTGCATCAGGAAGGGGCTTATTATGCTGAAGATGCTCGAAGTCATCGGCACGTCGGACACCAGTTGGGCGGCGGCCTCGAAGGCGGCCGTCGAGGCCCTCATCGCCAAGGGCGAGAAGGTCCACTTCTTCGTCCTCCAGGAAGGGCGCGGCGGCGTCCGGGGCGGCAAGGTCGAGTTCCAGGCGGTCGTGAAGGTGGCGGTGGAAGGCTGATAGCCCGTCAACCTTGATTACGTGGGTGCCACGGCTGCGCCTTATGCAGCCGTGGTCGTCGGCAGGATGCACGGCTGCAAACTGCGCAGCCGTGGCACCCGGGGTTGTGATGACCTAGCAGAAGCCCTTCAGGTATCGCCGCTCGGCCTTGAACATCTGCTCGAACATCTCTTTCGTCTCCGCGGGCGAGCACACGGCGCTGGTCAGCGGGTCCGGCAGACGATGCGGGGCATCGAAGCCTGCTCACGGCACGGATACGTGCCGCGCGAGCGCGGCGGCTAAACGTGTCAGTTCTTCATTTGCGCGGCGGGTACGGAGACCCGCCGCGCATCGTGGCTAAACGTGTCAGTTCTTCGGGTACGTGTACCGGGTGGTCGTCTGCCGCTCGGCCACCGTTTCGACTACCAGGTCGGGGGCGTCGGGCTGGGTCTTCTTGCCCTTCATGACGACCGTGATGATCAGGGCGCTGGATTTCTCAGGGACGTTCAGGGCGGGGTTGACGGGGAACAGGCCGCTCATCCGCCTTCGGGCGAGGCCTTTTTCGACGACCAGTCCGGCGGGCGCCGGCGGGCGGACCCTGGCGACGTCCATGGCGACGGCCACCTGGAGGCACTCCGTGTCGCCGATCTTGAGGACCTTTTCGAGCGTGACGGTTCCGGAGAAATCCTCTTTCTCCACGGCGGCGCCGTTCTGGCGGGCGTCCTCGGCGGCGGCTTCGGAGTTCATCGGCCAACTGTCGCCCGCCTTCTTGCGCTGCGGGGTCCCGAAGATCTGGTCGTCGGTCGGCCCGCCCTTGCCGAGGTTGAACACCTGCGAGAGCGCCCGCTGGGCGTCGGGGCTCACCTTCTCGCCGTTGATCTCGAAGACCGACTCCCTGGCGGCGGCGACGGAGGCGACGACCACCGCGCCCGCGGGCACGAGCGCCGTTCGCGCGTCGCCCTTGACTGACAGGCACTTGCCGATCTTTAGCGACGCCTTCGACGGGGCGCCGTTCTTGTCGATTTCGAGGACCTTGACCGCCGCCTCGACCTCGATGGCCGCCTCCTGGCTCTCGTTCTTGATCGGCTGGCCGTTCAACGTTACGGTCGCCTTCTGCGACTCGCGGCCGGTGGCCGACAACTGGAACTCCTGCCCGACCTTCATGGGGCGGTGCAGCCGGATTTCGTAGTCCTGGGCGGCGGCGGCCGAGCAGAGCAGCAGGCCGACAGCGGCGGTGAGCACCGAGATCCTCTTCAGGCCGGTCATGGGCGGCTCCTTCTCTTGCAGGGGTCGCACCCGGCGCGGAGGCGCCGGCGGACCCTGGGGGCCAGTTTGCGCTTCGGGCTCCTTGAGGGCAACAAGATATTGCCCGTTGCCCGGGGGCACAAAGGAAAAGGGGGCAAGGGCGTGCTGCGTCAGCTGGGGGTGGCACGGCCACGCAACGTAAGTGTTTAGTGTGGCACCAGATTCCCCAACGAGGGTGCCACGGCCCGCCGCGGCGGGCCGTGCGCTACTTCAGGCAGCACGGGTTGACAAGCAACCCGTGGCACCCGGCTGAGGCCACGCTAAACACGTACACAGCGTGGCCGTGCCACCCGTCTTGGGAAACTCGGCGCAAAAAAAGACCGGGGTCAAATCCCTCCCGGATGACCCCGGTCACTTCAATACTCCCCCGGGCCTGAACAACGTTACGTTCGACCGACCTGGCTCGAACGCACTCCAGGCGCCGCACAACCCGCCTGCGCGTTTCCGCGCTCCCGTGGCGGTCATGAATACCGTGCTAGAGAATTACGTTCGCCGGACCGGCGTCTGGACTGCATAGAACTTCAGACGCCAATCGTTCCACACACATCGTGAGTATACCCCAAGAAAGCCGCCTTGTCAAATTCCGGCCGCGCTATTTTCAAGATTTCTGCCGTCCCGGGGTGCTGTTCGGGGCGGGACAAGGCGACTCGGGGGAGTGGAACGGCCAAGAACCGCGAGTTTATTGGGGTTTTCCCCCGTCCTGGGCCTCCTCCACTGGCTTAAAGAGTACTTCTCGATACTTATGGTAAAGGAGCGACCCCGCCATCAGAAGCAGGCCGAGGCCGAACACCGACAGGACCCGCCAGATGGCCTCGATGTGCCGCAGGTCATAGAAGAACACCTTCACGATTGTTCCCGCGAGCACGATGAGCGCCAGGACCCGCAGCAGCGCCCGCCGCCGCATCATGCCTGCGGCCAGGAGGGCCACTGCGTACAGGGCGTAGCCGACCGAGAGCGTTGCGTGCCGCGCGTACCAGCCGTGCTCGGGGTCCGTCAGCCACGTATCGCCGTGGACCGTCCAGAGATCGTTCACCTCGAGCGTAAAGAGCATGAGCGCCGCGGCGTGGCAGAGCACGGTCAGCACGCCCGCGACCTGTTTGGCGTCAAGCGAGCCCACCGCGGCGTTGCGGCCGTAAAGCACGATCGACCAGCCGAGCGAAGCCAGCAGGATGAGGTAGGCCGCCCCTCGCGGCTGGAGGAGAATCAGGGAGTAGGTGGTTCCGCCCGTTGCCGGCACGTAGAGGACTGCTCCTATCGCCGAGACGAGGCACACGAGGGCCGCTGCGCAATGGGCGGGGCTCCGGACCCCGAAGCCGCGCCAGGTGAGCAGCCCGACGTACGCCGCCAGGCCCGCCGCGACCAGGTACGCCAGCGTCCCATCCGCCCACGGCCGATGTTGGGCGTGGGCATGTTCCGAGAGTTGCCAGGTCTCCGTCAGGTAGAGCCCGAGCACGAGCGCCCAGGCGACCAGTTCAAAGGTGATCGACGTGTTGCGGTTGGCGACTACGCCTTCCTTGGCCCGCCGCGCGAGCAGGATCGCCCCGATCAGCGAGGCGGTGGTCACGAGGATCGCGATGCCGCGCGCGTTCGCCAGCGGCGTGTCGTACGCCTGAGGCACGATGACGGAGACGACCATCAGCAACACGAATGCGATGATCAGGCTCCAGGCGGCACACACGAAGTGAGCGTTGCTGCGGAGCCAGACGCTTCGGCCCACGAAGCCGGCTATGTAGACGCCGAAGCCCGCGGCCGCCAGGGCCAGAAGCGTGGTCAGGCTCATCGGGCTCGGTGTGTGAGCCAGGTTCGTGCGGTACTGTACGAGTTCCGTCAGATAGAGGCCCATGACGGCAGCCCAGGCGAGGAGTTCGAAGGGAACCAGCCCCTCCCGCCACGCGGCTGCGCCGGGAGCGTAGCGCGCGACCGCCGCGGCCCCGGCCAGCGTTGCCGCAAGGATCAGGAAGGCAATGCCGCGCGGATTGCCCAGCGCCGTGTCGTAGGCGTTCGTGTGAGCCAACGAGGCGGCCATGACCAGCAACGCCGCCGCCACCAGCCCCAGCACGGCGCAGATCAGGTGGGGCACGCTCCGTATCCAGGCCGCCCGTGCGGTCAGGCCGCCGAAGTAGACGGCGACCCCCGCGGCACAGAGTGAAGGAACGGTCGTTTCTACGAGCGGGTCGCCCAGGCGCGCGTAGCGGATGGTCTCGCGGCTGACCTCGGTGAGGTACAGCCCGAGCGTGGCCGCAATCGCCAGCAACTCGTACGCGAAGAAGAACTGCCGGCTCCACAGGAGGTCGCGCATCGCGTAGCGCGCGAGAACCGCCGCCAGCGCCAGGCAGGCCACGAGTCCGGCGAACGTCGCGCCGACCGAATTCCAGCCGGGCGTGCCTTCGAGCCTCGGCAGCCGCCCCGCAGCGTGAGCATACGCCAGCAGTGCGAAGGCGGCCGCAAACGCCACCATCGCCATCGAGTGGTGGAAGGCCCGGCGCAGCACCGTCACGAGGCTGACGCCCATCAGGCCGTACAGGCTGAAGCCGACCACCAGGCACGCATCGCGGGTGCTCCGCAGCCCTCGAAGGGCGTCTGCGGCGAGCCCCTCGACGCTCGAGGCCTCTGTGTACCATTTCTGGACCTCGACTGCCAGCAGCGTCATCCCCAAGAGGTGCGCCAGGCCCGTCGCCACGGTCATCACGGCGTTCTCGGCGGCGTTCTGGACGGACGAGCGGCGGTACAGGAATGCCGAGAAGGCCAGGCCGCCGGCCACGAGGGCCAGCGTCAGCGTCCGCCCGTTCAGGACCAGCATGCCTGCGGTGTCCCACATTTCGCCGGCGTATCGGCCCAGTGCGACCAGCCCGGCCATGTGCACCAGCAAGCCGATCACCCGCAGCCGCTGGTCCTGGAACCTCAGGCCGAGCCAGAAGAGCAGGGTGGCCCACACGGACCAGGCCATCGGGATGTAGATGCCGTCCAGGTGGATCGGGACCGCCAGCGTCAGCAGGGCCAGCGCCTGGCCGGTCTGGAGGAGCCTGAGGCGCTCCTCCTGCGGGGCCCATCGCCTCATGGCCAGGGCCTGCGCCAGGTAAACGAGGCCCAGCCCTGCCGCGATGGGGCCGATGTACGGATGATAATCATGGTATAGCACCTGGTACAGGATGCTGAAATACCAGGCGACGTTGAGGATCGAGACGGGCAGGTCCAGCCGCGAGGACTCGCGGCGGCCCAGCAGGTGGTAGACGACCATCAGCACGAAGAAGACCGCCCAGAGGACCGTGAGGTAGGCTACGATCATGCCGAGTTTGTCGGCCGGCGACCCGATGTGCCAGTAAAACGTGTAAAGCCAAATCGTGAGATTGAGGATCGTGCCCGCCAGGGCCAGGAGGTTCAGCACCCGCCACTTCTTGAAGTACGCCATCACGAGGACGCCCACGTTGACGGCGATGACGTACAGGAAGAGGGCGTGGCCGGGGTCCTCGGCGTCGCGGATGAGCATCGGGGCCGCCAGGCCGCCCACGAGCGAGAAGATGGCGATCGTCAGGCTCGAGTAGTGGACCGACAGGGCGATCGCCAGCGCTGTGATGACGGCCATCAGCGGCCACGTGGCCGTCCCGGGAATCACCTGGACCGTGCCGAGGGCCCACCCGGAGAAGACCGAGAAATACAGGGCCGCCAGGCCGCCGCCCGTCGAGATGCGCGCGAGCGGCCGCCAACCTTTCCGCGAGAAGATCTCGCCCGCCACGAGGATCGCCAGCCCCAGCAGTCCGGGGATGAGGACGCGCATCCACGGGATATGGCCGAACCATCCTTGCTGGTATGCGTAGACCGCGAAGTACGCGACCGCGAACAGGACGGCGATGATGCCGACCCACGCCAGGCCCTTCAGGCCGATGACTTCCTCCCAGCGGATGGGTTTTTTCGGCGTCGGGCCCGCGGGCGTTACGCCGACCGTCGTCGAGCCCGCGGCGGGAGCCGCGGGGTATGCACGATCCACCACAGGCGCCGGCCTTGCAGGTTGCACCGGCTGCACGCGCGGCGCTGGCGCGGGTGTTGTGGGCGGCGGCGGCTCAGGCTCGATGATTACCAACTCAGGCTCAGGCTCGGGGCGCACCACCTCGACCGGGGGCGCTGGCGCGGGGCGCGGCGGTTCGGCGACCGTCGGGCGCTGCGCCGTGGGCCATTTTATTTCGGCGGCCGCGGCAGGGGGCGCGTGGGAGGTGCGGCGAAGTTCCGACGCGAGGCTATCCACCTTGTTGCTTGTTTTGATTGCGATCACGAGGGCGATGATGGATATTAGCAGGGGCACAACGAGTAAGGCCATTCCGAAGCAGAATCCCTCGCCGTCCATGTTGCCCTCCGTTGCGTTGCTAGAGGTGTCGGCAAGTCTAGAAGTTCCCCCCGTCTGGGACCATAAAAATCCGATGGGATCGAACGCCTCGACGCGAGGCTTCCTTGAAATCGGCGGCCGGCGGCGGGCGCGGTCTGTTTGTGCATTCGACGTTGGCGTTGCGGATCGAGCGGTGGAACGAGTCGCACGAGCCGGAAGTGACGGTCGAAGGCTTGTTCGATCAGCGTT
>Ga0315280_10007662_pt1 | contig 14405 bp, 8 predicted proteins | sample YL17G06_40_MG_FD_203697 | JGI IMG/M metagenome (GOLD analysis project Ga0315280, IMG submission 203697) | Sediment microbial communities from Yellowstone Lake, YNP, Wyoming, USA - YL17G06_40 | ecosystem: Environmental > Aquatic > Freshwater > Lake > Sediment | place: USA: Wyoming | collected...
TTCCGCTCAGGATTTAAAATTTCTTGTTCTCTTCGGTTTATTCATTAAAGGTCGTTTCAACAATCAAAAAAACCCAGCATAACGAGCAAAGTTTGAATTCATGTCCAGGCAATGGTAGCCCGGGAGAGATTCGAACTCTCGCCAAGCCTATATTATGGGTTTTTACTGGTAAGTTGGTGCTGAAATCCCGCCCCCGGCACCAGAGTGGGTATATACTACATGATTGTAATCGATGTTGCGTTTCTCGTTGATATTTCAAACTGGTCGGCGAAACCCTTTTTCACATAGGCATTCTTGATGAATATCTTGTCGCCCAGCTTCAACTTCTCAGCGATTTCTGCGTGTTGGCGCCATGCAGACACCAATATTCTGCCAGTTTCATCTTTGATTTCGAAGGTTGCCAGCTTCAGCAGTTCTTCCTTGGCCGTTTTCACATCTCTCAGAACAGGTTTTGTGGCAACTTCACCTTCGACGTTCACCTGTTCCATTCCCTCTTTCAAATTGGCAATATTGTCTATCTCTTCGGTCTCCATTAACGGTCCCACGTAACTTGAAGCATCAACGTTGATCTCAAAACCTTCTCCCAAAGCCTTTTTGAGCTTCCCGTTTACAACCTGCAGCTTATCGCCAACGTTCAACTTCTCTTTCAGTTCGTCCACCTTTTCATTCCAAACCACAACAGGAACTTCCCCCGTGCCGTCATTCAAGACAAAGCGCATTACTTTACCTTTGGATGAATTTTCCCTGTTGAATGTTGATGGAGGAAAAACCCATTTGACCGTGGCGACGACGTTTATTCTTTTGTTTCTGAGGTTCGGGGTCAAATCGTTGATTTTTGTTGAAAACCTGCGAATATCCGGATACTCTTTTTCCTTGACGCCTTCAGGGTTTGTTTCAACCTCACTCTTATCTCCCAAGTGAAACTCCACTTTTCCGCTTGAATCGTCTCGTGTGTATCCATGGGAAAAACGGATCACTTGACCAACGTTTACGTTTCCGTTTTCAAGCAGAGCGGTCTTGTCGTTCCATACGACGATTCTCAAAAGGCCGCTTCTGTCAGCAATCATTAGACCTGCTAACTTTCCTTTTCTGGCTGTCGCAAAGTCTTTGGGAGGGAAAATTGCCAACACTCGCCCGATGACTGTAGCATCATTTAGGCCTGGCATCAGGTCTTTGATCATGAGGGCGGGCATCTCCACTTTACTGTATGTTGCTTCACAGCCGAACTCCGCCGCGATCATTCGTAGAAGGGTCTCGTCGGAGATGAACCCGCCAGTTTTCCGTTTCTCCTTCTCAAGCCTGTCTAGAATTTGGGCTTTTGAGATCATAGGGCACGCCGAAGTGATTTGGTTGATTATTTCTTCTTTCATCGCTGCTCCGACATCGCTGAGGTCGAAGGACAACTGATGCTATAAGGCTTATTAAAATCCATTGACGTTTTTCAACCTGTGCGGGGCTTCAACACAGGGATGGACGCAAACGTACTTTACAGCATGGGCTTCACTTTTGTAGTAGTTGGAATCGTGATCGTAATAATCGCCATGCTTCTCATCATTCTGACCATTGCCATGTACTTAATGTCTGAGTAAGGAGTCGGCAAGTTGGTTGATCCTGTTCTCAATAATGCTGGCAGCCTTAAGCGTCATTGTCTTGTACTTGACGCGCGGGAAAATGGAGAAGCCAAATGACTAGTCTGTTTTCTGTTCTTTGCCATAGAAAACGTGCAGAAATATCAAGACAAGCACAACGAAAGTGGCAGTCATAAGGATGTATTTGACGAGCTCAAAGTATGCTCCTATATCCATGGAAACGTTCTCCTTTCGCAAGTCTATTCGAGTTTAAGTATTTAAGGATAAGCTTGTGGCGAAGTCTCCCGCATTTCCCTTTTTTCTCCTTCGCACTGCAGGTCTCTTTGAAGCACTGACCTTGCATTCAATACATCGTTTTAACCAAGACAGCTGATTTGCCATAGATGAGTGTTCCACAAGTGTTAATTAGCTGATAGATCGAGTTTCTTGAGAGGAGAACGGTTGAGAAGAGCAGTTTCTGGCTTAATTCTCACATTAATTTTGTTAGGAGTATTTACATCAGCATCTAAAACCCGACTACTCAAGGCAGGGTCTGAAAACTCGACTCCCGATGAAGAAGGAATAATAGAAACGCTTCAAAAAGCAAAGACTTGGCTAATTTCACTGCAAAACTCTTCAGATGGGGGGTTCAACGGCGGAGCAGCAGACGAATATCCCTTTGATTCATACCAGAATTTCAATAGCGATGCAGCCCGATTGGCCTTCACCTACTTTTCCATTTCCTCCTTAGATCTACTAGCAGCATCAAACGAAATAGACGTCGAAAAAGTGTCATCATTCATAGCATCTAAGCAAACTGCTGAAGGATACTTCCCTTATCTGCCTAGCGTCGTAGATGAAATGGAAAACCAGTACTATGCCATAGCAACCTTGAAGACATTGAGCAGACTTTCTCTCATAAATTCAGCTGCACTGGCTAAGTGGATCCTTGATCGCGCTCGCGAGCTACAGTTCAACGAATCTCTTGCACAGACTTACTTTCTAGTTTCCACGCTTGATCTTCTAGGACATGCAGACAATCTAAACCAGACAGACGTCATAAGTTCGGTTCCAAAAGACATTGAAAACTACAAAGATTATAACGGAGGAGAGTGGAACGATGGCTCAAAACATGCGAACTACTGGCTTAATTTTGAAGACATTTTCTACGCCACGTCAATTTTGGAAATCTTCGATTCAGTATCTCTTATTAACAGGTCAGCATGGGCAAATGAAATTTCCTATTGCCAGTTGAATGGATTGGGAGAACACGGACATAAAGGATCATTTGTTGGCCAAGGAAGAATACTTTACCCAAACGTGTACCTTGATGGGTGGGGTGGCAATGTTTTCATCTTTTACGCGCTAAACAGTCTCGAAAAACTGGGGTCTTTGTCTGCTGTGAATATAACTCAGATTCAAGACTATGTGCTGGAAACACAGAATTCAAGTACAGGAGCTTTTTACCTCGGCGTGACTAGCAAAATCTATGGAGGTCAATATCAGCTTGAAGCCCCTGGTCTCTACTACACATTCAATGCCCTACATGACCTGAGAACAGTCACGAATCTTTGGGGTCACACAGGAGATTTGATAATTGACGGAACACAGACATTCGTCATTGAAAACTGCACGTACATACAGACGGGCAACATCATCGCTAAGGAATCGGCAAGATTAGCGATAAGGGATGCGTATGTTAGCATCAATATGACGTACCGCGGGCAGTACAATATACTTGTTCAGGACAACGCAACAATGGAAATTAACAATTCAAAGGTCATGGGAACATTCGGATATGGACTAAGTTTCATTGATCAGGCTAATGGAACTATCTATGGCTCAGAACTCGATTTATGGATCATTTGCCGGGGGAATTCAAGAGCGTATTTTAACCGCTCAAAGTTCAGTGAAATTCACGTTTGGGACAATTCTGAAGTTCGCATCACAGAATCTGAAGCTAGATGGACCATCAATCTCGACCTCGCGTTCTATAACAACGTTACAGTTGCAAACCTGAAACCTGGTTTCTACACGTATTGGAGCCTGCGAGATGTCGTTCACGGTGTTTCGCAAGAAATAACATTGGAAAACACAACAGCCCGATCCTGGTCGCTCGACCTCAGTTATAGCAATGCGATTACCATTGTAAACTCGACCTTGGAGAGGATGAGAATCGAGTTTGGTCAGATTGAAGTCAACATAAGCGATGTAAGACTAGGTTTCTTCCAGAACTGGACCCTTGGTGGAATAACCCTGCTTAACTCATCCGTCGTAGGTCACTGGCACTTCCAATTATTCAATACCTCAGGCACTATCAGAAACTGCTACGTCGCCATTTCATTCGTAATTGGAGGAACTCTGTTCGTTGCAGACTCAACGTTCTACTTTGATGCCATAGAGTTCTTTGGAGCAATTTTCTTCCACAATGCAACCTGTATAGATTGCGGCGGTTTCTACAACTCCCGATGCTTCATAAGCGGAAACATCCAAGTAGAAGGATCCTCAGGCGGGCTAGTTTCGTCTAGTGTGGACAGAAACTACAAAACAGTCACAGAAGACACAAACGGAAGTGCGGTAGGAAACGCTCAGCTTACGTTGTTTGGACAAGATGGCACAGTCATTTGGAGCGGACTGACCGACACCTCAGGTGAAGCTAACTTCAACTTGACCTTCACAGACAGCAATTACACGGACACTTTGAGGCTTGAAGCGAGTAAGGGAGAATTGTTCGCTGCAAAAAACATATCGTTTCTGTCGGATACGCCCGTGACTCTCGTCATGATGACCACGGCGACCGCAGACATAAACAGTGACGGTTCGGTTGACATTTACGACGCCATACTGCTTGCAAACTCGTACAATTCCATCCCGAGCAGTCCAAATTGGAATCCCAAAGCAGACTTGAACAGTGATAACATAGTGGACATCTACGACGCCATAATACTAGCCAATAACTATGGAAAAACAGCATAGAGCATCCTCTAGTACCATAGGGGATTTCTCCGAAACTGATATTTCTAGGATAAAGCCAACTAATCCTAGGAGAAAGGAGAAGTGTTCAATCGAACATTGCGATTAGTCTTCATACCCATCTTGATGTTTTCTCTATGTCTTCCACTAGTATCAACACATGCTGTGGCCAATCCAAGTGAGATGATCGGAGCAGCACAGGAAGGGATCGGTCCAAGTACTCTGGATCCGGCGTGGTGCTATGATACTGCAAGTCAAGAATTGGTGTATAACGTTTATGAGACTTTGATATTCTTTGATAGGGAGAAAACGGATCAGTTTGTTCCGATGCTTGCGACAAGCTGGACTGTGAGTGCAGATGGTTTGACCTATACTTTCCATATCAGGGGCACAGATGGGACGGAGCCTCCTGTGAAATTCCACAACGGGGACACTCTCACGGCAGAGGATGTTGAATACTCGTTTGAGAGGCTCATGGTTCAAGATGCCGGGCCTGCCTGGACGTTCTACGAACCACTGCTCAACTGCCTCAGTAGTCGAGACGAAGCAGGCAACATCGTTGTCACCGCAGAACAGATAGACAACGCAGTAACACGCACAGAGACTACAGTTACCTTGCATCTGATCCTTCCCTATCCCCCCTTCCTGCAGATCCTAAGCCAAACATGGTCAGCGATCTTGAACAAGGACTGGTGCGTGGCACTCGGAGACTGGCCTGGAACATGGGAGAACTGGCAAAACTACAGTAGCCCATCAGAGTCAATCATAGACTTGCAGGACACGCAAGCCCCTGGCCCACATGTTGACGTCATGTGTGGAACAGGTCCATACTATCTAGAGTACCTTGACGACACTCTTGAAGAATGGTCAATCCGCAAATTCGATGACTACTGGGGCGGCTGGCCTGCTCCAGGAGCCAGAGGCTTTGTTGAGAGGGCAAAGGTTACCTGGCATTATACATGGGAACAAAGGAGAGATATGTTTCTGGCAGGACAAATCGACAGTCTTAACGTTCCCAAAGCGAAGGCTTCAGAGGTTCTGGACCTGCCTGGGGTGCGCTGCCTGCGTCCACTATCTGTGCTTTCGTGCGATGCTTTGGACTTCAACTTCGACATCAATGAGACAAGTCCGAACTTGGGCGTTCCTGGAGGACTTCCGCGTGGAACGGTGAATGAATCGGGAATCCCTCCTGACTTCTTCAGTGACATCGATGTTAGGAAAGGCTTTGCATACTGCATCAACTATACCAAGATAATAGACGAGGTCCACTTGGGCGAAGCTTTCCAGCCAGCTACACCAATCATTCTGGGATTGCCGTTTCATAACGCAGGACAGGAAAAGTACAGTCTAGACTTGACAAAGGCCGAACAGCATTTTAGAGAGGCTTGTGGCGGCCAGTTGTGGACGAACGGGTTTAGAGTAACACTTGCCTACAACACAGGAAACTTGCAGTCCCAGACAGCCTTTCAGATGATTAAAGCTGGTGTTGAGAGTCTCAATGCCAAGTTTCACGTCGACGTCGTGTCTATTTATTTCAGTGAATTTTCGCCCCAATATAGACAAGGGCAGCTGCCTATCTTCCGCGTGGGTTGGCTTGCTGATTATTCGGATCCACACAACTTTGTATATGCATTTGTGTACAGCCAGGGGGCCTTTGCTCCATTTCAGCGCTATGCCAATGCGACTATTGATGCATTGATTGAAGCAGGAATAAGAGAACTGGATCCAGATCGGAGAAGACAGATCTACTATGATGTTCAAAGCCTGTACCATGAGGATTGCCCGAGTGTTCCCTTGGTTCAACCATGGATACGTCGGTTTGAGCGTGACTGGGTTCATGGCTGGTACTACAACCCGCTTCTGAGTTACGGCAGCGGAACGGGTCATACCACCTTGAATTACTTCTATGCACAGTGGAAAGAGGAAATTCTTCCTGCTGAGGTGAATGCTGGCAGCAACACTGTTGACAAGCTTGAGACCTCAGACACATTTCTTCTCATCAACGTTGCAGCGGCGGGAAACGTTAGCGTCTCCAAACACGACATCAACATAGAAGGCATCTCCCCAGACGTCGTAAGCGTGAAATGCGTGCTGGTTGACTCTACTTTGGATCGTAGCGAAATTGTTTTTCCAATTGAGATTCGCATCTACTTCACAGATCAAGAAGTAAAGTCGGCTTATGTGGCAAAGTCAACGTTGCGCATATATTATTGGGATGGGATTGGCTGGAATATTGAGAATGACACGGGCGTCGTTCTTTCATCTGACGTTTCAGGCTATGCAGGTTATGTATGGGCCAATGTAACTCACTTGAGCATGTTCGCTCTAGTTGGAAAGCCTCCGCCCACAGGAGACATCAACCTTGACGGCACTGTTGACCTGTACGATGCCATAATGCTTGCAGGAACCTTTAACTCCAGACCAGGCAGTCCAACTTGGAATACCAGCGCCGACCTTAACGGGGATAATGTCGTAGACATCTACGACGCCATCACACTCGCAGGCAACTACGGAAAAACAGCATAGAGCATCCTCTAGTACCATAGGGGATTTCTCCGAAACTGATATTTCTAGGATAAAACCAATTAATCCTAGGAGAAAGGAGAAGTGTCTAATAGAAAACTGTCATTGGTCTTCATGCTGATTTTGATGTTTTCTCTATGCCTTCCACTAGTATCAACACATGCTGTGGCTAATTCAAGTGAGATGATCGCAGCAGCACAGGAAGGGATCGGTCCAAGTACTCTGGATCCGGCGTGGTGCTATGACACTGCAAGCGGGGAATTGGTGTTCAACGTCTATCAGACTTTGATATTCTTTGATAGGGAGAAAACGGATCAGTTTGTTCCGATGCTTGCGACAAGCTGGACTGTGAGTGCAGATGGGTTAACTTACTCTTTCCAGATTAGGGGTATTGACGGGACGGAGCCTCCTGTGAAGTTCCACAACGGAGACAATCTAACGACCGAGGATGTAGAATATTCGTTTGAGAGGCTTATGGTTCAAGACAGAAGTGGTGGGCCCGCTTGGATGTTTTATGAGCCACTTCTCGACCGCCTCAGTAGCCGAGACGACGCAGGCAACATCCTTGTCACCGCAGAACAGATTGACAACGCAATAACACGAAATGCTACAACAGTTACTTTTCATCTTGCTAAACCTTATCCGCCTTTCCTGCAGGTTCTAAGCATTGCTTGGGCCTCAATATTGAACAAGGACTGGTGTGTATTGCTTGGAGACTGGCCTGGAACATGGGAGAACTGGCAAAACTACAGCAACCCGTTAACACTGCCTATAGATGCGCAAGACACGCAAGCTCCAGGACCGCATGTCAATGCCATGTGCGGAACAGGCCCATACTATTTAGAGTACCTTGACGACACTCTTGAAGAGTGGTCGATCCGCAAGTTCGATGATTACTGGGGTGGCTGGCCTGCTTCAGGAGCCAGAGGCTTTGTTGAGAGGGCAAAGGTTACCTGGCATTATACATGGGAAGAGAGAAGAGACATGTTCTTGGCGGGGCAGATCGACAGCCTTAGCGTTCCGAGAAGTAACGTCGCTGAGGTCTTGGGTCAACCGGGAGTCCGGTGCCTTTATCCATTATCCAACTTGGACTGCAATGCGTTGCTCTTCAACTTCAACATTAACGAGACAAGCCCGAACATGGGTGTCCCTGGAGGACTTCCGCGTGGCACAGTGAATGAATCGGGAATTCCGCCAGACTTCTTCAGCGACATCGACGCCAGAAAAGGTTTCGCGTACTGCATAAACTATACGAAATTGATAGACGAGTTCTTCTTCGGCGAAGCCTACCAGCCAGCCACCCCAATCATTTGGGGATTACAATTCTACAACGCAGAACAGGAAAAATACAGCATCAACTTGGCAAAGGCTGAGGAACACTTCAGAGTAGCGTGGGGCGGTCAACTTTGGACAAAAGGTTTCAGAATGACTCTCACTCATGGCAATGCAAACTTGCAGTTGCAGAGGACCTATGAGATGATTAAGGCCAATGTTGAGAGCCTTAATTCCAAGTTTCACATTGACATTATGTCCTTGTCTGGAACTGAATATGGAGTCCAGCGCACACAAGGACAGCAGTCAATAATGCGCTATATGTGGCTGGCTGATTTTTGTGACCCACACGACTTTGCCCTCGGGTTCATGTACAGCCCAGTATGGTTTGCCCAGTGGCAACATTATGCAAACGCGACGATTGATGCATTGATTGAAGCAGGAATAAGAGAACTGGATCCAAATCGGAGAAAACAGATCTACTACGATATTCAAAGCCTGTACCATGAGGATTGCCCCAGTGTTCCCTTGTATCAGGACAGAACGCGCCGATTTGAAAGGGACTGGGTTCAAGGATGGTACTTTAACCTGATGATAAGTGCTGGTAGTTACCAGGCTCCTAGTACTACGAATTACTTTTATGCACTGTGGAAGGAAGAGAGCCCTCCAACAGAAGTGAATGCTGGCAGCAACATTGTGGACAAGCTTGACGCTTCAGGCACGATTGTCCTCATAAACACTACAGCGACGGGAAATGTCAGCTTATCCAAACACGATATCAACATCGAAGGCACAATCCCCCCAGACCTCGTAAGCATGAAATGCGTACTATTTGACTCTACATTAGATCCTGGTGAAATTGTTTTTCCAATTGAGATTCGCATCTACTTCACCGAAGAAGAGGCAGAGTCGGCTCGTGTTGCACAGTCAACTTTGTGCATGTACTATTGGAATGGAACTGGTTGGGGTGCTGAAAATGACACGGGCGTCGTCATACCGTCTGACGTTTCAGGCTTTGTAGGCTACGTGTGGGCTAATGTAACCCATTTGAGTATGTTCGCTTTGATTGCGCGTTCGGGCGCTGACGTCGCCCTCACTGATCTTGGCTGTTCTAAAACTGTGGTAGGGCAAGGATACGTGCTGTTCATCATGGTTACTGTTGAGAATCAAGGTGATCTTACCGAAACGTTCAACGTAACCGTCTATTTCAACGAAACTGCCATCATGATTGAAGAATGGCCGGACGGTGCAACCTCGCAAATTTTCTGGAGCATGGGGGACGTGAACCGAGACGGCTACATTGACAATTGGGACGTGTACGAAACTACACAAGCATTTAACACTCGCCCTGGGAATCCGAGATGGAATCCAGATTTCGACATCAACGGTGACGGAGTAGTTAACATGAAGGACATATCAACTTGTATTCAAAACTTTGGCAAGGATATTTGGACCTTCCTCGCACTCCCAAAACTCATCGAAAACCAAAGGGCTGTCACATTACTCAGTGGAAATTCTTCAATCATCACCTTCAGATGGAACACTACTGGCGTGGTCGAAGGCAATTACACCATAGGTGCCTATGCTTGGCCGGTTCCAGGCGAAACAAACACGGCAGATAACACTTTCATGGATGGCATGGTTAGGGTGGGCATTCCTGGCGACATCAACGCCGATGGAGTCGTGGACATTTACGACGCCATCATACTGGCTGGAGCCTACAATTCTAAACTGAATGATTCAATCTGGAACGCTAACGCAGACATAAATAGTGACGCCAACGTCGACATTTACGACGCCATCATACTTGCAGGCAACTTCAACAAACACTACCCATAGACGGATAAAACGTTCATTTATTCACCTGCCGACTGCGTGTAATGACTCATATAGCATAGAAGATGTTTCATACAGGTGCGGGGGGTGGGACTTGAACCCCACTTTGAGTGGCGATGTCGCCACTGTCTCCCGCAGTTCCCCTCTTTTTCTATCCAAGATGTTGATCATATTATAGAAGATGTTTCCATAAGCGTTATTTTCAGGATGCAACCAATTGGACTTAGGGACGGGAATTGCACACTAGAACCCTTTCTGCAATAGTTCTGAGTTTGTTGCTGACTTGCCTGGCTGCTCCAAAACTAAGTGTTAATCCTATTTCATCTCCTGATGGCAAGGCATACTTCCGCGAAGAAGCAAATCGCTTCTATGTTGGAAACGACTACCTTGAAATTGGCTTTTTGAAGGACAAAGGATCTGTCTGGTCTCTGACTGACAAGTCTTCCGGTGTGGATTTGCGAAAGGAGAAGAACTTCACGAGTGAGGTTTGGTGGCTGGTTTTCTACACGCAGGACAAAGAACAACTGTTCTTTGGTAATGAAGACACTGAGAACTTCACATGGTCTGGAGAAGAAACTTCAGAAAATTCTTCCGTGCTACATTTGAATTGGCAGAACATTCCGAACGTGAGCGGATTTCGCTATGAAATCCAGATCAACGTCACTGTCACTGTACATGACGACTCACAGACATCTGCTTGGAGACTCAGTATCACCAACGACGGACCTTACGCGATTGAGAGGGTCTTCTTTCCACGCATATCTGGCCTGAAGGAATTGGGGGAAAGCGGCGAAGACGATGTCTTCATAGTCCCAGATCGTGAAGGACGTGCGTTCTATGATCCGTTTGGCAATGGTGCTGAGTGGGGCGGAGAGGGTCCGTCTGCTTGGTTGGATATGCAGTTCATGGCTTATTATGACTCGTATGCTGGGTTCTATTTCGCAACGTATGACGACTCGGGATACTACAAGCGGTTCAGTTGGGAAAGACCCAGTCCTGATTGGGCTTGCATAACGATAGTCCATTATCCAGCTCTTTCGTTCGGAGGCAGTATTCAGTTTCCGTATGACACTGTCATCGGCGTTTTCAAAGGAAACTGGTACGACGCAGCAGAAATCTACAGAGAATGGGCACATAGACAATGGTGGTGTGAAAAAAAGAGCAGTGAAAAGAGCTCGGCTCTGATTGCGCATTCTGATTATATGATAACGTTTTCACGTGATGTCGAAATCGCCTTTGGCGATCGCATTTCGTGTGATGAAATGGTCGACATGATTCATGATGCCTGCACCTTTTATCAGCGACCGACCATTCTGCAATGGTGGGGATGGGAAAGAATTGGGAGAGTGGCTGCTCCATGGGGCGACTACTTTCCTCCATACGAGGGGTGGGCAAAGTTTGATCAGACGGTCAAGAGACTGCACGACATTGGGTGCACGGTGTGTGTGTGGATCGACGCTGAGGCAATTGCGCTGGAAACTGACCTATGGCAAACGGGTGAAGCTGAGAACTACACTCTAAGAGACGAGAATGGCTATATTAGAAAGACCTATGGAGCGGGCAGATGGGAAGCATGGATGTGCATTGGCACACAATATTGGAAAGATAAGTTGAGAGAGTTTGTCTTGACGTTGGTGAGTCACGATGTCGACATGATATTTCTTGACCGTTTTCCATGGGTTCTGGATGGTACTGGATGCTATGATCATAAGCACGGCCACCCTTTGGGAAGTGGCGGAAACTGGGAATTCCAGGAATGGACTGAAGCATTAGCGGAAATTCACAGATCTGCAAGGCTTGTTAATCCAGACATTGTGTTCGGAGGAGAAGGTTTCGCAGAAGTTTTTCTCCCATATATGGACTTAGGCATGACACGGGACCTCTATGTAGAGAAAGGTGAAGAGACGCCGTTTTGCTTCGAGTCTCAAGCTGCACGAAATGGTACTCTTGAAGTGATCCCGCTGTTCAGTTATGTATATCACGAGTTCTTGGTAGCATTCGCTAATTTCTGTCCTGGACCAGAGCCATTGTATGGTGAATATACAACATTTGCATTTTCAAGACCCTTGACTTCTGGCGAGATGTTGATGTGGGAGGGCTATGGAAACCCGGAAGACACCCCATTCATAGACTTGGCAAGCTTTGACTACGCTAGGAAGATGGCATTTGCGAGAGAAACGTATGCCCGGGACTTCTTGGTCTTCGGCAAGATGAACAAAACCGCAGAAATCGAGTGCCCAAACGCGAGTATCAGTCATTGTGAGTGGAGAGAATCTTATGGAGGTTGGCTTAACTTCACTTTGATGAGGCCTGCCGTCCAGCATGAGGCATGGTTCTCTCTTGAAGGAACTCTGGGACTCATCTTTACAAACATCGACAGGTACAATAATGCCACATCTGGAGTGACGCTTGATCCGTTGGCTTACGGGATGCCCAATCAAAACTTTGTGTTTCTAGTCAGAGACGGCGTCTATTATTCGATAGGGCCGGTTTCAGGAGTCGTCAACGCATCTTTCGAGATGAAACCGAGAGAAATAATGCTTCTAGTTCTTGTTCCAGGCACGGAAGCGAAATGTGATCTTTGCCTGTCCGTCGACGGCTTGCCTCACTCTGGCTCGTCCGTGTATGTGAACAGGTCATTTATTAATGTAACAATGTGGAACAATGGTCCTATGACCACAAGGGTCTTCAATGTTTCAGTACTAGCTTACTGGAAACACCTCAACACAACAGAAGTCTTGAACAAGGAAACAGTTAGCAATCTTGATCCTGGCTCGAATCTTACCTTGCAGATCCCATTCGAGACTTTGAACAAAGGAGATTTCAAACTGACCGTTGTTGCAGATTCTGACAACAGTGCGGCTGAACTTAATGAAATGAACAATGAGGTCAGCGTCGCAGTCAAGGCTGAAATTTGGGGGGCTGGAGATTTGAATGGCGACGGAACTGTTGACATATACGACGCTATAACACTAGCCAACGCATACAACTCCATACCGGGAAGCCCAAACTGGAACGCCAACGCAGACATAAACAGCGACGACATCGTCGACATTTACGACGCCATCTTACTAGCCAACAATTATGGGAAAACAGCATAGTGCATTCATTTATTCACTTGCCGACTGCGTCCAAACACCCACCTAAGAAGAATAAGAGTTAGCTGAACGATTCAACATTGATTAATGGTTCTTTAATAGACTGATAACATACTCATTGAATCTAGATGAAAAATCGCAGAGCAACAATGAAGACGAGATGATTCAGAAACTACATGAAGGTTACAAGCTTGTTCAAAGCTTGAACCATGACAAATATCTGCTTCAGCTACAATAGAACGAAGAAAATTAGTTTAGTCAGCAAGATTATCGTTTCCAGCACCGATTTTGTTTAGCCAGATGCTCTTTATGAATCATCACTCAGATGTTCTATGTTGATCTTGTAGGCTTTTCTTTGCTTGGATCTTCTCCAAAGCCTTTGCGGCCTCCTGCCTAACGTCCGGGTATACGTTCTTTAGAGCCTGAGTGAGAGGTTCAACGGCTCTAGCATCACCTATCTTGCCAAGAGCTTTTGCGGCGTCAGGCCGAATACTCCAAGTACCATCCCAATCGTTACCAGCGGTCAAGGCTTTTATCAAAGCGTCAACGTCTCTCTTTTTCATCATTTCTTCCACGTTCGGCTGGAAAAAATCAAATCTGCCCATATCTACACCTTCTGAAATTTGTAACACGCATTGCTACTCTGAGTGATATTTTCATCAATGAGCAAATAAATCTTATGTAGAGACAGTTTCAGACCAGAATGAGGCAAACAGACCTTGTCATGAGACTGTATTCAACTTTAAGTAGTAGAGAATTCGAAGAAGCATGGTACAAGGTTTCTGGTCTGGAGTTCAGAGACGAAGACTTTGAGATAGCGACAGCAACAACAGAGGAAGAAGTCAAGCAACTAGGGGAAGCCGGATTCACCAAGTACGACGAAATGAAGGGAATACACTTCTACAGAAAACCCAAAAGGTTTAGGGGTTTAAAGTAAAATGCTACGTCTTAAGTATCTAAGCAGTAGCCTTTCTCCACTCACTCATGAGTGAATCGTATAACTCGTCGTGCTCTTCTACGAGTTCATACCAGTCCAAATTCTTAGCCAATTTCTGTGCGATAAGATGGTAGCACAGGTGCACTTTTCTGTCGAGGACGCGGAAGTAGAAATCGTCGCATGTGCAGAATTCAGCCT
>Ga0315280_10007663_pt1 | contig 14405 bp, 10 predicted proteins | sample YL17G06_40_MG_FD_203697 | JGI IMG/M metagenome (GOLD analysis project Ga0315280, IMG submission 203697) | Sediment microbial communities from Yellowstone Lake, YNP, Wyoming, USA - YL17G06_40 | ecosystem: Environmental > Aquatic > Freshwater > Lake > Sediment | place: USA: Wyoming | collected...
TGATCCGCGCGGTACGGATGTCTGTGGTTCTGGCGTTCAAGTCTTGGACACGCTCGCCGTAGGTCTCTTGCAGTTGCTTATCCAGCGTTCCCTCGTTCTCCTGCGAAAGATAGATCCGCGCTTTGTGAGGATTCCCTGCGACCTGGCGCAGACACCTCGTGCTGGCCTGGAGAACGAAGTTGTTCGAGGACTGGAGCTTCCGCGCGAGAGCGCAGGCGAAGAGGCTCGGACAGTTCCAGCCCTCAGTGCCCTTGTTCACCAGCAAGATAACCCGATGGGGAGCATCGGGATCATGCGCCAGTCGGTTGAAGGCGTCCTCGTTCTCTTTTGGGGTCTTGGAAGTATGTTCCAGGACCAAGGTGGTCGGGAGGCCCAGGTCCGCGAGTGTCGCTTCGACCACTGGCCGCAATTCTTCCAGGTCATCGGTCTGGGGAAAATAGAGGGCCAACCGGGCCGGCGCGCCGTTGGGGAGGGTCACGTCCCGGTATTCTTGGAAGAAATCCCGGACCACCTCGGCGACGAACCGAGGAGCGTCGCTGGTGGCATAGCTATAGGATCGGATACTTCCCGAGACTTCCTTCAGGATGCTATCCCGGATCCCCTCGGACAGCCCGTACCAGATGACCACGTCCCTGAGTGGCTGTCGTTGAAAGTACGGTGTGCCGGTGGTGTTCACGACGCAGACGAGGTTCGTCTGGTCGTACAGGTAGTCTACGGTCTTCCGAACCTTCTTCAACTCTGCGTCCAGTGACTGGCCATAGGTGTGGTGCGCTTCATCAGAGAAGATCGCAAGGTTCGGGAGAGATGCGATGGCCTGAAGGCGGAGGTTGGCGATCTCCTCTTCCTGCCGTTCGCGCTCCTGGAGTTCAAGCTGGGTCCAGCCCTGAACCTTGCGAAGCGTCGGCTTCTGGATGCGGATCTTCTCGGTATTGGTGACGACCACATTGAAGGTGCTGCCGCGGACGACGGGCAGGTCCTTTTCCCCGTCGCGCGTGAACGTGAGCTTCAGCGACGCCGCAAAGTCCTTGTAGAGGCGGGGAGGGAGGACCTGGTCAAAAGGAACTGAGCCTAGCTCCTTCAGGGCTTCCAGTATCGTCTTGCCCGGGGCGAAGACAAGGGCATTCTGCACGAATGGGCCGTCCGGGTACTCCAGGGCCATGGCCAATTCGGTGGCAATGATCGTCCCGATGAGGATGGTTTTTCCTGCGCCCATAGCCAGGGCGAAGATGTAGCTCGGGTATTCTAGGGTCAGGGTTTCCCGCAGGCTTTCCAGCTTCAAGTCTTTCACTAGTGTGTCATCGCTAGTCGCCCGCTGGAGAAACTCGTCCACCCCACCCTCGTTGAGGAGGACCGCCGTCACCCGCTCATCCTTGATAGGAACGCCGAGAGCCGCGAGGCGGTCAGTCGGCTTTGCGAAGTACCGCGAATAGAGGTCAGGGATCTTGGGGGTCTCCTCGATCAGACGGAGATACCAGTACGTCTCGAGGGCTCGGAGTTGTGGTCTGCGAAGGAAGCGGAGGTCTTCAGACTCCGGAAGGCGGGCGTAATCCAGGATCTCGCCGATGGTTGGGTAATCCGCGCATGCGTAGCGGTTTTCTCGCCAGGCGCTTACGCGATCCTGGATGGCTTCGTAAAGATGCTTCACAATTATTCGTATACTGCGAGCAGGCCCGGAAGTCAACGAGTTACGCCGGTCAAGAGCCGCCGCAGGCATCCGGCGGGTCATGGGGAATCTGAGGACAGGGGACCTCTTGATCATGGGTCTATGACCCCTCTTTCATCTTGACAGCAGCTATCCAGGCGAATCATCCTTCGAGTGTTGCCTGATGGTAGGGCGTGACTCCACGGCGCTGGGGTCCGTTTAGCCGCCCTTGGACCTCTAACCCGAATCGTGAGTTCCCTCTCGTGGCCTCGCTCTACGTCCACATTCCCTTCTGTGAGAGGAAGTGCCTCTACTGCGACTTCTACTCGGTGGCGGGCGCCGAGGGGGTGGAGGACTTTCTCGCGGCGCTGAGGCGTGAGATCTCCCTCCGGGCGGATTTCCGCGACTGGGCCGTGTTCGAGACCATCTTCTTTGGTGGTGGCACCCCGTCCCTACTCACGCCCGGCCAGGTCGAGAGAATCCTATCTCACCTTCACGCTGCGTTCCGGATCACGCCGGAGGCGGAGGTCACACTGGAAGCGAATCCCGGCACGGTGACGGATGAGAAGCTTCGATCGTTCCGATCGCTCGGGATCAACCGGCTGAGCATTGGCATTCAATCGTTTCACGATCACGAGCTGAAAGCCCTCGGCCGCATCCATGATCGAGCAGAGGCGCTCCGGTGTTTCGACGAAGCCCGCGCCGCCGGATTCGACAACATCAGCATTGATCTCATCTATTCGATCCCAGGGCAGGCTCTCGCTGACTGGGAAGACAATCTGAGAACCGCAGTGGCTCTCGCCCCTCAACACATCGCGGCGTACAGCCTGAACGTCGAGGAGGGCACGCCGCTCGCCCGCATGGTGCGGACGGGCGAGGTGCGCATGAATTCCGCGGATCTCGAGGCGGGGATGTACGAGCAAGCGATGGAGCTGTTGGATGCTCACGGGTACGAACACTACGAGGTCTCGAACTATGCCCTCCCTGGGTTCCGCTGCCAGCACAACGGCAATTACTGGTCGCACAAGAACTACCTCGGCTTCGGCCCCTCAGCCCATTCTTTCTGGAAGGAGAACGGCGGGACGAGCGGCCGGCGGTGGTGGAACGTCGCCAGCCTTCCGGCGTACCTGAGTCGCCTCAATGCCGGTTGCTTGCCTGTGGAAGGAGAGGAGCGGATCGGGACGGGCGACATGCTGCACGAGAGGATCCTATTGAGTCTTCGCAGCGGCGCACTGGACGTCGCTGGACTTCGTTCGGGACTGGGTTATGACCTCATGACCGAACGGGGGGATATCGTGCGGTGGTTGCTCGAAGAGGAATTGGCGGTGTTGGACGGCGGAGCGCTGCGCCTGACCGCCAGGGGATACCTGGTGTGTGACGAAATCTGCAACCGGCTTCTCCCCTCACCGGAAGCCCTTTCCCTCCGGCAATCCCCCGTCAGGTGAGTGCAGCCGCAATCTCTTGCTGGCCGTGCGCCCGAAGGAACTCCGGCGCCTCGGGCAGGCGGGGGATGCCGCGGCGGATGCCGATCTCCTGGCACTTCATGGCCGCCACGGCGCTGGCGAAGGTGAGCGTCCGTGCCGGGGCCGGCCCAGGAGCTCCCCGCCAGCCCTGGCCCGAGGCATACATCCTGTCCCAGTGGGATCCCGGGCCCTATTCTGCAAGGGGAGGCCCGCCAAGCGGCCCGGACATCTCATCTGGGCACTTCGACTTGACAGGGGCACCGGGATGTGATACGCACATGTTCCTTCGGAATCACGTCTAGCTGTTCGATTCGACCTGGGTTATGCCTTTCTTCGTGGACCTTCGACACCACCTGTTCGCACGTGCCGTCGCCGGAGTGAGATTCCCTCGTGCCACCGCGATGCAAGCGCCTCCCGACGTCGGGGAGGGCCGGTAATTAATTCGAGCCCCCGAAGAGTAGGTGGAACCGATTCATCACATCAGAAAGGAGGCCCGAAATGGAACGGAGACATGTGGTTCTCGCGATCATGCTGTCGGTGGCGATGCTTGTCGTTCTGGGGATGCTGGTGCAGACCCCAACGGCGGCTGCCGGGGAGTACAGGTACAAGTGGCGGATGAACCAGACCCACCCGGCCGACAGCCCCTTCGGCAAGGCGGCCGAGGCGTTTGCCGCGGAGGTGAAGCAGCGCACCAACGGCCGGGTCGACATCACGGTCTATCACGCCGGGGCGCTGGGCGACTGGGTGTTGAGCGATGAGATGGTAATGCGGGGCAGCGTGGAGCTGAACCTCGGCCCCGTAGCCCCCACGTATGATCCCCGCCTGAACATCGCCTACTACACGCCCTACCTGTTCAAGACCTTCAAGGAGGGCAAGGCTGCCTATGCCAAGGGGGGCTGGATCAACAGCATGATCGACGACCTGTTTGCCGGCGTGAACATCAAGGGGTTGTCGGTTCTCCCCTTGGGCATGTCTGGGGCCACGGTGCGCAGGGTCCCGCCGAGCCCGGGGGACCCCGATGTCCCCAAAGGACTGAAGATCAGGGTGATGCCCCTCAAGGTCTGCGAGCTGACCTATAAGCGCCTGGGCTACATCCCCGTGTCCATCCCGTATGCCGAGGCCTACAGCGCCATCGAAACCGGGATTGCCGACGGCCAGATGGGCGGACCCCCCTTCCAGGGCCACGAGTTCCGGGACGTGCAGGGGGCCTGGATACAGTACAACGATTTCGTCGAGACGCACTGGTTCAAGCTGACCCGCAAGCTCTTCGACTCATTGACGAAGGAGGACCAGAATATCCTGATCGAGGCGGCCGAGCGGCAGGGCGAGAAACAGTGGGAAGTCGCGCTATCCCAGGATGAGGAGTACCGCCAGAAGATGGCCCAGCGGGGCTTGAAGATCGTGACGCCCTCCGAGGCGGAGCTGGAGAAAATCGCCGCAGCCATCCGCGCCGACGTCTGGCCCGAGCTGGACAAGATCGTCGGCAAGGCCATCATGGACATCGCCCGGAAGAACGTCGGAGTCCCCGTGAAGTAACCGGCCAGGGAGCGATCCCCGGCCCCCAGAGCACTCGCGGACCGCAGGAGGCTTGAGCGTGCCTCGAGCCTCCTGCGGCGTATTGGGTGGCGCCAACATGGATGCCTCGTCCTGCTCCGCACTGAAGCGAATTGTCTTCCCGATCTGGTACGGCGTGGTAAAGGTGCAACGAGCCTTCCTGATCGTGTGCTCTATCTTCATCACCCTGCTCGTCTTCGGCGCGGTCCTGATGCGCTACATCTTCCATTACCCGGGCATGGAAGTCGAGGAGGTCGCCACCCTGGTTGCCTTCTGGCTTTATTTCACCGGGGCCATCTATGGCACCTACGAGCGGACTCACATCAAGACCGAGCTGGTTCACCTCATCCTGAAGCAGCCGAGGCACTATGCCGTGGCGAAATCCGCTGCCAGTTTCATCACCCTGGTGCTGGCCGGCATCATGTCGTACTGGGGCTACACGTTCTTTCTCTGGGGCATCCAGAAGTGGGCGCGCTCGCCGGTGCTCCAGTTGCCCATGGTCTACGCCCAGAGCAGTATTTTCGTCGGCGCCGTCTTCATGTCCTTTTACTTCCTCGCGGAGCTGGTGGACAACATCCGTCAGGCCCTCGGCCTGGCGCCCGTCAGCATGCCCCCCGGGGTGGAGTAACCAGCCGTGGACATCGTCATTGACCTGATCATCCTCCTCGGACTTCTCGCTCTGGGAGTGCCGATCCCGTTCTGCTTCATGGCCTCGGTGCTGTTCCTGATTATCCTCCACGGCTTCAGCTTCGAGTTTCTCTTGCCCATCTCCTTCTATGGCTTGAACTCGCTCACCCTGCTCTCCGTCCCCTTCTTCATCATGGCCGGGGGACTCATGGGCTCATCCGGGATCGCCGAGCGGCTGGTCAAGATCGCCCTCGCCATGGTGGGGAGGTTCCGGGGCGGGCTGGGAGGGGCCACGGTGGTGGCCACCGCCATCTTCGGGGCCATCGCCGGCCTCTGTTCGGCGGCCGTGGCGGCCATCGGCAGCATCATGGTCCCCCGCATGGAAGCCGAAGGGTATCCCCGGGGGCATGCGACCGGGCTGGTCACCGTCTCCTCCGTCCTGGCGCAACTCATCCCGCCCAGCGTCCCCATGATCCTGTATGCCTGGGTCTCCCGCCTGTCGGTGGGGGCCTGCTTCCTGTCCACCGTCGGGCCCGGGATCCTCTCGATGCTGATCTATGTCATCATCAACTGGTGGATGTGCCGCAAGATCCCCACCATCAAGGTCTACCCCTGGGTGGGGCTCTGGCAGCAGACCCGCGAGGTGGGGCAGAGCGTCTTCCGGGGCACCTTCAGTCTGATGGGGGCCCTGATCATCATGGTGGGGATCTACGGGGGATTCACCACGCCCACCGAGGCCGCCACGCTGGCCGTGATCTACACCGTCTTCGTGGGCTTCGTCATCTACAAGACATTGAGCCTGCGAGAGCTGGGCCGCACCCTCTTCACCACGGCGACCACCTCCGGGGTGGTCATCCTGATGCTCTTCTTTGTCATGATGCTCAGCCGGATCTACACCATGCTCAACGTTCCGCAACGGCTCATCAAGACGATGACAGGCGTCTCGGAGAATTACTACGTCATCCTGGTCATGGTCAATGTGTTCCTCATCATCATCGGCATGCTCATGGATGATTTCAGCGGCACCCTCCTGTCGGCGCCCCTCCTGCTGCCGCTCATGAGGCACATCGGCGTCAGCCCCTACCATTTCGCCGCCATCCTGGGGACGAATCTCGGGCTCGGGAACGTGACACCCCCCTGTGCTCCCATCCTGTACCTGGGCGGGCGGATGGCCAATTGCAGCTTCGACAAAATGATTTGGCCGGCGACGGTCTTCATGGTCTTTGGCAGCCTCCCGGTCATCATAATCACCACCTACTGGCCCGGCCTGGCATTGTTTCTTCCTCGGCTCATCATGGGAATCGAGTAGGGCCGGCGGAGACGCCATGGGCGACAACGAAAGGCTGCTGGCACATCTCGGTGGGCGCTACTTTTCCGAGTATCCACATGCCAAGACCGAGCAGGAGCGGGCGGAGCGTGTCCTCATTCGGGGGGGGAGCCACACGCTCCGGCTCCTCGAGCCGGCCCCCTTTCGGATCGTCCGGGCGGCCGGTTCCCGGGTCTGGGACATGGATGGTCACGAGATCCTTGATTTCTGGCAGGGGCATTACACCAACATCCTCGGCCACAACCCGCGGATCGTGACGGATGCGCTGATCGAACATCTGTCCCGAGGGTTCGGGCTCCAGAGCGGGATCACCGACAGCATCCAGATCGATTTCGCGGAGGTCCTCCTCCGGCAGATCGGCGCGGAGAAGATCCGGTTCACCTCCAGCGGTTCGCTGGCGACCCTCTACGCCGTCATGCTCTCCCGAGCCTACACGGGACGGTCTTACACCCTGAAGGTGGGAGGGGGATGGCAGGGAGGGCAGCCGTTCACACTCAAGGGGGTGTCCTTCAAGGGCGGGTTCGATCATCCGGAGACCGAAGGTCTCTCCCAGGAGATCATCGACAAGATCCTTCTCACCCGCTACAACGACCCGAATGACCTCACCGCACAGTTCCGACGCCACGGGGACGAGATTGCCTGCTTCATCGTGGAGCCGTGGATGGGGATGGGCGGATTCATGCCCGCGGAGCCCGAGTACCTCCGCACCGCCCGCGAGCTCACGCACCGTTACGGCGCCGTGCTGATCTTCGACGAGATCATCTCAGGCTTCCGCTTCTGCGCCGGCGGGGTGCACAGGCTCTATGGGATCTACCCCGACCTCTCGACCTACGCCAAGATCGCGGGGGGAGGGATGCCGGTGGCGGCCGTGGCGGGCCGGGAGGAGATCCTGCGGCTCTGCAGCTCGGAGAGCCAGAAGCGGGTGAAATTCGACGGGGGCACCTTCGCAGCACATCCGGCCTCCATGCTGGCCGGGAAGATCGTGGTGGAACACCTCGCCCGGCACGAGAAGGAGATCTACCCGCGCCTGGGAGCCCTGGGGGAACGGATGCGGCGCGGGGTGGAAGAGGCATTCGCCCGGGAAGGGGTCCTGGTCCGATGCACGGGCTACGGTAATGCGGTAGTCCCGGACAGTTCAGTGGGGATGGTCCACTTCCCGCACCGGGAGGATGTGGCCTTCACATCGCCCGAGCAGGTCTGGGACCCTGCCGTGTGCGACGTGGTGCGCCGCGAGAGGGCCCTCAAGCTCGCCCTGCTCCTCGAGCGCGTATACGTCATGCACGGGCTGGGTGCTCTGTCAACCGAGCATACCGAGGAAGACCTGGACTGGCTCTTCTCCGCCTGTGAGGCGTCGGCGCGTGTCCTGAAATCGTTCGGGTAGCGGATCGAGAAGCTACGCGTGAAGATGTTATCCAGAGCTTCGTGGACCTGCTGAACTTCCGCGTCCTCCCACATGCCATCGCGACGGCGACGGGGGACGGGCCGCGGTCCGCCAGCGCCCGCAGGCTCCCCTTCACCCGGATGACGTGACGCACGTCGATCCCCTCTTTCGAGAGGGTCCGCAGGGAGACGCGCGACCAGAAGTCGCCCCCAAGCCGATGACATCGTAGTACGGGTTTTCCTGCCGGTTCAGCAACGCATACTCCCCCTTCGTTACCCCTTCACCGCTCCGGCCGTCAGGCCGGCGATAAGCTGGCGCTGGACGAGCATGAAGAAGAAGACGATGGGGAGGGCCGTGATCACCCCGCCCGCCGTCAACAGATCCCAGCGGATGATAAATTCCCCCATGAAGGTCTGGAGGCCCACGGGCAAGGTCCGGGCGCGGAGGTCCGCGGTGAAGGTCAGCGCGTAGATGAACTCGTTCCAGGAATAGATGAAGATATACGTCAGGGCGGCAGCGACGCCCGGCGCCGACAGCGGCAGCAGGACGTACCGGAAGGTCTGCAGGCGGTTGCATCCGTCGATGGTGGCGGCCTCGTCCAGGTCCCGGGGAATGGCATTGAAGAAGCCGGTCAACATCCAGGTGGAGAAGGGGACGGCGAACGTGCTGTGGGCCAGGATCAGTGCCGGCGGCGTGTTCAGGATTCCCAGCGAGCGCATGATGAGGAAGAGCGGCAGGACCAGGAGCACCGATGGGAAGAGCTGCGTAACCAGGAAGCCGAAGAGCAGGATCCCTTTCCCGCGGAATGGGATCCGCGAGAAACAGTAGGCCGCCGCCATCGCCACCGCCAGGGCGATGACGCAGGTCGAGACCGCCACGATCCCGCTGTTTCGCATGTAGGTGAGAAAGGGCGTGGTCTCCATCAAGAGCCGGTACCCCTCGAAGGTCGGGTGGCTGGGCCAGTACCGGACGGTCTTGGTGTACAGCTCGGCGGGCGGCTTGACGGAGGTGATGAACATCCAGGCGTAGGGCGCCAGGACGAAGGTCAACCAGGCGCCCAGAGGGATCCACAGCTTCAGGGCCGCCCAGGACCGGTGGAGGGAGTATGGCTTCACTGGACCATCACCTCGTTCTTGCGGAGCTGGCGAAGGTACGCCACGATAGCCGCGGCCAGGATGAGGACCTGGACGATGGCAATGGTTGACCCGTAGCCGAAGTCCAGCCGCTTGTAAGCCGTGTAGTAGGCATGCAGGGGAAGGGTGAGGCTGCTGTAGCCGGGGCCGCCGCCGGTCATGATCATGATCAGGTCCATGTAATTCGCCGTCCAGATCATCCGCAGCATGGTGGTGATGAGGATGGTGGGGAGCAGGAGCGGCAGCGTGACGTGGAGGAAGACGCGCCACGCCGACGCCCCGTCGATGCGGGCGGCCTCGAACAGCTCCTCCGGGATGGCCTGGAGGGCGGCCAGGAGCATGACGGCGAAGAACGGAATCCCCTGCCAGACATCGGCCAACATCACGGCCGGCAGGGCGGACCAGGGCTGGGCCAGCCACGGCTGGAAGCGCGACAGGATTCCCGCCTTCACCAGGAGGTCGTTGACGAGGCCGTAGTTGCCGTCCAGCATCCAGGTCCACATCAGCGCCACCAGGACGCTGGGCGTCGCCCACGGGATCAGGGCCAGCCCGCGGACGATGGCCCGGCCCGGGAAGCGCCGATTGAGAATGACGGCCCCCACCAGCCCTCCCAGGAACTGGAAGAGCACGACGCCCACTACCCACAGGATGGAATTCTGCAGGGCGATCCGGATGACCGGGTCCTGGAGCAGCCCGCGGTAGTTGTCGAGGCCGACGTACTCCGTGAGGTCGGGCCGCAGGATCTCCAGCCGGTGGAAGCTGAGCCAGACGGCCCGGACAATCGGATAGGCAACGATCCCCAGGAGGAGAACCAGCGCGGGCGAAAGCAAAAAGAGGGGCAGGAGCCACCCCCTGCCCCTCCCGCTCTTGGCCGACGCCTCAGCGCTGGAGCGCTTTGGCGATCTCATCCAGCATGTCCTTGCTGCTGATCTGTCCCAGGAGGGCGCGCTGCATGTTCGCCTGCCAGCCCTGGGCCGAGACGTAGCCGACGCCGGGAAGCGGCGGCCATGCGACGGCGTAGTTGGCCCCGTCCAGCGACACCTTGAAGAAGATGTTCTCCGTGTAGCGTGAAAGCTTGGCCACCGATTTCAGGACCGGCAACTGCCCCTGGCGCGAGCCGCTCCATTTGTCCATGGGGGCGGTCTCGCTCAGCCAGGAGACGAACGTAAAGGCCGCCTCTTTCTGCTTGCTGCCGGCGAAGACGACGTTGCCGGCCATGGTGGCCATGGTCGCAGGCTTCTTGGGATCGGCCGCCGGGATGGGGACCACCCCGACGTTGGCGGCTCCAAGCTTTTGCGTGACCAGGACCGAACTCCCCACATGGTGGGCGAACATGGCCGTGTTGCCGGACTGGAAAGCCCCCAGCACTTGGGCGTAGGCGTCGGTCGGGGCGCTCCCCGGAGCCACCTTATGGACCCGGAACAGGTCGATGTACCACTGGTTCGCCTTCACACCCTCCGCATTATTGACGATGACCTTCCCCTGCGCGTCCACGAGCCGCGCGCCGCCCGCCACCATGAAGGCCAGCCACTGATCCTGGCCGCCGGCCCCACCCCGCAACCCGAAACCGTACTGGTTCTTGGCGGGGTCCGTGAGCTTCTTGGCGGCCGCCAGGAAGTCGTCGAACGTCGCCGGGGGCCTGAGGCCCGCTTCGGCGAACCAGTCCTTGCGATAGTACAGGTAGAACGTAATGAACTGGTGCGGCATCATGTAGACGGGGCCGGCTTCCGTGATCTTCCCCGTGTTCCAGAGGTTGTCGATCACATCGGCCCGCCCCGGCCACTTGGCGATGTGGGTCGGCAGCGGCTCCAGGGCGTTCAGCTTCACGAATTCGCCCAGCCACCAGTCCTTGAACCGGCCGGCGTCGGGCCCGGAGCCGGCAGCCAAGGCCGTCACCAGCTTATCGTGGTACTCGCTGAGGGGGACAAACTGGTACTCGACCCTGATCGTCGGGTGGGTCGCATTGAACTCCTTGACCAACTGGTCGAACATCGGCTCGGTCGGGTCATCGAGCCACAACCAGTACCGGACGACGGTGGGGGCCTGGGCGCGCAGCGACTCCATCGCGCTCCCCACCAGGAGCACCAAGCCAACGGCGAGGACACATACGAGCAGGGGTTGAAGCCGGCGCAGCCGCGTCATCATGCCACCTCCTGATTCTGGCTCACCCAGCCATGAAAGAGGGAAAACCCACCCAGCAACCATAATATCAGGAACAACCCGTCGCCGCGGAGCTTACCAAGACAGAACATCGCACAGCGTTTCGACATGTGTCAACAGAGAACCCACCGGCTCTCGCAGACCCTGTGTAAGGCGGGCGCTCCTGGGGGAGCGCCGCATAGAGCCCTTGGAACGAAGCCGGGATCGGCCCGTTGCCTCGCGCCGTCTCGCGGATTGTCCAGATCTCCGCCCCGAAAACCGGAACTCGCTTGGCCAGTTTCCAATTGTGGGTCTATCGCATGGGGCATTGTGGCATTCTTGGGACAGCTGTGCGATGACCGTTGCGGGGATGGGGCGTCTCGGTTATAGTCGATTGAGAGGGCCGATCGAGCTTCTTGTGTCATTCGACTTAAAGTGCTCCATCGTGAAGTTGAGAAGGCAGCTAGGCATGCTTCCTATACAGAATTTGGGGCAGAGGGTGTGGCTCCTTCTCACTCATGGGGCGGCGTGGCACGCCATTGCCATGATGAGTCGGCGGATTCCCGGTTTGTCCGGCAAAGGAGAGACCGGATGAAGCTGGGGGCCAAACTCACCCTGTGGGTGCTGATCCCGCTCCTCCTCGTGCTGATGACTTTTACGTTCGTGACCCTCCAGCGGGAGCGCGAGGTACACCAGCGGGAAGTGCGGGAAGAGGCGGAGCGCATCGCCAATACCCTGGCCATCGCGGCGACCGAGGCCCTCCGGCGCCGGAGCCCGGCCGACATTAATCGCATCGCCGAGGAATCGGCCCTGGAGAAGAGTCGCTTCGGCCTGGCGGTCTACGATTCCGAGGGGCGTCCGATTCTGACCTGGGGGCTGGCCTGGGGGACAGGCGCCATCGGCCCTCGGGAGCTGGCCAGGCTCTCCGGCATCCCCCGCGGCGTGGGCGTGGTCGAGCAGGAAGGCGGCGCGACGGTTCGGAGCCACCTGGTGACTCTGTCGTCCGGGCGCGAGTTGCTTGGCGGCCTGAAGGTCTCGGTGAGCCTGCAGGAGACGCAGGAGGTCCTCGACCGCGAGCGCAACTATTTCCTGGGGATGCTGGGCGTCGTGTGCATTGTCATGATCGCGTTGGTTTCCCTCACGATCCGCCGCACGGTGAGCCTGCCGCTCCACGGGCTCATGGGGCGGATCGCGGCCTTGGGGCGCGGGGAAGCGCCGGAGGATGTCACGATCCCGGGGAAGGACGAGGTGGCCCAACTGGCGCGGGAGTTCAACCTCCTGGCGCAACACCTGGACGAGGCGCGCCGTCGGCTCTTGCAGGAGAGCGAGTACGCGCGCAACGTGATCCAGAACATCACCGATGGGATCATCGGGGTGGACAGCGGGCTTCACATCCGGACCTGGAACCGGGCGATGGTCGAGCGGTACGGGATCGCGGAGTCCGAGGTGCTGGGCCGACACCTGTTCGAGGCCTTTCCCGCCCTGGAACGGGAAGGGTTACGCGAGGAGCTGGAGCGGCTCCTCGGCGGCGAGCATCGGACGTTCAGCCTCCGCAACTTCGAGCACGAGACGCTCCGCCGCGGCCGCGTGGTGCTGAACATCCGGGGCAGCGCCCTGCGGGGCTCGACCGATCAGGTGGAGGGGGCGGTCCTGGGCATCGAGGACGTGACCGACCGGGTCTCCCTGGAGCGGGAGGTGCAGCAGGCGGAGAAGCTGGCGGTGGTCGGCCAGCTCGCCGCCGGGATCGCCCACCAGATCGGCACGCCGCTCAACGTCATCTCCGGATCCGCCGAGTACCTGATGATGGAATGGGGGACGGACCGGCCCCGTCCGCAAGAGCTCGAGATCATCGTCGCGCAGACGGACCGCATCACCAAGCTCATCGAGCAATTGCTGAATTTCGCCCGTCCGGCCCGCATGGCACTGCAGCCGCTCCGGCTGAACGATCTGATGCGGGACGTCCTGGGCCTGACCGAGCACCAGATCGCCAAGGGGCGGATCGCCATCAAGACGGACTTCCAGCCCGACCTTCCGGCGATCACCGGCGACGAGAACCAGCTGGAGCAGGCGTTCCTCAATATCGTGGTCAACGCCTGGCACGCCATGCCAATTGGCGGAACGCTCTCCATCCGGACGCGGAGCGCGCCCACGGCGGATCGGCCGCGCCGCGCCGGCCGGGCCGCGCCGGCCAGCGTGGAAGTGACCATCGCGGATACCGGGATCGGGATCCCGGCCGAACACCTCCCCCGGATCTTCGACCCCTTCTTCAGCACCAAAGGGGTGGGGAAGGGAACGGGCCTCGGCCTGGCCATCACCCGCCGGATCGTCGAGGACCATCACGGGATTATCGAGGTAGCCAGCGAGGTGGGGCGCGGCACCACGTTCACCATTCACCTGCCTGCGGAGGGGGTTCACGCATGACGATGATGGAGCGCGTTCTGATCGTGGACGACGAAGAGCAGATGCGGGAGCTCCTCGCCAAGGTCCTGGAGAAAAACGGCTACCAGGTCACGACGGCCGGCGACGGGGGCCAGGCCCTCACCCTGCTGGAGAAAGAGCCGATGGACCTGGTGGTGACGGATGTCCGCATGCCGGGGCTGGATGGGATGGAGGCGCTCAAAGCCATCAAGGAGCTGAATCCGGAGATCGTGGTCATCATCATGACAGCCTTCGGTTCCATCGACCAGGCGGTGCAAGCGGTCAAGGAGGGTGCCTACGATTACATCAACAAGCCGTTCAAGATCGACGAGATGCTCCTGACCATCAAGAAGGCCCTGGAGGAACGGCGCCTGCGGCACGAGGTGACCGCCCTGCGACACGAGCTGCACACCCGCTACCACTTTGAGAATCTGATCGGGAAGAGCCGGGCCATGCAGGAGGTGTTCAGCTTGATCGAGCAGGTGGCGAGCAGCCGGAGCACGATGATGATCTACGGCAAGAGCGGGACGGGCAAAGAGCTGGTGGCCCGGGCGATTCACTACAACAGCCTGCGGGCGAACAAGGCCTTCGTCCCCGTCAACTGCGCCGCCATCCCCTCGGAGCTGCTGGAGTCGGAGCTGTTCGGCCACGAGAAGGGGTCTTTCACCGGGGCCATCGCCACCAAGGTGGGGAAGTTCGAGCTGGCCACCGGGGGGAGCCT
>Ga0315280_10007664_pt1 | contig 14403 bp, 15 predicted proteins | sample YL17G06_40_MG_FD_203697 | JGI IMG/M metagenome (GOLD analysis project Ga0315280, IMG submission 203697) | Sediment microbial communities from Yellowstone Lake, YNP, Wyoming, USA - YL17G06_40 | ecosystem: Environmental > Aquatic > Freshwater > Lake > Sediment | place: USA: Wyoming | collected...
TTGGCCCGCAGATACTTCCACCATTAATCGCAAACCTCATCGCGCAAAACCTACTACTTATCCCAGCAAAAGCACTGACGAAAGAATAGCCAATAATGCGCGGTCATTTACCTTAGCGCGCGCGAAAAAACAAATGGATAACACTAATTCAGAACGCAAGTAAGACCAGAGGGTAACTGCTAATCTCTCACTTGTTTTTGTCTGCTGCTCTCTGGACTCTTTCTTTGAAGCCTTCATTTGTACCTGTCTTGTCTGCATGAGATTGTATTCGTGAAGCAGCTTCTTTGGTCATTTTGGAATCTTTACCCATATTTTCACCTCTACAATTTTCTATGATTATCTAAGGTATGATAGAAAAAGATAAGGCTTCTTCTCTTGACCAAAAACTCGATAAACTCAAAACGTTCATTTCAGAAACATGAAACGAAATGAACTTGGCGGCTTTCCTTACGAAATAAAGAAAGAAGGAGACATAACAATATTGAGATTCTTTCCGCATCCTTCTGCCCAATATCCAGATTCATCGATTCTGACGTTAAAGCTAACGGAGAAGGAAAGACAAACACTGATCAAACTGCTTTCGTACGTCTCTCACCGATTTTTTACAAGGACTCATATGGGTTCTTTTTCACCGAAGACTTTACAGAACCTACTTCGCTAATATTTATTAGCGTGCCATAAATAAGTTACACTATGCGAACAGACCAAGCAACTTATGATAGATTATTATGCGAGTTTAGAGCAGAGTCAAAAACCTATATGGTTAACGTAAGATTTCTCATGAGCAAAGGGTATACTTACAATCAAGCAAAAAATGGAGTTCATGTTTATCTAAAAGGTGGTAGTGAGAGAGCTACTATTAGACATAGCCAAACAGAATGGGACAGGATATTAGATAACTTTCAAGCTACTGAAAAATCTCCCAAAGAATGCGTAGACCATCTTAGGGTTCAGCATGGTGCCACCTACAGGCAAGCGAGTTCTGCTGTTTATCGCTATCGCAAAGCTAAGGGGCTAATAACTTCAAGGTAGATGCCATCACCCGACTGTTAACACGAAGACAAATCGCCCATCAAGTTAACAGAACCTTAATCAGGGTTCTGTGAAGTCTTCGGTTGATAAGGGGTTCATGTGAAAATTCGGTTGATAAATGCATTTTCAAGATAACTTTAAGAAAGGAAAGCTCCCATAGAGCATTGGCAGAGGAGGTATTTGTTTGGGTGGGACATCGGGAGTACTTACGGGTGACACAAAGGAAGAAGTACTAAAAAAGGCAAAGAAGTTTTACGAAGATGCGGATAAAAGTGGGCTATACCCACGTGATGATTACATTTATGGGACAGCAGATACACCAGTGAAATACTTTTCTTCAATGTCTGGAATGTCTGAAACTGCTCATGTAATACTAGTGGATATGGAATCAACACAAAAACCGAAGGACGCTAAACTAGATTTGCCATTTCCTATGTTTACAAAAGATTTTTCTGAGGAAGAAAAGAAAAAACGATGGCTCTGTTTCGTGTCAGCGCATAGCTAGCTAGGCTTGACTTTGCTTGCATTTTGAATCAAGGTAAGCCACTTGTTGTTTCCTTTAACTTTGATTCCGCAAGCTTCACTAGGTGTCTTTCCCCCTAGTCCTTCATGCTCTCTAATATAGTTGTGAAAAATCTGATAACCTGTGAGAATCGGTGTGTCTTTCGTTTTGAGCCCTCGCATTGTCTTTTCTCTGTCTCGGATTTCACCGTTGAACCTTTCCATCTTATTGTTGTTCATGTTTCCCGAAAGCTTGATCGCATTGATATGTTCCGTTCTCGTATCCTTTCTCATAGTCCAAAACTCTTTTTTGTAAGCGTCATGATATGCTGGCAAACCATCAGTTATTATGGTCATTGGTTTCTTTCCCGTAGCCTTCACACCTAACTGGAACAGTTCTCTAGCATTATGCTTGTACTTGGACTCAGCCACTTCTTGAGCTATCCAGAAACGTGTCTCATCATCCATCAAAGCGAAAAGATACTTCATATCGCCTTTAATCTTGACGTAAAGCTCATCCGCTCGCCATGTATCGCTTACGTTTGGAACAATCTTCTCAACGTAATCCTGCATCAACTTGACATACTTTTTTATCCAGTTAAGAATAGTTCTATACGAAACTTCCACGCCTAAGAGCCTCAGAGACTTCATCGTGTTCCTCAAAGACTCTCCGCTAAAGTAGAGTTGTAAGGCAGAAGTGATAGCTTGAGGATTATGCTTCATCTTCTCAAACCCAATGTTCACGCTGAAAGTCTTTCCACAATCACCGCACAAGAAACGCTGGATACCGCCACTTTTATTCTTCCTAACTCCGAATTTCTTAATGTTTGAAGAATGGCAGAAAACACAGTTTGAAATTGCCACTTCCTCAATTACAATGTTCTTTCTTACCTGTTCTCTCAATTTGAGACTGAACTCTACAGCCCAAATATGCTTACACTTCACACCTCTAAAGCGGTGATCTGGGCACTCGCAACGCCACTCATCTTCAGAAAGGCAAACTGCATATTCGCCATTTCCACTCTGAGAAAGAACCTGATAGGTAACATGATCAATTCGACTGATTTGGTTTGTTTTGGCTTTCGCAATCTCCAACCCTCTTAGCTCCCTGAAATTCTTAGAAGCTTCCATTTTCAACACCTCTTCTTTACACTTATACACATAAACACATTATTCTATTTAAGGGTTGTGGTTAAGGGGAAAAACATATAAGGGGAGAGGTGTATAAAACTAAACGGGGATAAAAATGGCAAGAATGGACATAATCGTGTCAGACGATTTAGAGAAACGGTTCAGAGCGGAAGTCTTTAAAAGGCTCGGCATGAAAAGAGGTAACATAACTTTAGCTATTCAAGAAGCTATAGAACAATGGATAAAGAAAGGAGAGAAGAAAAGTGGATGAGGTATCGATAGATCAGATTAGAGCAAGCCCATATCAGCCAAGACTCTATTTCGATCTTGAGGCTATAAAGGAAAGTATCAAACAAGATGGAATGCTGGTTGCTCCTCTGGTCAGAGGAAAACCAGATGGCAAGACTGAGTATGAACTGATCGATGGGGAAAGACGTTGGCTTGCGGTCAAAGAACTAGGATGGAAGAAAATTCCAATCGAAATCAAGAACGTAGACGATGAAACTGCAAGGCGTATGGTCTACATATTAAACGAAGAAAGGCAACCCTACACCTTGGAAGAGAATACAAAGTTCTTTAGGCGAATGTATGATCAAATGGGTTCTGCATATGCAGTTGCGGAGGCTTTTGGAAGACATCAATCAACAATATGGCAATACATCAACATCTCTATATTACCTGAACATTTTCAAAAGGCTCTTTGGGCTAGAAAAATCACAACAGGTTTTATTCAAGAATTAGAACCCCTCTTCACAGAGGCTCGAAATGAGATAGGCGACATTGCTCGGTATACCGAGTATCAAAAATCGCCAACTTACCAGCGCATTATCGCCTTATGCGAGCGAATATATACGGGTGATATTAAGACCCCTAAGGAGTTACGTAAAGAGTATGTTGACCCATATCTAGAGAGTTTGGACAAAAAGAGGCTTGAAAAGGTTAAGGAAGAGGTTGAAAAAGTAGTCCCTCAACATCTTATTGAAGCAAAGGAAGTTAAACTGGAAACGCCTGAAGAGCTTGAAAGGACTGCTGAGGTGTTACGCAAAGAGGCTAAAAGAAAACGTGAGGAAATCCTAACTCCAGAAGAGAAAGCAGAACAGGAACTAATCAAAGAAGAGAAAAAACGCAAAAGTGAAGAAACCAAGAAACGCCATGAAGAGGAGCAGACAAAGCGGATTGAACAAGAAGTTAAGAAAAGAGCGACTGGGTTCGAGGAATCTGAAAGGCGTAGGATAGAGGAAGAAGTAAGAAAGAAGACTAAAGAAGAATTATTCAAAGATCGCACAGTCTTGAAAGAAGCAGCAGTAAGATATAGTGAAGTAAAGAGGACAGAAAGAGAGGAAGCACGTTCAAGACTCGAACAGGCCGTTCTACCTATAGAAGTGACCGAAGCTGATTTAGTGCATAAGGTAATTATTGGAGATGCAAAAGATGTTTTGAGGTCTGTCCCACCTTTAAGCATAGACATGGTAGTGACTTCACCGCCCTATTTTGGTCTCAAAGAATATGAAGGTGAACTAGGAATTGACACAGAAGACTTGAGTCGTTATCTTGGCGATCTAAAAGCCATCTTCGCCGAGTGCTTCAGAGTCCTCAAGAATGGCACATTCCTCTGTGTAGTTATAGGGCAGTACACTAGCGAGGAAAATTCTCAATTCATTCCTGCACAGGTTGCACGCATACTAGAAGATATAGGGTTCAACTACAAAAGAGAGCACATTTGGGTCAAATCATTGGGAATACAGGGAATTTGGAATAGGGGTACTACATCGTTCTTACAAAAGCCGTACCCACGAAACACGATGATAAATATACATCACGAACACATTCTCATCTACCAAAAAGGTGATAAACCAACAATCTTCTATGGAAGGAATCCTTTGACAGAAGAAGAGGTCAAGCAATTCTGCTGGAGCGTATGGGAGCTCGGAGTATCGGACATCAAAGACCACCCAGCACCATATCCAGAGGTAATACCGTTCAGACTGATTAAGATGTATTCTTACGAGGGAGAAGTGGTGCTAGACCCATTCCTAGGATCAGGTACAACTGTGAAAGTAGCAAAGAAGCTAAAGAGACGTTCAATAGGAATCGAAGTTTCTCCAGAATACCTTGATGTAATCAAGAGATCAGTTGGCGGAGCAGACTTCTTGTATCATGATAAACAGAAGAAGCTTGACTTTAGCTACTTAACAGCTACTATCCCTTCAAAAATTCAATAAGCACAACAATGGAGAAAAGCAGACTTCAGCTAGTAGTTTCAAAAACACTTAACGGTTCATCAGGCGGTTGATTAGGTCTTCTACAGGTTCATACTTTTCGATTGGGATAAGATGAGCTGGCTTTCCCACAATCCGTCTTACAGGTGATTGTGTTATTGTCTCCTCGTCTACAAATCCACATATCCAACATTTTTTTCCTTTGACGCTTACAACTGTTTGAATCAGGTAGTCGGGATAGGGTAGAACTCGTTTGGATTCTCCTTCCTCTTTTTTTGCAGGATAAAGAAATGAATCATAGCTAGTCGCATCTTCTAGACTGTCGTTTTCAGCACTTTTAACTCCAACTTCGGAATCTCCTATCGTGAAATCTTGTTTTATATCCTCATACTTCTCAACGAAGGGGTTATTTCTGACGTAGTCCCTATCTCGTTTCATGTCTAATGAGTTGAACAACTTTTCAACCGCGACTTCACCCATAAATCCGATTGCATGCGCTCTTGGACTTGACAGCCCATTGTGGCGGTATATCCACCCTAATTTCTTTTCATCTAGCTCTGTTCGTTTCTTACCCATCTTAAGGCATTCTTCTATTTCTTCATCTGTTAAGGGCACTTCTACTACAGTTAGTTCACCATGCTTGAAAACAGGGAATTTCCCCAAGGGATTCACCGCAATTATAGTTGTGGAAGTATCCTTTATGCTTTCCTCATTTCAGGCAATGTCAAATCCCCTTTGTGTCGTCAACCGATTTTTCACAAGGGCTCGTATCAACCGAAGACTTCACAGAACCTTAATCAGGATACTGTTAACTTACTAGGGATAAGTTAATTCCTAGCATTCTCTTGCCATGTTAATCTTCGATAGGAACGAAATCCCCCACAGCTTCGAGTTCCAGTACAGAATTTGGGTCCAGTCTCTTTGAAATGTATAATAACTCTACGAAGCATTTGCTAACAAATAGCTGGAACTTTATAGAATCGTTTGGCAAGCCTTTTAGAAAGCCATTTTTGGTCTTGGCATTTTTCAAAGCAACAAATGCGGGGTCAGTGTCCTTAGCTGTGATGAACAATTCATGGGCGAATTTGTTCCTTATTCGAAACAGTATCAGCAGATTCTCATAAAGAGCTTTGTCAATCATTTTTTCAGAATATAGTAATTGCAGTTTCTTACTAATGGGCACAAAGGTCTGTTTTGTTACCTTACTAAGACTAGAAATCTTCAATTTCTTTGCTCCAATTTCTACAGTTTGAGTTATAGCAAACTCCAAGGCTGTGGAACTGAGAATAACCGCATTCCGTATCTCCTTTGAACTCCGTTTTTCTTTTGAAAGCGTTTCACACATACTCTTGTAATCCAGTTCGATTTCATTCATAGTCCTCACCTATCGGCACGCTATCTTGGTTAAGCAACAAATCGACAAACTTCCTCTTAGATTCAGCCCATTTTTGTTCTGCTAACGCTTCATGTTTTGATGTTTCATTCACCTTGGCATCCACCCTGCTTACTATATTAGATTGAACTTTGTTATCGGGGATTATTATTTTCATATCTGAAAGTAGAGACTGACTGACTTCAGGAACTGATGAACCAGAACTGACTTGATTAAATTGCATTTGTCCCACGTTTGAACGTAGAAAATAAAGAACAAATCTTGGGTCGATACGTCTTCCATCAATACTATCCTTGAGCACCACTCTTATGAGGTGTGAACTCAATATTAGCTCGTCAACGGGGAATTTCTCATCAACCAGTAGCACTATTCCAAGTGTTCCAGACCTTGAAATTACTAGATTGTCATACTCAAGCTTGATGTTCTTTGTCAAGTCCGATAATTTTGCGTCTACCCTTGCAACCTCTTCGAGGTTAAGTTTGTTATGAATGACATCACTGACTCTCAAATAAGGCGAACCCTCTTCGACAAACTTGCGAATCTCCACTCCGTTTGTCAACCCCTTCTTTTCATCAAGAATCTCGCCAAACTTAACTGCAAAAGGGGATTTGCTGATTTCTTTGCTTAGTTCTCTGTATTCTTTGTTGTTAAAATTGAAATCTAACCTGTCTCTCAACTGGTCAATTGGTACGGCATAAAAGTCATAGTCAGTTTTCGCTGGAACGTTGATGGAAAGGTTTTGTGGGACTAATTCATAAGCGTCTTTAGTCAAAATAGCTGCCTTATCAAAACTAACCATCGCTTCATTTTCGAGCTTCGAGACTTCTTTGACTATCTTCTCTTGCACTCCAGATTCGATGTTAGGAACAATTACAGAAATATCGAGAAAATCATCTTTGGCAAGACGTGGATAACTGCTACCTGTCAAAATCCATTTAGTTTGAGTTAGGGTTAGGTCGCTCAATAAGTATCTAACAAGAAATTCAGGGTCGATCCTATTCCTATCTGTAATCACAACGTACAATTCGGTTGAACCGATTGCCTTGTCTACTTTAACAAGATGCACCTTGTTCAGATATGGTCTTAATCTCCCAAAAACGATGTCTCCTTTGTAAAACACGCATGATTTACTGAAAATATTGCTTGCGGGCAATTCCCGATAGCCAATAATGTTACCTGTCCCTGATTCAATATCGCCTAGCCCAAGATAACTGAACAACTCATGTGGAGTAGCTTTCTTTGTGTCAATAGTTTCATCTCTGAGAATAACAACTTTTCGTAGAAAAGTGAGATTGAAGGACTTGGATTTTGCTTTTCTCGCAAGTTCCTTTTTGAAAGCAACGTTCTCTGGATGCTGAGAACCAAAGCTAAGAAAATCTCCGTCTATCTGGTCAAACTGTCGATAGTAGACTTCCGAGGGGGGTTCTAGAGAACTCAAAGTGCTCCCCTTTGAAGTTTTCCTTCTATGAAGCCTGATCTTTCAAATTCTGTTTTGCTGAATCGTTCTCCTATGTACGATGCATGGATTCTTTGTTTGAAATCGAAAAAGCGTTTCAATATGCTGTCGCCTGCTTCATTGTCTAGATCGTTGTCGATGACTCTTCTTCTTGTATCTACGCCTACCTTGCTTGCATGAGCGTAAAAAATCGGTTCTTGTTGAACTGCTTTAGCGTCTTCTTTCTTGATCGCGTAGAGAATCGATGTTTTTGTGCTTGTCTTGGAAACTGGGATGAAAGTATCTCTTGTGAGAGAGATTATGGCTTTGATGTAGAAGTACTTCTTTAGGAAGTCTCTGACTGGTTTGTATCTTGTATCGTTCAGTATTCCCTCATCTAGAATTATGAGCAACTTTCCTCCACGCCATTCGATCTTCTCATCTGGATTTCTGGCACTCTTGAGGTAATACTTGGAGGCTGTCAAGAATAGAGAACCACCTTTCATCTCGCTTCCTGTGATCTTGTATTCAATGTCTCCAGACCTTATTTTGTACTCAAGTTCGCCAATTCTGTCTTGCCATTCCTTGCTCTTTGCATTGAACTTCTTAATTTCTTTCTGATTTCCTAATTCTGTAGCTCGACCAAGGCGAACCTGATAATCCGCGAGTTTTTTCCTTGCCAGTTCCAGTTTCTCGACTGTTAAATTCTTCCGAGGAATAGTCACCATTCTCTTTAGTCTATACTCATCTTTCGGCGAATCATACTCCTCCATTGTGTAACTCAGGTCTCCTAGAGGCGGATTTGTCAAAATTACATCGATTTTATCATCGAATTGGGATAACATCAATCCGTCTTGGTCTAAAATGTTTGTTTTTCCGTCTCCATGAATATACATATTCATTTTTGCGAGTTTTGCGACCTGAGTATCATGATCGTCGCCAAAGAGTTGAGTCTTCTTTATCTTGTTCTCCTTGGTTTTTTTGTCGGGTCTATCCTGAACTTTGTTCACCATATTCTCCATTGATTTTATCAGGTATCGAGCCGTTCGCAGGCAGGGTCAAGTATGACGTTTTCAGGATCGAGTTCTGCTAATTTGACCATGAATCTAACGACATTTTCAGGCGTGAAAAATTGACCTACAATAACATCTTTCCCTGAGAGCTTTCCGAGGACTTCATAAGCTGCTCCAAGTCCATCGATTTTCTCCTTATAGAATTGATACTCTTCAAACGGCTCGATAAAATATTTCAGCCCGAAATCATCATTCAATCTGTTTGCAAGCTTGTCGGTAGCATCGAACATCTGAGCTTCTTCTAGGTCTTTGTTTTGAGTGATTTGTTTGAAGAGAAGGTGTATTGCCTTCTTCGTTTTTTCTTGATGATTCGCTCTTTGAAAGTTCAAGAACCCTTCTTTTGTGAATCTGTTTTCTTGTCCCTCATCATGTTCTTGCTTCTCTTCAAAGAGTTTCATAAAAACGAGGTATATTACATTTCTAATTGCATTAGTTGAGGTCGCAATACGTTTCTTACGAAGATCCTGAGCGAGGGTTTCGAGTCCTTCAACTAAGTTATGTACAGTCTCCTGATGCTTTTCGTCTTCCTTTTTTGAGATAGTCTCCTTTAATTGATTGTCGCTTGGGAACAGCTTTTCCTGAATGACCTTGAGAATCTCAATGTCTCCGTCGAATTTTTCGTACGAATCAAAGAGTCCAATTATTTCCTCAATAGGATGAAGGTCTTTGTGAGTGCTAGCTAACGCATTGATTATTAGTTCAAAGTTGGAGAAGGACAAAGGAAGAATCTTCATGTCTTGCTTTTGGGAATTAGCTCGGTTGTGAACTTTTACGAGATGAATAATTCGTCTCGGTGTTTCTGGAGAGACGTATAACACAAATGTGTTCTTTCCAAAAAAAGTCTTATTTTTGGTTAGATGCTCTTCGATTGCGGGATACTCATGATCCGCTGCTGTCTTAGTCAGTTTTGTAGCTTCAACATTGATATGAAAATTATCATTCCAAACGTCAATGTCAGAAAATCCACCTTTAGCTGGAGCATCTAACGAACCATTATGACGCACCATCAGCCCTCTCTTCTCAAACCCGCTTTTTAGATCTGCCGTTATTGTCTGCTCTAATGCTCGTCTAGGATCCAAATTGTCGTATTTAGTCACTTAGATGCAACCTCCTGCTTTTCCGAAAGTTTGATCAATCTTAGAATGATGTCGTCGTATGTTTCGCTTTTTTTCCCTATTTCCTTGAGGAGATCTCTTGTTCCCTTTCTCAACGGAATAGTCGTCATATCGTCGCTTATGAGTATCACCTAACCACTTATAATTGTTATATGTGACTAAACGATTCTATGGATAGATATAACATCCATAAGCTTTATATAATTATATATCACTACTATATCATAGGAGATATAAAAATGATATGCAAGTATTGCAACTCTGAAAACGTTGTGAAGAACGGTCACGTTGAAGGAAAGCAGTTCTATCTCTGTAAGAGCTGTGGTCACAAATTCGTTGAGCCAGAAGCTTATCCGAAGATGAGAACCAAAGGGAGGGTTGTTGCCATAGCCATCGACCTTTATTTTGAGGGGCTTTCTGTTAGAAAAGTGCAAGTTCAGATTGACAAGATTTTTGGAGTGAAGGTCAGTCAGGTAAGTATTTGGAAGTGGATGATGAAATATTCAGAACTCGTTTCCAAGTTTGTCGAGTCTTTTGCTCCTCAACTTATGGGTATTTATCATGTTGACGAAACAGCGATAAAGTGTAAGGGTGTTCAGAAGTGGTTCTGGGAAATTATAGACCAAGAAACCAAATTCCTCGTTGCCAGTCACTTGTCAAGCTCAAGAACAACGGAGGACGCAGTCAAACTTTTCGAAAGGAGCATCAAGATAGCGAAGAGAAAGCCAGTATCGCTTTATTGCGACGGATTGCCAGCTTATGTCGATGGATATAACAAAGTTTTCTGGACAATGCGAAAAGAGACAAGACCAGAACTCGTAAGAAGAGTTGGCATAAGAGCAGTTCACAACCAAAACGCTGTGGAACGATTGCACAGTACCTTGAAAGATCGTTTGAAGCCAACAAGAGGTCTGAAAGGTGAGGACGCAGTTAGGACATTGCTTGAAGGATGGGTTGTTCACTATAATTATGTTCGAAAGCATCAGACATTGAAAGGCAAAACTCCAGCCAATGCTTCAGGGATAAACGTTGAGAACAACTGGAACTCGCTCATCAGAAGTGCCATTGCTGACAAGACTAAGAGCGAATTATCTAGGAAAGAGTGCTTACTTGTGGAGGTGAGAGTGAAATGAGAAGAGTTTTAGTTAGTCTGCCTAGCGGTGTGTGGAGGATCATCAATTCTGAATTGAAAGGTACTTTCGGAGAAAGAGATAGTGAAGTTGTGAGAAATGTTGTTATAGCTTATCTATCTGAAAAAGGATACTTGAACAAGAAGGTTGAGGATCATGGCAAAGAAAAGTAAGTCCACTTCATTGCGTGAACTTGCAGAAGAAATTGATGTTCTTGACGATATGCTCTCTGCACTTGTTGACATATTGGAAGAGAAAGGTTTCTTGACTCATGAAGAATGGGAGAAAAGGATTAAGGTCAAGATAGAAAAAAGCAAAGGCAAAGTCAGTTTTAGAGATCTGCCACCATAGGGTTCGGAATAGATTCCGAAAGTCTTTATAAGCGAGTTCGGAATACATTCCTAACATGACCATTGCCGATATGAGCACAAGCGAGCTTTCCTACTGGAATGAATGGTGGAAGACAGGGAAACTCCCAGAAAAAGATGCTAACATAAGCGATTGGAATGAATCTTCTTTCAAGTGGAAGCCAAGACTAAGCGAGACAATTGAGAATGAAGAAGTTATTTATGTTCTGAGAGGACCTAGACGTGTAGGGAAGACTACATTAGTAAAGCTGAGAATACGAAGCTTGTTGGAAGAGGGTGTATCGCCTGAGAACGTGTTCTATTTTCCATGTGATGCTATAGAAACGCCGAAACAGTTGAAGACTGTAATTGACAATTATCTAGATCAACAGCGGAGACAAGGAGAATGGACTTTTGTTTTCCTCGATGAGATTTCGATGTTGATGGATTGGCAAAAAACCGTGAAAATACTATATGATGCTGGGCGATTTGAGAATTGTACGGTTATTTTGACAGGTTCACATAGTATTGATCTTCGAAAAGGGTCAGAATCACTTTCAGGCAGAAGAGGAAAAATCGAAAAACTGAAATATGGAACGCCAGACAAGGTGCTACTTTCCGCGAAGTTCTCAGAATATGTTGAGACACTTGAACCCAAATTGTCGAATGAAATCAAAAATCTATGGCTTCTATCTCTACAGAATCGGAAAAACATGATCTTCGAGCTTGTAAATGGAAGAATCCCCCCAGAACTGAAACGGCTGGCTCTCTTTACAAAAGAACTCGAACTCTTGCTAGACCAATACATGTTGACTGGTGGAATATCCCAAGCTATCAATCAATATGTTTCAAAGCGAAAGATAGCTGAAGACACATATTCTATCTTTGTTAACCTGATGATTCGGGAGATTTGTCGATGGAACCATGAAGAGCATTACACAAGGCAGATTTTAAGGAGAATATTCGAGGTCTTATCATCTACTGTCAGTTGGAATCAACTGAAGGAAGGTACAGATGTAAAGGATAGCAAAACTGCCGAATCTTATGTGAATGTCTTAAGAGATAGTTTTGTCATCGCCTACTATTACAAGCTGAACACAGACAAGGCTTCGCCAGATTATACCAGCAACAAGAAAATCTACTTCCAAGACCCCTTCATATTTCATGCATGTAGAGCATGGACATACGGAAAGAACGCCTTTGATCTCAGTCAGAAATTTCTTAGCACACCTGAAGAAAAAAGCAAGCTTGTTGAGTGCTTAGTCGGCAATCATCTTTCACGTTTTATGTTCAATCTGTCTCCAAGCACTCTTTACGATCCTTCAAACTATGTTTACTATTGGGCAAACGACAAAAGAGAGGTTGATTTTGTAATCGATCTAGATGGCAAGTTTGTACCTATAGAAGTCAAATACTCTGACAATATTCAAAAAGATGATGCGAAAGGAATCTATGATTTTATGAAGACTGGGCGTTCTCATGATTTTGGGATTATTACATCGAGGAATCGACTAGAAATTGGGAAAAAGTACGTGGTCGTTCCATTAAGTATCTTGGTTCTCTTGGCATAGGGAGAGTTATCTACTCTAGCATTCTCACTTTTCTATAGTCTTCTTAATGATGCCTCAATTCTTGAATCATCTATTGCCTTGAAAAGATGGCTTTGACACCGATTTCCTCTGTTGACTTGCGTATTGTAGTCAACAAGCCAGAATAGCGCCCCTAGGAGTTTCAAGGTCGTTTCCAACGTGGCTTTCTTAAGATTGTTGTACTTCTCATGTTTGAGTAGATTGTATGTTTTCCACCATTCTGGGTACTCCTTTTCGAAGGGCATAAAGTACGCGTTGAAATTTATTATTTCGACCTTCGCACTATCTAGTCGCTGCCCCCCATGTGAATTGAGAAATAGACAATAATTGTTAAATGTCAGGCTTCTATTTTTGGTTTTGAGTTTTTCTTCTCTGCTCCATAATTTATCTCGGTCTGTCTGTAATGTCGGATCCATCCATTCCCACATAGCAATAAGTCTAGTACTGGCAACCGCAACATCAAATGCGCTCATTAACTCTGGACCTGCTTCCAAGATTATTGTGGTAAGCTTCAAAGAATAGACATTGAAATGAAGCTCATCTAACGGAACATAACTCAAGAAATCATCCAAGTAACCCTCTAATTGATTAAACATTTTACACGCAAATTCATTCCTTAGTTTGATTTCATCAGATGAGTATCTAGGCAAGTTTTGAGCCTCAATTACTATCCATAAGTCTAGCGTATTCTATCTGATATGATACACAAAACCTATTAAAATCTTGGATTACATTGATTAGCTTACGCTATCCCTAGTAAGTTAACAGTATCCTTAATCAGTAAACCTTTTAAGATTCCAATAAACAGGCACGTTTTATGAACGAAAAAGCGCGCGCTCTTTATCAACTTTGATGGATTTCGCTGGAGACTTTTTTTACTTCTAATCCAATTTCCTTCTAATATCTGCAACTCTTTCAAAAAGGTCAGGGTCATTTGTCCAAACCCCGTGATGTGTGAGCCAAAAGGTAATTGAAGTCCATTAAGGAGGTTAAATGGAACATAACAAGCGCGCGCGAAGCATATGCGAGTTAGGTGCTGAACTGCTTTTTCAGCGCATCCTCCAATTTTTCAACATCTTTGAGACGTCGTTCCAATGCCTCTCTTAACGCTTCGTATGTTTCATCAACCAACCTGTACAAAGCCGAGTTTGGTGTGGAACTAATTCTCTCCCCTTCGAGCGCTACAGCTACGAAATCAAAGAACACTAACGTGAAGGCGTACGTCAGTATTTTCTCTTCCCATTGAATTGAAATAGGTAGACGTCCTTTCATAATGCTTTGAATAATGGTTGGAAGCGAACCGGAGACACCTTCAGTGATTATAGGGATAGATGGAGGATGGCTTTTTAATATCCAGGCTGTTGAACAAATGAAATCGTACACTTTAGCGCCCAACCAAGCTTCAAGAAATTCTTGCTCTGTGAAAATAGGGTAATCA
>Ga0315280_10007665_pt1 | contig 14402 bp, 14 predicted proteins | sample YL17G06_40_MG_FD_203697 | JGI IMG/M metagenome (GOLD analysis project Ga0315280, IMG submission 203697) | Sediment microbial communities from Yellowstone Lake, YNP, Wyoming, USA - YL17G06_40 | ecosystem: Environmental > Aquatic > Freshwater > Lake > Sediment | place: USA: Wyoming | collected...
TCTGGAAAACAACGAGCGCATAAATAAAGTAGCCCAAGACATCGCACAGCACTTCAAAGAAAACATCGACGGGAAATTCAAGGCTCTAGTCGTAGCCGTGAGCAGACGTGGATGCGTCCGCTACAAACGCGATCTAGATAAACTACTCCCAAAAGAATACACAGAAGTCGTCATGACCTTTACAAGAAACGATCCGCAAGAAATCCAAGACTACCTAAAAGAACTAACAGCACGCTACCACGGCAAAGAAGTAGAAGACATAAGAAAAGAAATCATCGACAAATACAAAGAAGAAGACCTCCCAAAAATCCTAATAGTCACAGACATGCTCCTAACAGGCTTCGACGTACCCATCCTCCAAACCATGTACCTAGACAAGCCACTTAAAGAACACAGGCTTCTCCAAGCCATAGCAAGAACAAACCGACCATACAAAGACCTCAAAGAAGCAGGCCTCATAATCGACTACGTAGGCATACTAAAAGAATTCACAAAAGCCTTCGAAAACTATACAAAAGAAGACATCAAAGACATCTTACTCCCCATGGACAAATTAATAGAAGACTTCACCCAAACCATCGACGAAACCATGAGCCTCTTCGCCGACATCCCCAAAGACAAAGACGACAGACAAACAATGCTCAAAGCATTCGAAACAATCACAACCGACGAACAAAACCAAAACGCCAAAAAATTCCAACAAAACTACCGCCACCTCAGAAAACTCTTCGAACTGCTCGGAACCCACGAGATAAAACTCCAAAAACTAGCCGAATACGCATGGCTCACACAAGTTTATGGCTACTACATCCACTGGCTCAGACAAGAAAAATACGAAGAATACCGATACGTGCCAAAATACTTCCAAAAAACCCTCAAATACGTCTACAAAACCACAGAACTCGCCGACATAGAAAAACAGTACCCAACCATACAATTCGACACAGACTACCTCAAAAACCTACAAGAAAAAATCAAAACCAAAGAAGAAAAAGCCGCCAACATCCTATTCACCCTAAACCGTTTCATAATCATAGACAAGCATCGAAACCCCATATACGAAACCCTCACAGAAAAAGTCGAACGCATACTAAAACTCTGGAAAGAAAAAACCAAAGACTTTGAAAAAATCTACAACGAAGGCACCCAAATCATCAAAGAAATAGCCAAACTCGAAAGCCGCAAAAACGAACTGGGCTTTTCTAATCTCCAATATTCCATACTCCTAACCATGGAACAAAATCTCGGCACAGACAAAAACCTCACCCAAGACGCCCAAGAACTCATCGCCCTACTGCAACCACAAATGTTCAAAGGCTGGCAATACCAACAAACCACAAGAAAAACCATAGAAAGAGAAGTCAGAAAATACCTAAGAAAATACATCAAACAATACTCTATAAGCCTCACAGACCTTGAAGAAATCTACCAAAAAATAATCGAAAGCGTGAAAACCTATGGATAAAAGTGAATACAGCGTAGATTACCGCAACGTAAAACACCCAAGACTCGAATATAAAACAGGCACCCTACTTCTAATACTCCCGAAAACCTACAAAAGCGAAAAAGAAACCCTCGAAAAATACAAAAAATGGATTCAAAAGAAACAACTCGTCATAGGAAAAGCACTGGAAGAAGCCCAAGCCAAAAACCTCAACCTAAACAGAACAGAAAAAGAACTAAGAACCCTAATCCACACTCTCTCTCAAAACTTCCAAAACGAACTCACCACAAAGGTGGACAATATCTACTTTAGAAAAATGAAAACAAAGTGGGCAAGCCACAGCCATAACGGAAACTTGACCGTCAATACCCTTCTAAAATATTTGCCACAAGAGATAATCGAATACGTCATATACCATGAAATAACCCATTCCTTAGAAAGAAAACACAACGAAAAATTCTGGAACATCATAAACAAGAAATTCAAAGACTTCCAAACTAAGGAAAAAGACTTGCTAACATACTGGTTCACAATCCAAAAAACGGTAAACAACCAAACAATCCCCCACATAAATTCAAACCCTAAAACGTTCTAAGCTTATACAGACAAAACGCAATACGGGATTATCATTTCCGCATTGTGCAGAATCAGGATTTCTTGTCAGGCATGTATACATACATGTATTGTTTTTGGGGACGAGAATTTCCTATATAGCGAGGAGTCAATTGCGGACATATCTCTAGTATGAACTTTTCACGTTGAATAAATTCTCTGCTATGGTCTTAGCTTTCGACACATATCTATTTGGACAAAAAACATAGAGTTTCCTTATTGGACTTAATGCAGCAGAAATTGGAGATTCCTCATCAAACGAGAAGATTGAACCATCCCTTCTCTTTACGTAGATGGGCTTCTCTTTCTTGCCAAGAGTCTCCTCAAAATGCTCATAAAGCTTGATTTTGATACTCTGCAAATGCACAATAACATATGCTGGGTCTATTCCAATCTCATTCGCTATTTTGTTCTCTGCTTCCTCAATCTCATTTCTGTTCATTTCGATTATTTTCTTCCTTATGATTGGATTCTCAACACCTCTTTTCGTTAAGGGAACTACCAGAGCTCTTTTGAAAAGTCTTCGATTTTGAAGATCCTGAAGTAATTTTCTTGCTGTGCCTGATGAATTCTGAAAAACCTGGTGTTGAATGGAGTAATCATCGAATTTCAGGAAATTGTCAACAAATCTATTTTGGTCGCCAGAAATCTTGAAATCTTCTTCGGCAAGACAACCTTCACTCAATGCCAGCTTTACTGCCCTCAGAAACATATCATCTGCAATTAACCTCGTATGATGTTCATAGACTTGCATGTGCATAGCATATCTAGCAAGGCGATAGTTTTCTAATGCATCCTGTCCTTTTTCCTGTATAGCCAGATAATCTCTTCCCGCCTCAGAAATTCTGCATATTGTATGAATTATTCGCTCAATATCGAAAAGACCGTACGCAACGCCTATGTGATATGAGTCTCTTCTTAGATAATCCAACTTGTCAACATCTAAACTGCTAGAAACTATGTCAGAACTTAGTGTTTCTCCATTGAAGACTTCCAAAACTTCTTTTCTAAAATCACTTAGAATTCTTCTTATGCTGGGCTCATACTCTATGATTAGTTTTGTGACGTCTTCATGAGAAAAATTTTCACCGTTTATCCAACGCATTGGATCTTCCCATATATGAGAAAATGGTCCTTGACCAACATCATGCAATAATGCAGCAATCCTAATTGCCTGCTTTGGTTTTTGCGGCAATCTGAGCTGATCACAGATTCGACCAGCTATACACAGTGACCCAAGAGAGTGCTCAAGTCTCGTATGGACTGCACTTGGATATACAATGTAAGTATGAGCAAGTTGCTTTATTCTTGAAAGCCTTTGCATTGGTATTGTATCCAAAAGAAGGTCTTCTTTCTTACTCAGACCAACAAATCCATAGAGAGGGCATCTGACGAGTTTAAAATCCCATCTCAAGGACAAATCTATATCCTTCTACTAATGACGCGACTCCTCAACTACTTTTGTGGACGAGCCCCAAAGCCAATAGCAACTTGACTGCTGAGTCTATTTCACTCTCATCAAGTTTCCATCCAAATAGTTTACCAGCTTCGATAGCCTCTTCGTAACTCATCGTTTTTCCAGCTTTTTCCAAAATGAAATGCACTTTCGCTGCCCATGAAAGAACGTTAAAGTTGTAATGCACTATTTCGCCACATTTTTTGACAACATCGCTAATAATGGAAAACTCCTCTGGATATTCTTCCCTAATTCTACTTGCCAGTTCTTCTCCATCTTCAGTCAAGCAATAGCTATACATTATCCTATCTCGAACTGTTCGTCTACCGCTCTCAATTACAAAATCAAGTCCCACAAGATTTTGTATTTGTTCGGCAACAAGAGGACTAAAAGGACCATAAAAATCAGGTCCATATCCCATATCTTTTTTTATCTTCACAGAAGCAAAATAACCCAATTTTTGGATTGCTGTTCTACCATCTATACCGTTAGGTTCAGAATGAAGTATTGCTATTACAAGTTCTGGTATTTCCACGTTTTTTCCTCTTCTGAACTTAGTAAGCTAATTAATTATTTAATACTTCTCAAAGAGCAGATTCTAATAGAGGTGAGAGAGATGGCAAAAAGTAATCTAGATGTGACAAGTGTGGCCAAGCAATAGATGAGCCTAGGGAATTAGCTAGAATAAAAAGCAAACCAATAGACTGAAAAACGTAGGGGGAGGAGGTAGGTTCGAACGATTAGCTAGGCTAACAAACATGGTGCGCGCGCAGTTCTACTATTCTCTCTTTTAGCAATAGAGGATTTGTCCGCAAGCAATATTTTCTAATCGCTTATCAGATAGTAGCAGAGAGGATTCCGAATGAATACTAATCCAGTAAAGGTTCTTCTTGTTACGACCATGGGGAACATAGCTATTGAGTTGTTTGATGATATACCTATTACTTCTGAGAATTTCATGAATCTCACTCGGCAAGGAGTTTATGACGGGACAATTTTTCATAGGGTAGTTCACAATTTTGTGATTCAGGGTGGAGACGCAAGTGTGAAAGGAATTACCGTGCCAACGATTCCAGATGAGCTTCCGAACAAGCACAATAATGTCAGAGGATCCGTGGCAATGGCGAAGACAAGTGAGCCAAATTCTGCTACAAGTCAGTTCTATATCAGCTTAAAGGACAATTTGCGTTTGGACAGTAACTATTCCGTTTTTGGAAAAGTTATTGCAGGGATGGATGTCGTTGACGCAATTGGCAACACACCGACAGACACCAATGACAAACCTTTGCAAGACGTGACTGTAATCAGGGCAGAACTCATCAAATGAGACCCAAAATGCACGCGCAGTGAAGTATAAATATTGATTTCCTACAGAGTTTGGTTCTATGCCAGCCAGAATCCGCAAGCGATCTGATAAGGCAGATATCAACCGATCCAGAGGCATGGGCTCAGTAGAAATGAGTTTTGATGTTGTAGAATGGCTTGAGGGCGAACGCCTAGAACATGAAAGAAGAATGCAGGAACTAGGATACCCCTTCAAGTTGACAGAGGAACTTCCAGAGCCTTCTGACAAACAACATAGAAAGTGCGCGCTAGCCTGTTTAGAAATTGTTTGTTGAATGTTTGTATTCCGTTTTTCGTTTCTTTTTGTTTGTTCATCGGTGGATGTTTCTCTCATTTTGTAGGTTCAGATCGATTGATTGAATACCCAAAGACCATTCCCAATAAAAAGCCACAATGTTTAACTAATTTCTAAACACCCTAGCGCGCATTTGCGACATAATAATATAATAAGAAATTTTGAAAAGATAGTGGTGACTGGTAAAACATAAAAAGAATTTGGGCAAAAGAAATAGTAGGTCCTAAAGTTGCCTCCAACTGCTGTCAAGACTATTAGAGATCTTATCTTTTGGCAGTACGCAAAAATAATTTCGGAGTCAGCAGGATATGGAAAGAAGCAGTTCGGATTTGTGATGAATCGTTTTAAGAAATTATCAGTTGGAGAAATAAACTGGAGCACCTCAATTCGCGAATATGTAAAAGAAAGAGAGCAAAAAGATGTCTGCATCTATTGCGGAAATAGAAAGGATTTGACCCTCGAACATATTCTACCACGCTCAAGAGGCGGTCCCGACACACCAGATAATGCTGTTTGGGCATGCAAGAGCTGTAACTCTTCCAAAGGTGACAAGCGGCTTTATGAATGGTTCGAACTTGACCGCCGCAACGAAGTTCCAAGAATTGCTGAAGGAAAATACCTGAAACTTCTATACTCGCTACACGAAGAGATAGACACTTTGAATACTTCAGATGTCTCAAAAATTTGTCCAAAATGTGACATGCAACCAAAATGTCCAGAAAAAGAAAAACTTACTGTTTATTGCCTCGAAGGAATCTTCAAGAAGACCTGATACAGTAGTAGGCTAAATTCTATTTACTCTGCGCACGCATGTTCTATATGTAGAACATTTTCTTACAAACCTTGATCAGGGTGTTCTAAAATGTAGCATTAAGTAATCCTATGACCAGTTTATTAGTGGTGAAAGGGATTGGAAGTCTTTAGGAGGATGTTGAAGCATGGCATTAGGTTCTTTGATTTTTCGTCTGATTTGCTACTCCTTTCTGCGTGTCTTATTTTTCTGTTCACATTTTTGGAACCGTTTCTGACAGTTCCCTACCTTTTTCCAAGATGGGGACAAATGCCTGTAATACGTAGTTTTACGGTGACCTACTGGTCATACAAGGCTATCATCGATAACAGTGCTGGGACTCAAGTTCTCATTGGCAATTACTGGTTTGGCGATGCCGATGCAGCCCTGACTAGCTTCCTAGGCATCTCTTGGGTTCTTGTTACGATGTTTCTACTACAGATTTTTACTTTGATTGTCGGTTTGATCTCGCTATTGAAAATCAAAAAGGCACGTTTCATTCCTTTTGTTTCATCATTAGCGGTAATGTCATTAATGATTTACATATTTGCGCAAACCAGTAAATGGACATCGGGCATAGCAAGATATGAACCGGGGTATTTGCTCACATACCTCTCGATTTTTCTATTTTTTTACGCCTTCATACTGAATCTAGCTAACAAACATAGCAATATGCGTACGCGCACGCAAGACAAAACGCACACTGTGAAGCGCGAGCATTTCTTAGTAGTTTGATCGTTCTTCTTTTGTATGCCTCCAAATTTCTTCAAGGAATTTACCTCTCGAGTTTTCTGGGAAATCATCAACTTGGAAGAGTTCAGAGCTTATCTGCTTGCAGTAAACAATATACCTGTAAAGATGACCTGACACTGCAAAAGTCGCGACTGCAACGCTGGTATGTTCATGGATGAAAACACCGTAAAGAAATAGGTAAGAAGTGGTTGCAGAGTCAGAAAGACATGCCGCAAGATTGTATAGGCAACATATTTAAAACGGCAGAGTTACCTATATATCGGTAAAACGACTAATTTATAAGCCTTACCGATACATAACAGGTGAACACCATGAAACAGAGAGGCAAAATTCGAGAACGAGTAATTAGGATACTCCTAAATGAGCCAAAAGGCACGCTCACCATGTACCGGATTTCCAAAGAGGCCAAGTGCTCATTCTCATGGGTCCATGAATTCCTACGAAAACTCGAAACAAAAGGGCTAGTAAACAAGACAAAAGTAAAAGACTACACAGGTCTTGTGAAATATTGGCTAGATGTAAAAACAAAAGCCGACAAAAAAGAATACATGCACAGATATCCAATCAACCTGCTTAAGAAAGCAAGATTGCTGTATGCGCTAACAACCTATCAAGCCGAAACCCTAGTACAACACTATCTATTCCCCTCACGCATCGACCTATACGTAAGGGGAGAAGATGCTGCACAATGGCACGATCTCATAACCAAAGAAGGCCTTGTTGGAAAAGGCAACCTAAGATTGCTCATAACAGATGACCATGTTTTCTTCGGCTCATTTCAACGAGGAGGACTGAACATTGTCTCACTGCCACAACTCATAGTCGACCTATTTGAAGAAGGCAGTGTCTGCGTCGCAGCAGCCGAAAAACTTCTTGAAAAGGTGACAAAAAACAATGTACGAGCCAACTGAAGTACAAGTCTCAGAAAAGTATCTAGAAAAAGTCTTCAGCCTAATCAAAGGAAACATCTGTCTACTGGGAGGTTGGGCGACCTACCACATCGTAAACAAAAATTTCGAGAAGATTAATGGTAGAAAGTACATTGGATCATGCATGCAGAACATGAAAGAAGAATGCAGGAGCTAGGATCCCCCTGCAAGTCTGCAGAGGAACCTCCAGAGCCTTCTGATAAACAACATAGAAAGAGCCGACGCACAAAATACTAGGCTGTTTTGGCTACTTGACCAATGACATCTACGACTTAGTGATAGGTTATCAATACACAAAACTCAGTCTGCTCTGATGGACACATGCGCAAGAAACAGAAAAACACCTAAAAAAACAACAAAACAGATGATATACTTCAACATTCCGACCTAACATCAACGTTTTTCAAATCGATAAGCCTTCAATGAATGCTCTAACTCGCTGGTATAAGCTATTTCTCGCGTCTTCTGAGCCAACGAATCCAGCCACAGCACTTGGATCCTGAGACATCAGTGAAGCGAAAGCATCTCTAAAAAAACCGAAAGATTAGAGTCTTAGCCTGTGGCCTTTGGGCTTGATGTTTTCGTCGAATTCCTTGGCTAGCTGCTCAAGCAAGGTTCTTTGTTGAGATGTCAATCTTTTGGGAACCGATATCTCAACCCTTACCTGCATGTTGCCCCTGCCATATCCTCTGAACCTTGGCATTCCTTTGCCTCTAAGTGTTATGATTTCACCCGGCTGTGTTCCCGGCTCAATTCTCATCGTTGTGTTTCCCTCAAGAGTTGGGATTGAAACTTCGGTGCCCAAGGCTGCTTGAGCAAAACCGATAGTGAGATTGTAGAGAATGTCATCTTCATCTCTTTGGAAATATCGATGAGGCGCAACATTGATCAGTATGTAAAGGTCTCCGGGAGATTCTGACCCTGATCCTATCTCTCCCTCTCCTAGCAATCTCAGCTGATAACCCTCGTCTATCCCCGGTGGAATCTTGACGGTGATTCTTCGTTCCTTTTCTGTGAGCCCACTGCCTCTGCATTTTGGGCATGGATTCTCTATGATTCTTCCTCTCCCTCCGCAGGTGGGACATGGTATGACTCGTACAAACATGCCGAAGCCGTTTCTGGTTGCGCTTTGAATTCTTCCTGCTCCGTTACATCTTAAGCATTGTTTAGGTGGCGAGTTGGGTGCGGCTCCAGTGCCATTGCACGTGTCGCATTTTTCGATTCTTTCGATCACTATGTCCTTTTCTAAGCCCTTCGCTGCATCTTCGAGCGTGATTTCAAGCTCGTAGGCAAGGTCTCTGCCTCTTAGGGTCCTCTCTCTGAAGCCTCTGTCACCGAAAAAGATGCTGAATATGTCTCTGAGACCTGAGCCGAAGTCAAAGTCTCTAAATATTGATTCGAAGTCAGCGCCCCTGAATATATCCTCTGTCGTATAGCGTTGGTCAAAACCTGCATGACCAAGCTGGTCATATTGAGATCTCTTTTCGTCATCTGACAATACAGCGTAAGCTTCCGATATCTCTTTGAATTTTTCTTCAGCGTCTGGTGCCTTGTTTCTGTCAGGGTGATATTGCATGGCCAGTTTTCTGTAGGCGTCTTTTATTTCTTCCTTTGAAGCGGTTTTGGATACCCCAAGAACTTCGTAGTAGTCTCTTTTATTGGCCATTTTTTAATCATCATACAGGTGATATAGGCATCGGATTGACATGCCTAGAATGTCTACTTTACTTTGTAGTCCTCTGAGTCTACTACTTTGTCTTCGTTGGGTCCAGATTCTGGCGGTGGTGCTCCGCCTGCTCGCTGTTTTTTCTGTTTTGCTTGTCCAGCGGCTGCTTGCTGATAGACTGCTGTTCCAATTTCTTGGAGAAGCTTAGTGAGGTCGTCAGACTTTGTCTTAATTTTATCAAGGTCCATGCCTGCCATAGCATCTTTCAGGGCTGAGACCACTGCGTCGATATTGTTCTTCTGATCTTGGGTAAGTTTCTCTCCCAAGTCTTTCTTGGTTTTCTCAGCAGTGTAGATTAGGTTGTCAGCGTTGTTCCTTAATTCAGCTTCTTCCCGCTTCTTCTTGTCCTGCTCAGTGAATTGTTCTGCCTCTTTGATTAAACGTTCTTTTTCTTCTTTGGACAACTTCGTTGAGGCTGTAATCGTTATCTTTGCTTCCTTGTTAGTTGCCAAGTCCTTTGCTGTCACGTTCAGTATCCCATTTGCATCGATGTCGAATGTGACTTCGATTTGTGGGACACCTCTTGGCGCAGGAGGTATGCCTTCCAAGTTAAACATGCCGAGAGAAACGTTATCAATTGCCATTGGGCGTTCGCCTTGGAGCACATTGATCGTGACGGCTGTTTGAAAGTCTGCAGCTGTTGAGAATGTTTGGCTTCTTCTTGTGGGTATTGTTGTGTTTTTCTCTAGTATTCGTGTGAATACGTGGCCAAGGGTTTCAACACCCAGAGACAATGGAGTGACGTCAAGCAGCAACAAGTCTTTCACTTCTCCTGTTAAGACCGCTCCTTGAATTGCTGCACCAATAGCTACGCATTCCATGGGGTCTACGCCTCTCTCTGCTGGTTTGCCCATCAGACGCTCTACGAATCTTTGAATGTAGGGCATTCTAGTCATACCGCCGATGAGAATTATCTTGTCTATGTCTTTTGGAGTCAGTTTAGCGCCTTCAAGGGCTTTTACAAGTGTGCGTTCTGTTTTCTGGACTATGGGCTTGGCCAACGACTCAAGTTTAGTTCTTGACAGCGTTAAGTGCATATGTTTCGGTCCTGAGGCATCGGAGAATAAGAATGGCAGATCAATGTCTGTCGTCATCATCGTGGACAACTCTATTTTTGCTTTTTCAGAAGCCTCTTTCAACCTTGATATTGCTACTTTATCATTGCGGAGGTTAATGCCTGTCTGTCTTTGAAACTCTTCAATAAGATAGTCCATCACTTCCTTGTCCAGATCTGCACCGCCAATCTGTGTGTCGCCACTTGTTGACAGCACCTCAAAGACCCCTTTGCCAAAGTCCATAACTGTAACATCATGCGTGCCGCCTCCGAAGCTAAAAACCAAAATTTTCATCTCTTTTTCCAGTTTGTCAATGCCATAGGCAAGAGAGGCTGCAGTAGGTTCGTTAATTATTCTTGCGACCTCGAAGCCAGCTATTTCTCCTGCGTCCTTTGTGGCTTGCCGCTGATTGTCGTTGAAATGTGCTGGAACTGTTATCACGGCTTTCTTTATTGTGGTTGCAAGATATGTTTCAGCGTCTTTCTTTATTTTTTGAAGTATAAATGCCGAGATTTGTTGCGGAGTGTATTCTTTGCCTGCGATATTGACTTTGTAGTCTGTTCCCATCTTCCTTTTTATTTCATAAACGGTTCCTTCAGGATTTGCTGTCGCTTGCCTTTTTGCTGATTCGCCTACAAGAAGGGTTCCATCCTTTGTGAACGCGACAACTGAAGGAAACATTTTTCCTGCCATCGTAGGCCCTTCAACACTTGGGATAACGGTTGATCGCCCGCCTTCGAATATGGCGGCTGCGGAGTTAGTTGTTCCCAAGTCTATGCCGAGAATCTTCTCTCCTAGCTTGGTGCTACTCATTCTAGTTCATCTCCTTTTGCGACTGTGACGGTTGTACAACAACCTTAACTATGCTCGGTCTAATCACTTTTCCTCTCATTGTATAACCCTTTCTGATTTCTTCAACTATTCTGCATCCTTCAACGCCTTCTTTTTCGGTTTTTGCGACGGCGTTGTGTTTTGAGGGGTCGAATTGTTCCCCCACGGATTTCATAGGAGAAACTCCTTCGTGTTCAAGAATTTTTATAAGTTTTTTGAGGGTCATTTCGACTCCTTGGACAAGGTTTTCTGTTGAGTTAAACGAACGGGCAGATTTGACAGCCATCTCCAGTTCGTCGACGATATCCAACAGTTCAGTCATTATGCGTTCATTAGAGTATTTCTCCGCATCCGCTAACTGTCGTTCGAATCTTTTCTTCAAATTGTCAAGATCTGCTCTAGCATACCTCAACTCCGTAAGATATCCTTCAGAACGTTTCTTCTCGGTGTCCAAGGCCTCTTCCAGTGTCTCCACTCGTTTATCGCTCTTTCTTTGCCCCTCAGGTTTTTCGTCCATCTTGTCAGTCCCCACACAAGATGCTAATCTCTAAGGCTACACAAACAATGATATAAACATACATTTCATGCACACTTGAGGAGAGGCTCATATCTCATCGTGTGTGGATGATATGACTCCGCATTTTCAACAAGGAGATATATGAGAATCTCAGCAATGTAGCGCCTGATAACCTTCTTTGGCGGCGCCTACGCCTCAACAGGTACAATCACCCTCGCCTCTCAGCAGAGAGAGGCAGCCTACTCTACGACACTTCAAAAAGAGAACTCTGGAAAGCAAAATCAACCCTAATAGGCTACAAAATAGACAACCAACCCATAGACATAAACGACCCCCAGCATAGGCAGACAACGCAGAAAAAGAAGTAGAAAAACACCTAAAAACAAACAGCGAAATAATCTTTGTTTTTCCATGCGCACGAATTCTGAGTAAGGATGTTTTATTGTCTTTTTGGTGGAGGTCTTTTTTGTGCATACTGATAACGTCTCGGTTTTCCCTGCCTAGTTAGTATGTCGTCTCTTACTAGGTCTATCTGAAGCTAGTCTAGCCCCCCTATAAATAGGTTGTATTGAACTTTAATGAAGCATAGGTAGGCTTCAAATATGAGAGTTAACTATTTTGAAAGAGGGAACGACTATGAGTGAAGCTGAGAGAGTTACGGTTCATGTTAAGTATCGTGATATTGAGCAGACATTTACTGGTAGCGTTAATGATGTTTGGGTGAGCGTAAACAAGTTTTTTGCTGAGCTGATTCCAACATTTGACATAGCCCGCAAAGTGACGTTGACAGTTGATTTAGCCAAGCTCATTGAAGACTTTAAGGATGTAATCACCATTGCCCCCGAAGGACCCGAAATACTCATGCCAAAAGAGAAACTGACGGACAGCGAAACCTTGCAACTCTACCTACTAGCTGCGTACATAGGCTACCAGCTCGGAAAACTAACACGGGAAACCATGACAAAAGAAGAGCTGCAAACGAAGCTGGAAAAAAACATGAAAATAACAACCACAAGACTAAGCGAACTCACAAAAGAGGGAATAGCCGCCAAAAATGAAGAAGGAAGCTACAAAATAACCACGATTGGACTCAGAAGGCTTCAAGACGAGACTTTATCAAGAATCAAAATAAAGTCTCTTTAGTTTCTGTCTTTGAATAATCTAAGAAGAGCTATTTCCTTATAACGTACTTCCAGACATTGTTTTCCTTTACCCTTGTCAAGATTTTCCGTTTCGACATGAAATCGACGCTCAATAATTTGCCAATAGACTCATAAGGGTAGTGATAACCTTCTTTCCTTAATTCCTCTTGAATTTCCTTGACTGATTTTGGCGTATCCAAAAAACCTTTGGAAATGAGAAACTGAATTCCTCCACTCAACCCTTTGAACTCTTGCTCCTTTTTCGGTGTAACTTTTTCCACAAATGTTGCTTTCTCGAGTTCAGAAATTCTCTTTTCATGGTCTCGAATTCTTTTTTGAATTTCGTCTATCTTTTCGGTCATTGAGTTTTTCACCTCCCTCAAGATTCATGATGTTAAATTGTTGTTCTGAAGAATTCCTCTGGCGGATATCGTTCAAAATACCTATAATCTCCTCTCTTTCCACTGCGCGTCAAGAAGGCTTTCTTGCCTTTAGACCAATATTCTAACTCGTGAGCTATCCTTGAGGCGTCCCAATGAAATCCCAGTTCTCCTATTCTTACTATCACCTCTTTGAGAGTTTTACCCTCTTTGAAGAAGCCTTGGCGATACAAGTCCTTAATGACTTCTTTTGGGGTTGTCGCAATTTCTTCTTCAGGAAATATCAGAGCAACATGTGTTTCTGCCAAGTTGTGGAAAAATGAAACAAAAGTTGAAAAATCGGAAGCAAGGTCATTTCCTAGAAACATTAGGCACTTGAGATATTTGACATACACTGGAAGACATATTCTTTGACTCATGTCAGCTTCTATTGGTTCTGGCGGCGGAACGTCGTGTGGACCGCTATGGCTTCTTGTAGAATAAATGCTCTTGAGAAAACTAACCAGACTATCGGCATCTTCAAAACGTCTTAGTTCCAGTTCTTTTCTCAGTCGATTGCTGCGGTTTTCAAACGATGAGTCTTTTGAGATTACTTCCCAAATGTTCGAAGATTCCTTTCTATCTATTGCCCTGAACAAGTTTTCTATTATCCGTTCAGAAAATATCCCGCCACATGTAACAGCGAATCTCCATGCTCTTCTTCTCATTTCATAAAGAATATGAATATAGAAAAATATTGGACTTAAAAAAAGATATAGATTCCGTGCCTTGTCTCTCTCCGATCTTCTCATTGCTTCAATATAAGGTTCAATAAAAGTTTGAAGGTTGCTTCGGCCTCCCATCATTTTATCCCAGTCACTGATAGTGTCCTCAAGTCCAGAATATAGCTTTACCTCATCTCTTTCTTCTCCACAAGAATATGCGTAAAGGTCTTTAAATGTATCATAGTGTTCCTTTTCCTTTCCAATGAGTTCGGGAATTTCAATGGACAACAGCGATTCTCCATATTTTGATTCTCTTATTCACTCCAAAAAGTCCATCCTTCTGGACCCTTCGTTCCTTTCAAGTCACCTCTACGAACTTTTCGAGTAAGGGTTACCAAAATTATGCCAGCCTTACCCTTTACCG
>Ga0315280_10007666_pt1 | contig 14401 bp, 11 predicted proteins | sample YL17G06_40_MG_FD_203697 | JGI IMG/M metagenome (GOLD analysis project Ga0315280, IMG submission 203697) | Sediment microbial communities from Yellowstone Lake, YNP, Wyoming, USA - YL17G06_40 | ecosystem: Environmental > Aquatic > Freshwater > Lake > Sediment | place: USA: Wyoming | collected...
TTGCAAGCGTCTGCGTATGCTTGAGAGAACGTATCCAGAGCAGACCTTAAAGTAGGTTTCCACATCGGGCCGCATAACCTCAACGATCTCATCAGCAATCTTCACCGCGTCATCCAAATACTTTTTATTCTCGAAGTTTGGTGGCTGGAAGGATGAAACTGGAATCCTGCGTTCCATGTACCGGCGGTCTGGAGGTTTGAGGGCGCCGATTACCACGCCTAATATAAGGTCTCCCCATCCGGCGTCATCTATTAAAATCTCCTTTCTTGACATAAACCGATTCAGCCCCATAACTAGATCACAACACACTGACTCTTGCAGGTTTCCTTATCTATTTGACCTTCTTTAGTTTACTCGAAATTGATCTTTTGGCTTTCCTCGATACTCCTCTCCAACATGAAGTGACAAGGTCTGTGTCTTTGTAATACTGGAAAAACCTGTCTTCAGCTTTCATCGATTGCTTGTTTTCTGGGGTTTCGTTAGCGCGCGCGCTTCACCAATTCAAAACTCTTATTGGGATTTTGGGCTTTGTCACTTTCACCTTCCTTCAACGTTAACCCTCCCATCAAATCCGATTAAGTCGCTTCAGCTGTAACTTACCGCGCGCGAGTTGGCCCTCTATCCTTTGCTCTCATCCCAAGTGTCTTGTAGACGAAAGCCATTATTTCCGCGTATTCCACTATTTTTGTGATAGGTGTTGCTCCTGAATGCCCGCTTTTCGTTTCAACCCTCAGCAAAGGTGAAGCACTAGCTTCTTCGAGTTTTGCGACAAACTTGAAGGCGTGAGCTGGATGAACACGGTCGTCATGCAAGCCAGTGAAAAGCATTACTGGTGGATACTTTCTCTTAGCTACGTTATGGTAAGGTGAGTATTTGACCAGAAACTCGGCGTCTTTCAGTTCATCAGGATCGCCGTATTCGGGAACCCAAGCTTTTCCGATGAAGAGTTTGTGAAACCTAAGCATGTCCAAAACGGGATAGCCGATCAATGCGCCATCAAGAAATTCAGGATGCTGAGTCAAAGTGGTTCCTATTAGAAGCCCACCGTTGCTTCTGCCAAAGCCAACGATTCTCGAGCCATTCTGCCTAAGAGATTTTAGGATGGCTAGGAAATCATCAAAGACATTCTGCTTTTTTTCCCGCATGCCTTCTCTGTGCCATTTTTCGCCAAATTCATTGCCACCTCTGAGGTTAGCAACTATGAAGGCTCCGCCATCTTCGATGAAGGGCATTACATCGGGGTGGAAACTGGGAGTCATAGGGATACTGAAGCCTCCATAACCCCAAACCAATGCATTTCTCAGCATCTTACCGTGTTTTCCGACTCTGAACGCGTGAATAGGCGTTCCATCCTTGGATTTGACCCATAGATCGTCAACCGCAAAATCACCTCGGATTTCCTGGGAAGCCAAAACCGCAAGCTTCCCCCCTTCTAGAAGACAAATGCGATAGGGAATCAAGAAAGATTCGTAGATGAACATGCATTGGACACCGTTTGACTCGAACGGACCGAGAATGCCAGGCGGTTCAGGCTTGATCTGCCCCTTCTTCCTACCATTCAATTCGAAGGATCTGATAATCGAGGAAGCGTTGACGAGGTAATTCGTCACTATCCTGTTCTCAGCAATCGCTGCTCCCTGTAAGGGATAAGGTTGTTGCCCAATGATTTCCTCAGTCTTGCCATTTCCATCTAGGGTTAGTATGCGCCCCATTCCATCCTTGTCAAAAGAAGCTACAAAACACTTTCCGTTAACATAATCTATTGGCCACGTGATAAAGTCGCCTTTGCCATACAACAGAGCCCACGTTTCTGGTTCTTCGAGTTTTCCAGCATACACGTCGCTTCTTGTCCATCCATGACTAACCACTAAGAGTGCCTGCGACGACTGCTGGCTTTTCTTCAGCGAGACAAAATAGGATGTTGGAAGCCCTTTGCCAAAAACCATCTCGTCTCTATCGTCTTCTCTTAGGAAAACCCTTACAGCAGGTGCGTCGATGCCGTCAGGCGTCTTTTCTGTGGCATAGAACTTTCCGTAGTAGTATCTTCCATCGTCCAACATCACAACGTCATCAATTTGCCCTTTCAATTCATCCAATACCTCTCCAGTCTTCACACTAACTATTCTGGAGACCCCTTCGTCAGACCCCGCAAAAGAATAAAAGAAAGCCAATTTGTTCCCATCGTCAGAAACATTAAACCTTTGAATAACTACATCTTTCCCAAGTTCCTTGGAACTCACCAGCTTCGACATGCTGCCGTCAGAACCTATCTTGCTGATTGTGAAACTTCGAAGGTCACGCTGAAGGGCAAAGTGCCCATTCCTGCTCGTTCTGACTTGAAGCGTATATGGAATGGACCAGTAGGGTTTCATTCTGGGTATAAGCTTCATCGAAAGCCTTCTAAGCAGCTTTCTACTGGCTTTGTCTCTTTTCGAAAACCACAATTTCACTTCAGGGTCTTGTATGTCCTCTAACCACAAGTAAGAGTCAACACGTTGGGTCATGCATGATCGCTTCCGCGGAATTGCTTAATGTTCACCTTTCTTATAAGCAAGAACTACACTCTGACCAGAGCGCGCACTTTGGCAAGCTCAACGCAATGTCAGTGTCTACGCCGTTGAAGTCGGTGGACACATAAATGCTCTTGCGCGCGTCAGCGTTCTAACTCATATTGCGACTATTCGTGCCTGCTTCAAAGATGTGATTGAGCACAGCCCAACGTTTCTTGCTTACAGTGGCAGGTTCGAATGCTTCCTTGTCGGTCGCTGCTCGCGTTTTGTGCCCAGGCTTTCAAGCGCGCTGATTAGTTTCGTACGGGTTTGGGCGGGTTCGATGATCTCGTCGACGTATCCTTTCTGCGCGGCTATGTATGGACTTGCGAATTTCTGGCGGTATTCAGCCACGAGTTCAGCGTGTTTCTGTTGTGGGTCCTTGGCTTCTTGGATCTCTTTGCGGAATATGATGTTTATTGCTCCGTGTGGTCCCATGACGGCGATTTCGGCCGTGGGCCAGGCGTAATTGATGTCTGCGCCGCTGTGTTTGCTGCCCATGACGTCATAAGCTCCGCCGTAGTCTTTTCTGAGTATAACCGTGATTTTCGGAACTGTTGCCTCGCAGTAAGCATATAGCAGTTTAGAGCCGTGTTTGATTATGCCGCCGTGTTCCTGTTCCATGCCTGGCAGAAAGCCCGGCACGTCCACGAAAGTGATTATCGGGATGTTGAACGCGTCACATAAACGCACGAATCTTCCTGCCTTCATCGAGCTATTGATGTCTAATGCGCCTGCATAATGCGCGGGCTGGTTGGCGACTATTCCTATGCTTTTGCCGTTCAGCCGTGCGAAGCCGACTATGATGTTCTGAGCCCATAGGGGTTGTACCTCGAGGAATTCGCCGTCGTCGGCCACGCGCAGGATGATTTCTTTCACGTCGTAGGGCTTGTCCGGATCGTCCGGAATGACTTTTGCCAGAGTTTCGTCTGTGCGGTTCGGATCGTCTGTGGGCTCAGTCGACGGCGGATCTTCAAGATAGTTGCTAGGCAAATAGCTCAAGAGCTTCTTGATGATTTGGATGCATTGTTGCTCGTCTTTGGCGATGAAATGAGCTACGCCGCTGGTTTGGCTGTGGATCATGGCCCCGCCGAGTTCCTCAAAAGTCACTTCCTGGCCCAAGACAGTCTTAACGACGTCTGGACCCGTGATGAACATGTGGCTTGTCTTGTCAACCATGATTATGAAGTCCGTCAGAGCTGGAGAGTATACCGCTCCGCCTGCACATGGGCCTAAGACGGCGGATATCTGTGGGACGACGCCTGAGCTTATGACGTTTCGGAAGAAGATGTCACCGTAGCCCGCTAGGCTTGCGACGCCTTCTTGGATTCGTGCTCCGCCGCTGTCGTTTAGGCCTATGACTGGTGCGCCTGTTCTTAAGGCTAGGTCCATTAGTTTGCAGACCTTTTTTGCGAACATTTCGCCGAGCGACCCGCCGAAGACGGTGAAGTCCTGGGAGAAGACGTAGACAAGTCTGCCGTCTATTGTTCCGTAGCCGGTGACGACGCCATCTCCGGGGATTCTTCGTTCTCCCATGCCGAATTCTGTGCACTGGTGGACTACGAACTGGTCAAGCTCGTTGAAGCTTCCCGGGTCAAGCAGCAGGTCTATGCGCTCTCTTGCCGTCAACTTGCCCTTTAAGTGCTGGTCTTCGATTCGTTTTTGTCCGCCGCCCAGTTTTGCCTGTTCGCTTAGCTCTCTGAGTCGCTTGATCTTCTCAACCACAGTTGGTTCCTTAATCTGAGGCAATTGCAGGTCCCTCTGATTGTTCGGTACTATTTGCCTCAAGAGGTATTTAGAACATATGGAACACTTTGTATCTGTTCAATTGGATGATGTGTTTCAAACCGGTCGGGCTTGTTTCGAGTTTTGGTTTATCGTTGCGCGCGCGCCACAGCAAAGCACGCGCAATTTTTATAGAAGTAAGAACAGAGTCTAACGTCTTAAGGAGGATGAATTGTGCCCAAAAGCAAGAAAGAGAAAGCTATAGATCATAAACACCACATGAAATTGCAGAGAGATAAGGAACAGAAAAGGAAAGAGAAACGGGACGTTGAACTCCCTGCAGAATATCATAAAGGTAAGAAATAGCGCGCGAGAATAGCGCAATAGTCTATCTCTCTTCAGTCTCTTAGTTCGCTCAAGCCTCTTCATGAGGTAACCACCTGACAACACCACCCTTGATTATATCTGGCATTCTGCAGTGCTGCCTCAACATTGTTCAAAAAGCCAGGCAACTTTCCACATTCTTAATTTCTAAGCTAAGAAACAAATTGATTTTTCCAATATTAGCGCACCCTGACAAAGCAACGTTTTTATTCCTCTTTGTACGGGGCACGCCGCACTGATTAGAAATGAATACGAAGGATTACCTTTCGCCTGAGCAGAAGGAAATGCCAGTCCCCCGTGCAGAAGGTCGCCGGTTCAAGTCCGGTCCGGCCCACCAAATACAGAGTAACACCATATCCAATAACGGGAACAGAGTGGTTACTTAGCATATTGAGACGTTGAAGCAGGTGAGCGCCGTTTGGTTGTATTCTCAGGGCTTAACAATTTCGGCTTTTTCGCTGTTGATTCCATGCCAGACGACCTTGTATCCAAGTGCTTCCAAAGCTCTGGTTGCATCTCTCACGCCTTCTGTCTCAATTGTTCTGATTGCTTCAGATAGGCACAGTTGTCCTTTCTGGCTCATTTGTCCGTCAATCCTTTTCTGGATTTGTTCGAGTATGTCTTTTCTCACCGCCTCATTAGACATCACCGCGTAGCCTTGTGGAAGCTTTTCAGTCAATGCTGCCCTGACAGCTTCGAATGAAACTCCGATTCTGGCGGCGAATTCTTCATAGTTAATAACGGGCTCTGTGAACACTACCGAAAGATCCTTGACGAGCCGCGTCTGTTTAGCCTTGACTTCTCGAAACGCTTGTTCAAGATAATGAAGGATCGGAGCTAACGGAATCTTATCTCGATAGTATATGACGTTTAGTCTTGGATGCTTCTCCAGCTCGCCTAGTCTTTCGCATGCCAAGTTTTCGTTGACAAGCACGAGCATGTCCACGTCAACTTTCTTCAGCTTCTCTATCTTCCTAAGCAGATATTCGACAGTCCAGAACCCAACAATCTCCACGTATACTCTTATGCCTTCTTTCTCAAGTGAAAAGTCAGGGATGATCACCTGCTTGCCCGCTAGTACCGGCTCAGGCTCTCTTCTTAGAAGCCACCCCGACGTCAAAGCCTGGAAACGCGCTGCAAAATCCTCTTCAACAGTACTGTCAAACGACAGTGTTGATACTTTGGGTTTCCTGAGCAGAGCATGATGTTTCCAGCTTTCCATTTTGAAGTCGCATATCTCGTTCGTGTATTTCCAGAGGATCTTCGCTTCAACAGTCCATTTTGGACTGGCAACTATAACCGGCAGAAGCTTGGCAGTGGCTGTTCCATACCTTCTGGTCAGCTTGAAGAGGCTTGCCGGCCCATCTACCTTAACCCAGAAACCTCTGTCTTGATAGGCCTCGTAGATCAGCCCCAGCCTCTTGACCGAATAGAAGATGCTTTGCCAGTTGCCTGAGGATGTAAACCTGACTTCTGTCGAGTCGAACAGAAGAGTCTGAGTCAAGCTCAGATTATATTCCTGAAGCAGCTCAACTGGAGACAGCGGCTCAAACTCTTCCAGAATCAACTCAGTGTCCAAGTCAGCGTAGAGAAACTCCTCAACCGTCTCCACAGTGACCTTCAGTTCCGAAGCGACAGCTTCAACTATTCGCCTTCGCTGGTCCGGCCTCGTAGGCAAACCAAGCTTTCCAGCTGTATGATAGGCTTTCCTCCTCAGATCTATAGGGTTGATCTTGATCTTGTCGCTGCATCTGAAGCGGCTCCTTCTGTCAAGAAGGAAAGATAGGCCTCGGACGAAGCGATAATCATAGCCTTTTTCCTCAATTTCATCCGTGAATTCTTTCACGGCGCTCTTCTTCTGGCCCACATGATTTTTGTACACTTCGATGAGGCCACTTGCAACTTCCAGGTTGTCGTTGGACAGTTTAGTGTATCGAGGCCAGATTACGCCCTTTCTCTTCCACACTGCAAGAAGCTCGCTTGGAAGCAAAGTGTCAAGCCTCTTCCGTTGTCTTTTGGCGTCGCCTGCGGCTCATCCTCACTTCCATGGTTTCCTTGGACACTATTTCCACAAGCTTGGCCTGCTTGCCCTCAACTTTTCTGAGCAGTCTTCCAAGCCTTTGGATGTACTCCCGCGTGCTCCCTGTTCCGCTGAGCATGAAGCCCAGTGAAGCGTCTGGAACGTCCACGCCTTCATCAAGAACCTGAGAGGTAACGATAGCCCTGTAATCGCCCGTTCTAAAATTCTCCAGAATCTCACGCCGCTCCTCTTTTGGCGTCTGATAGGTTATGGAGGGTATCAGAAACCGGCGGCTAATCGTATAAACAAGATCGTTGTGCAACGTGAAAATCAGCGTCTTCTCGCTCCTGTGAGATTCAAGCTGCCTCGCCAAGAGGCCCAGTTTTGCCTCAGAGTTCAGGGCAACTCTGACCGCGCGGTTTCTGGCTAGAAGAGCCTCACGCGCCCGCCTGTCTCTGCCAGTAGCCATTATGAACCTGTGAAAATCCTCAACGCTCTTTAGAACGATGCCTTTCTCCCTCAGGTAACCGTTGAAAACGCCCATTTCTTCATCATAGACGCGTTGCTCTTCCGGAGTCAGCTCAACGTATATCTTCTCATGCGTATACGGCGAAAGGTGCTCTCCGGCAAGTTCTTCAACTTTCGCAGTGTAGACCAAGTCTCCGACAAGGTTTGGAAGCAGCGCGTGCCGCTGGTCGCTCCTCTCAAAAGTGGCCGTCAAACCCATACGGTATGGTGCGATGTACATTTCAGCGATCTGCATGTAACTGGGAGAAGCCAGATGGTGAACCTCATCGAAGACTATGAACATGAACTTGTTCCCCAACACTCCTGCCTGCAGATAAGCTGATTCATAGGTTGAAACGGTAACCATCTGCACGTTGTCTTCGCCTCCGCCAACCGCCCCAGCCTCAATGCTTAGGTAGTCAACAACCCGCTTTCTCCACTGGTCTATAAGATCCAACGTTGGCACGACAATCAGAGTCTGCGTCTTCAACAGGCTTATCGCCTTCAACGCTATGTAAGTTTTCCCAGCAGCCGTCGGCAAGACCAAAATCCCCCGCATGCCCGCATGCCGCCACTTGCCCAGCGCTTCATTCTGGTAAGGCCGCAATTCAACGATGTCCTTCATGGTTTGAGAAGGAGGCAGGTTGAGGACCCCATCCTGATATGGAAGCCTGCTCTCTTCCAGATAAGATAGAACATCAGGGTAATGCAAGGCTTTGATCCTGTAGCAGCCAACTCTGGGATCCCACTTACCGTAAGGAGTCCCAACTTCTCCCTTCAACAGCAGGGTTCCCTTGTCGAACCATAAATGAATCATGAGTCAACAATGGACCTATTCCGAGATAGACCTTAAACATTTTTGCCTTGGGGTTCTGTCAAGTTGTCGGTCAAAGACAAGAAATGCGCTATTTGTGGAAAAATCGTCGAATGGAATGAATATCAACTTGATCATATAACACATTACTCAGAAGGAGGCAAACTGAGCTAGGGAACTCTCAAATCACCCATAGGCGATATAATGTTGAGAAATCGAACAAACAGCGTTGATTATATTACCTATGGCACGTGCAAGTTAAGTGAAATACAGCGAGCTAATGAGGTGAGAAAAATGGTAAAGTCAGGACCCAGCAAGAGAGAAGGATATAGAAAAGTTGAGATCATTGAGGGATATGATAGATGGGCTCCCACATATGATGGAGAGCGCAATCCTCTCATTGCCTTAGAAGAAGGCATAACTTTGGATTTAATCGGTGATGTAAGAAATCAACGAGTACTTGACGTTGGTTGTGGTACTGGCCGTTACTGTGAGTTACTGGCCAAAAGAGGGGCTAAGGTAGTTGGAATAGATCCTTCATCAAAAATGTTGGAATATGCAAAAAGAAAAATCACTCCTAACTGTAAATTTGAGCTTCACCTCGGAAGGATAGAAGACGCAAACTTTCCTAGTAGCAATTTCAACATTGTTGTTTCTGCTTTGACTGTAGGCCACATGCTTGAATTGGAGCCCATCATAAGAGAGGTAAGTCGTATTATCAAAAGTGGAGGACGATTAGTCGTTTCTGATATGCACCCATACTGGTTTATTCATGGTTTTGATTATGTGAAATTTCTCGATGGAAGCAGACAAGAGTATAGAATCCCTGAGTATGCGCATCTTCTTGAAGAGTATTGGAATCTTTTCAGAAAATTCAAATTCGGCATTGAAGATGTTAAAGAACCAAGAATTGATGACAAACTAATCGAAGGTTTTCCCAATCTAATCAAATACAAAGGCATGCCTTTGGCCTTGATTCTGAAGGCTAGAAAAGAATAATGCTACAAGCTGTTGCAAACTCAATCTCCCCATTTTTCTGTTATCACCATCCGACTAGTTCAAAGTCAGTCAAGAACTCCTTTTAGAAAACAGAATTAGGTTCTTCCAGAATCAACCGATTTTTGACAGGAGAAGGATCAATCAAAGACTTGACAGAACCTTCATTGGAAATATTTAATTCGTACTGCGAAAAAGGTCTCTAATAGAATTTCCATAGCACATACTTCAGATTTTCGATGTAGTTTTCATCTTTACCGACGTAATGAACGTCAGCTGCTCTTTCTTCAATCTCGATCTTTGAAATCTTGAATTTCCTGATGCAGGCCTCGATGTCTTGAATATCTCTATCTTCAAGTCTTCCAATTTTCGTAACCACTATGTCGACTGGATGTAAGACCCTCAAGTGTATGCGCTTAAAGTCCTTCACTTTGCTGCTTCTCCCCAAGTAATCGTCAGGAAGAATCTGGCTGAAAACACACCCATCTGGCCACAGATCCACCTTGTAACCAGGTTGCAGACTGTCCAGAGCTGCCTTGAATTCAGGGATATCACCGCTCGGAATTGTGAAGTCAATGTCAATAGTAGAGGTTTTCAGGTCAAGCAGCGTCATTGCTGTGCCTCCAACAGCTACCACTGTGATTTCTTTGTTGATCTCCTCATCTAACGTCTCTAAGAAGTCAAACAATCTGCTCTTGTCAAGCGGCATTGTACAGCCTCATCTTTTGTATGATGTTCTTTTCAGATGCTTGTATCTGCTTTATCTTAAGGGTCTCCAGAAGTTTCATCGTTTCGTCAATTTCCCTAGAAGGCTTGACACTCTGCAAAACTGTCAATAGACCTAATAGTCTTCCTGATACTCCATGTTTCTGGCTTAAGAAGACCATCAACCGGCTCCTAGCGCTATTTTTTGCAAGAATTATCGGTATTGATTCAATTCGTCTTGCATCGCCGTGAATCAGCAATGCGGTGACTATGTACTCAATACAAAATCTCTGACCTTGCTCTACTCCAAGACCGAATTCTTTGTATCCGAACCTAGCAAGATTGTAAGCCAAGTTCGAATCAGAAATGCGCTCAGGTTTCGTCTGACTTTCATTAGCCCTGATCTCAATTCCTTCCTGCGCAACTTCTCTGATTTCATTCCAGAAAGCTTGAGGACAGAAAAAGGCTGTTTTTCTAGGCAGAATGTCCTTTAGTGGATTGATCTCATCTGATTTTATGAGATCAAAGAATTCCAACTCATTCAAAACCAGGGCGTCAATTCTTAGGTTGTATCTGTCTTGCAGCTTTTGCAATTCGCTATAGATTCGAGCAGTCTCATCTTGATAGGAAGAACTACCATCCGAGCATCTGAGAAGAAACAGCAATTCAATTCTGTTAAGCTTCATATTCCTAGCGAAATCTACAAGACAGATTGATCTTATAGCATACATTTTGGTTAGACATCTTTCCATTTCCGCAAAAAATATCTGCAGTTCATCTTTTCCTTTCAGTAACTCTATCTTTTTCTTTATCTCCATTTCTGCCAAGAAGTCAATCAGCAAGTAATTTCGGAAATTTAGTTCGACAACAGAGGATTTGCCGGATTGGTTTAGGTTCAATATGTTTTGTCTTTGCAGATCATGTATTTTTCTATAGATGTTCACATAATGAGCAGTTCCATAAGCCTCTTTGATCTTTTCAGTAAATTGGTTAATCGACAGGAAAGCACCTAAGTGGGCAGACGCAACGTCCAAGATACGGAAAGTAGTAGCATCCAAACGGTATCACCTCATTGTTATCAATGGGTTATGTTTATCATTATTACTATAATATTATAGTAATTTAACTATAATAAATACTTAACGCATCGCTTCTAACAACGCGGCTAAATCCTCTGAACATTCTCCCTGAAAAATCAGAGCATGCAATATCGGAAATATCGAGAAGGGTAGGACTAGTGACCACTATGGTTCAAGTTTCAGAACCATTGATCTTCATTTTCCCTCCAGTTCACGCAGCCTTTGCAGGGCATGCTCAAGTGAAAAAGAGTTCTGTTAACTCAGGAGAACCGTCGACGGCGAAACATAAGTGAAGCAACTCGTTTTCAATCCCGTACCATCTATGCCAGGATTATGGAGCCTTGAAGAAGATTTAGACTCGAGTGAGTTCAAGTGTGAACGGCGTACCCGGAGATGCTAGGTCACTTTCTTCTAAGAAGCACCATGTTAATGTTGTTTAAGCTTTTGGCCTTCTCTAAGGGTTTATCTAAAAACCACGTGCTTTCAGTTCCTTCCCACCATCCTAGAAACTCGAATTTGTTGTTGAGTTTTAATAGTGCTTTGAATTCTTGTGGAAAGATGAGCTTCAAATCTTCCTCGCTAACAAGCCTCAGAGTTTGCCCATGATCATTGACTTCAAGCACGCCCTTTTCAGTGTAGATCTGATTCAACATGTCCTTCCAAAAAGTGAATGAGTACGTCGTTTTGACCAAGATTCCGTCTTTTTCCATGTTCCAGCTTTGCTCCCAAGTTCCCGTCCAATCGACAATCTTGTTCTGAATAAAGTATAAACCCCCTCTTTTCAGAGAGTATGCCACAGAATCCAAATGGCTGAGGAACTTCTCATTCGACTCAACGACCAAAGAACCCATCATGACAAATGCAAAATCCACTTTCTTCTCCAGTCTAAAGTCGGACATATCAGCTTGTACAGTCTCGATTCTGAGACCTTCTTCCTTCGCTTTCTTGGACAGGAACCTCAGCATTTCAGGAGCCAAGTCCAGCCCAACTGCCTCATACCCTCTCTTCGCAATCTCTCTCAACTGCAAGCTCGGCCCACAGGCAACGTCAAGAAAACGTCTGACCTTCACCTTGCTGAACTCTCCGATTATCGCCTCGAAGGTATCAACCTGCTTCTTCACATCAAAGAAGCTGAATGCAATCTCATAATACAAAGGATGCTCGTAGATGTCCATACATCCAGAATTGTTCCTCCAGTCAGATAAGCTTACTCAACACGAATAAGGACTATACACGCTCACAAGCGCGCGCTTGAAGAGCATTTGGGTTTGGGGATAAAACCTTACCCTCAACCCACACCCAACCAACCAAATTTCACTCAACGGTCGTTGATGTTTCTACCAATAACCTTTTCCATAATGAAATATCTTTTCACTGTTCATTAGCTGGTTATAGATTTCTTTTGAACAGACTGGAATGAGCATCGTTCCAGTATCGTATCTTGTTTTCCCGTGGACATCCTCAAAGGATATTTGCTTGTTCATTAACCTAAATCCAATCTTTTCATAGAATTTATCAGCCGTTTTCTTCAAGTCAGCGTTGAGACACGCAACGTCGCAACCTTCGTCTTCAAGAATTTGAAGACCTTTCTTCATCAGTCTTGTGCCAATCTTTCTGCGTCTCAAACTTTCTGACACGCACACTTCCCCAAGGCCTCCAAGAATAACATCCTTTCCGTCAAATTCCACATGTCTTTTGAATAACTTCAAGTGACCCACAAGCCTAGTTTCCTCATAAGCGAGAACCCTGGCAAAACTCTGAGCAATGAAGCACTCATCAATGCCCTCTTGGGAAACATCACTGAAACAGTGCGTAAGCAATGTTTTCACAGCGGTCTTCTGTTCCAACGTGAGACCATCCTCAGGAATTGTCTTAATGCGGATATGCCCCATTGCCCATGAAACCATCCTTTGTTCGCCGAAACTACTGTAGCAGATTCCACCCTTTTGGATAAAACTTCAGCCCCAACCCAACCCCAACCCATAAGTTCCAGTAACAGTACCCGCGCGCGCGAAAGTAGGCTTTCCTTCCCTGCGCCTTAATAGCGTGATGTACGCTGCACGTTGAATCCCCAAAGATGAAATTTAAGGGATTAGTAGGCAGAGAGGCCTACGAATCTCAACTTCTTCAGTTTCACTGAGGGAACGGTGGTCCCTCTGTTCATCTCCAACTGCTTGCCGATCAGTGGTATATCGTTCATGGCTGAAAGCATGCTGTCCGTGAATCTCATGTTCACGATAGGCTTGGATATCTCGCCTTTTTCGATGAGAAAGGTGCCGTCTCTCGTCAGCCCTGTGAGGATGGCTTTTGTCGGTTCAACCGTGTTCACATAGTGCACTGTGGTGACGAATATGCCATGCTTCGTTTCGGCGATCTGTTCCTTGAGAGTTGAGCTTCCCGGATTCACCACCATGTTGAAGGGTCCGGGCCTGTCAAAGTAAGCTGCAATCATCGGAACCGGAGCGTGCCCCGTGCTTTTCTTGTTCTCCTTTCCCGCCGCGAACGAATTGTAGCAGATACTGCGCTCCGAAACGACGCCTTCAGTTACTAAGTCCATCGCCTTCTTCGGAACCCCTTCGCCGTCAACGGGCACGGCAACAAGCGTTCGGGAATCTCTCGCGTCGTCCCTTATGCTAAGCTTGCCGTCGAAAACCCGCTGGTTGAGGCAGTACTTGACGAAGGACTCGCCGTCCTGATACGCCGTGGCTGAGAACCCAAAGCCAACATACATCAGAAGCGTGGCGACAGCCATGGGCGACAAGACGACTTCATACTCGCCTGGGGAAAGCTTGATAGGGTTTATTCCTTTCACGGACTTCTCCGAGGCGTCTTCAGCCAGAACGGATGGTTGAACATCCTCAACCCGCCTCGAATACTTTTCCGCGGCCCCGAAACCCTGTGAAGCTCCGGATTCTGAAATCACCGTGACCTTCATGTTCGCAGAGGACATCCTGGCCCAAGCTGAAACGCCCAGAGAATTTGCCACAGCAAAGGCATTTGATCCTGTTGAGAAGTACCCAGCGACGGCCTTCACCATTGCCGATTTCGAGTGCGCTGTTTCAACGGCTTCCTTGACTTTTTCAGCCCTGTATCTCGGTGTGCAACTTGCAGTTTCTTCATCGAATGCTCCTGTTAAAGGCTTCCATGGCTCTGGTTCTGGCAGGCTCTTGAACGCCTCGTTCGGTCGAGAAGCCTTGGCGATCTCGACTGCTTGCATCACGCCCTTCTTGACGTCCTCTTCTTCAAGCGAGTTAACGCGGAGACTGCTGACACGCTTTTTCAAAACGACCTTAATCATCACTCCGCCATTTTTTGTAGCCACGTTTTGGTGTATCTGCGAGTTTGCAAACCGGGTTAGCGCCGTGTCTGATAGAAAGACCGAAGCCTGCGCCTGATCAACATGTTGGCTTCTGGAATACTGAACGGCTTTCTCAGCTATCTCCAACAACCTGTCCTTGACCATAGTTCCATCCCGACTACCTTACTAGTCCCACATGGACCTTGCGAAACCTGGCGGTTCCGCACCCGTGCCCAACATACATCACCTGTCCAGGCACGCCTTTTCCGCAGTTTGGTGTACCATGCATCACCCAGTCGTCCTCGCTCACAGCGTCGCAGGAAC
>Ga0315280_10007668_pt1 | contig 14392 bp, 8 predicted proteins | sample YL17G06_40_MG_FD_203697 | JGI IMG/M metagenome (GOLD analysis project Ga0315280, IMG submission 203697) | Sediment microbial communities from Yellowstone Lake, YNP, Wyoming, USA - YL17G06_40 | ecosystem: Environmental > Aquatic > Freshwater > Lake > Sediment | place: USA: Wyoming | collected...
GCCATAATGTTGGAACGAGAGAGACATTTAGAAATCTTAAACACTCTTAGAAAGTTGGGGACAAGGATCATCCTCATTCCTGACGGAGATATTGCTGGGGCTGTTGTTACATGTATCCCCAGTTCAGGCGTTGATCTTCTTGTAGGTGCTGGTGCTGGACCAGAAGCAACTATTGCGGCAACGGCTGTGAAATGTTTAGGGGGAATGATGCTTGTGAAAGTGTGGAAAGATAAAGATGATCCTAAAAGGGTGGATAGACTAGAAAAGGAAGGTGTTGATGTAGATAAGACTTACAACGAAAGCGAGTTGGCCAAGGGTAATGAACTGGTTTTTGCAGCCTCTGGCGTGACAAAAGGCGAGCTTCTAGACGGCGTCCGCTTCATCCCAAATGGAGCAGTTGTAAATTCAATTTGCATGAGGCTGCCAAGCGGAACCGTGGAAAAATCGGAAACAACCTTGCGGTTTAAAGGACATCCCATTTACAAGCAGTTTTTAACGTGAAAACCATTCACTTATACTTTCATGTTTGTAGGCTTTCTTTTTTCAGACGCAGTTCGCTTTCCAGATATTTTTGATTGTACATTTTCTTTATTTTTAGGATTTTCTCTGAACCCTTTTTGGTTTCTTTTTCGTAAATGTTGATTTCTCCTTCGAAAAGGTCTAGAATTGCTTGAACTTCTTCTGGAGAATGCATGTGTGGGTTCATCACTGCTAGAGTGGTGAATCCTTTTGATTTTAATTCTGGAAGAAGTGCGTTTAGCCATCTTCTGATGGAAACGGCGTGGTGCTGCAGTAAAACGTCTGAGATTATTTCGATACAAGCCCTTTTTGGCGTTTTTAGCGATGTGTCTAATTTGCGGGAGGCTGAAGTTAAAGCGATGTTAATGTCGGTTAGGTTTTCTATGCCCTTTAGTTTGAATACGTTGGGTAGGCTTTTGATGATTGTGTCTGCTTGGGGATTGCATATGAAGAGGTAGAAGTTTGACTGAAATTCTTCCGCTAACGCTTTTGCTTCGCTTGGCTTTGTTGTAACGTAAAATGTGATTTGGCCTTTTTTCGCTCCTTCTTCAAGGAATCTCTTGATTAGTAAGTCTCTTTCGTCGCATGCTGGTGAGGTTAGTATGACGGCGTAGTTTTGAGGGATTCCGCCAAACAACAAGTTGTCAAGGTCAGCATATCCAAAGGTGATGCGACTTGGAAGAGCAGCCTCTGCTACAGGTTTGGGCTCTGAGACCATCTTATGTGTAGTTTCCTCTGCGTAAATGATTTTTGAATTTATTTTTTCTATGTCTTTTTTGGCGCCCATTTTTTGGAATATTTCTAGTGCTTGGTTGAGGAGGTTGTGGGCTTTTTCTCTGTCGCCCAGTTGGTCTCTTTCCAAATACATACGAGCATATTCGTAGAGGATGTATTTGGCGAGCCAGTAAACGTTCCATTGTCTTGCACCTAAGGCTTCGTATTCTTGGAGGCTTTTTTCGAAGAGTTCGATGGATTCGTTCCATTTCTTCTCTGCGCGGAGCAGCATTGCCCTTGTCGCGTCTTCATTGGCGATGAGTTGTTTGTCTTGTTTTTCTTGAGCAAACTTTTGCAGGTCGTCGAGTAGGGTTCTTGCTTTGTCAATTTCGCCAAGTTCTATGTAGTTCATAGCAATCCATTGAGAATCAGCTATTTGGTAAGCTTTTGCTCCAATTTTTTCATCGATTTCAAACATTTTGTCAAAGTATTCTTTTGCTTGGGCATATTCGCCCTTGTCATAGCAGGACCATCCAAGAAATCCATAGCTACTCGAGATTGATTGAGTATTGTTTATTTTTTGGGATATGCTTAATGATTCTTTTAGGTACTGTTCGCCTTTGTTCCATTCTCCAAAAACATGATAGAAGGCTCCAAGAAAAAGTGTGGAATTACTGAGATCAAACAAATTACCTATTTTCCTGGCTAATGCGTCTGACTCCTCCGCCGAGGTGAGTGCCTTGTTAACGTCTCCCATGCCGAAATACCCTCCTGCCAGCTGAATGCCAAACCAAGATATATTCTCAATATGTCCTACTTTTTTTGCTAGTTCTAATCCTTTCTCATGACATTCCAATCTCCGTTCATTTTCTTCTGCTGGAAGGTGTACTGCAAGGTTGTTATAAGCACGTAGGGCTATATCTACGTGGCCATTGTCAAGGGCTATTTTCAAGGCTTTTTCTTGGCATTCAACGGCTTTCTTTCTCTCTCCTGTAGCGCCGAACACGAGCCCCAAGTCGACATATGAGCTTGCGATAACTTCAAAAGCGTTCAGCTTTTTGGCGAGTTCAAGAGCTTTCTCAGCCCAAGAACGAGCCTTCGTTACATCTTCAGTAAAATACGACATGGTGGCTCTAGCAGCAAAAAGAGCTGCCAACTCGACGCTTTCGGGTTCGGCTTCCAAAATCCTTAAAGCCTTCTCAAAATTCCCCTGAGCTTGCTCTGTATTGCCAATGTTGCGCCAAAGAACAACTGCCATCTTGCGGTGCAGCCGTGCAACCTTTTCTTTTTCATCAAGTTGCTTCCACAGTAGCAATGCTTCATTCCAACGTTTCATGCAAACGTCATATTCTCCGACAAGCCTTTTGATGTCTCCAAGTGTCTCAAGAACACGCGCTTTTTCCCGATATTCACCTTCCTTCTCCTCAAGCAGCCTGAGGGCAGATTGGAAGTACGAAATCGCCTCAGTATTGGCATAAATCTTCACAGCCTTTTCTCCAGCCTTCAGGAAATATTCAAGCGCTTTGTTTTTGTCCCCACTCTCAAGAAAGTGCAAGGCTAATTCGCCAAAATGTTCATCAATCTTGTTAGCGTACGCTTTCTCTAAGGCGCTTCCTACGACGCCGTGAAGCTTCTTATGCCTCAAATGACTAACTTCCTCATGCACAACATCCCTGATTATAATGTCGGCAAAGGAATACACATCCTCTCCACGAATCACCCTCTCCTTTATTAGCCCAGTTTTGAGCATTTTCTCCATTATCTCAAGCAATTTATCCTCTTCAATGCCAGTAACCCCGCACAAAGCCTCGAAAGCGAAATCATTTCCAACAAAAGAAGCCAAAGTCAACACATTCTGACAATCATCATCCAGTCGGCTTATTCTCGCCTTTATGACGCTTTTGACGGTTTCTGGAAACTCGATCTTAGAAACTTCCTTAATCTTCCATTTACCCTTCTCGCGGTAGATGATTTCCTCTTCCTTCAGCGATTTTATGACTTCTTCAACAAAGAACGGGTTACCCCTAGTCTTGTCATAAACAAGCTCGCAAAATTCTTTTGACACGTCATCCTGCTCCAAAATCTGTTTAATCATCTCCGAAATGTCATCGAAAGACATGTGTTTCAAAGGGACGGATTGAAGCAAACGTTCCCTGTTCAATTCTGCCAAAACAGGAGGCAAAGGATGTCTCTCATCAATGTCAGTGTCACGGTAAGCACCTAAGAGAAGGAGAGACTCTCTGTAGACGCCACGAGCCAAATAGTGAAGAAGCAAAAGTGAAGACTGATCAGTCCACTGCAAATCATCCAGAACAACCAGTAGCGGAGCTTCCTTAGAAATGTTAGTGACAAACTGCGAAACAGCCTCAAAAAGACGGTTACGCTCACTTTCAGGACTTATCGGTATTGATGGCGGAATCGTACCAAGCTTCTGCTTAATCTCTGGCACTAGCTTACAGACTTCGCCCGGATAATAGCCAATCACCTTGTACAATTGCTCGGAAGTGCAAAATTCCAAATAATTCTTAATCACCTCATTCCAGAGAACATAAGGGGGCACACCATCCATCCTAAATAACGCTGGACATCTTCCATACAAGACTTGCATGCCACGCAAACGGGCATAAGCCCCCAACTCTCTGGTTAACCTTGTCTTGCCGATTCCAGCCTCCCCATGTAGAAAAACAAGTCCGCCTTCGCCGCGAACCGCCCTATCCACAGCCTCCCTAAGAAGGCCCATCTCTTCAACTCTATCGATAAGCTGAACCTCTCTCACGCCGGAAGGACGAGGACTCGGAACAACAACGCTTGGCTTACGAGAAGGAACAAGAATCTCCCTCAAGAAACCCTCAGCAATCTCCCTCAACACCCTAAGCAAATCCTCAGCGGACTGATACCTCTTTCCCGGCTCTTTTTCCAAGAGCTTCATGATACACTCAGCCAAAGCCTGAGGAACCTTCGGATTCAGCTTATTCGGCGAAACCGGATAGTCATGAATATGACTAAAAATAATCTTTACAGGATCTTCTCCCGGAAAGGGCGGTTTTCCAGTTACAGTTTCATAAAGGACTGCGCCAAAGGAGTACAGGTCAGACCTAGCGTCAGCACCTTTTCCCAACGCTATTTCTGGAGCCACATACGCAACAGTACCCACTGTTGTTCTTGCTTGCGTGAGGCCGGGTTCGCCTAACATTTTAGCCAAACCAAAATCCATTAGTTTCGCAGTGCCTTCTTGAGTAATCAGAATATTTTCGGGTTTAACGTCCCCATGCAGAATGCCTTGAGAGTGCGCGCACTGAAGAGCGCCACAAACATCTATGCCTATTCTCAAGACGGTTTGTATGTCGCATTTGGCTTCTGGATACGTTCCCATAAGCTCGCGTAGACTCATTCCATCAACAAATTCGAGGACAAAAAACTGGTTTTCATCTTCTTTCCCAATGTCATAAATGGAAACAATGTTTGGATGGTTAAGCTTCGCCACTGCCTGTGCTTCACGCATAAAACGTGAATACGCCTCATCGGTTAAAGCTTCACCCTTAAGCATCTTAATCGCAACAACACGGTTCAAAACAGTATCCCTGGCCTTGTATACAATGCCCTTTTCGCTTTCACTTAGTTTCTTCAAAACAGCATATCTATCATTCTGCAAACGTTCAAGCGAAGACAACAATACCCACCAGAGGTTAACCCCGAACTATATCCTATTCTTTCCGAGTTTTAAAAGATTATCCCAATCAAAACCTACAATACTTAAACATCAACACTGAAGCGCGTGATAGACCATTTGCAACGAGTATTTCCTCAGTTAGTAAAAGCTTGAGAACAAGGACAAAAACGACCATGCCGACCCAAAGCAGAATGCATAGAACACTAAACTCAAACTTTCTTTCTAAATTAGATGGGGCTGCCCGGATTTGAACCGGGGTCTAGAGAGCCCGAGTCTCCAAGCCTAGACCAAACTAGCCGACAGCCCCATGAATCACCTCTACGTTTGGAAAACGTAGAAATAAAGTGTTCCTTAACCTTTAAACTCTTATCCCAATAATACTTTTACTACCTAGGGGGAGGCTTGAACAGACTTGTCCATTCCGCATCGAGTGCGCGGGGTTAAGATACTTAAGGCAGTTTCGTCATCTCTTAGGCTACAGATTTTGAATCTACTTTTCGACAGAGGGCCTCTTTCTTACACGGAGTTGATGAGTTCGATGAAAATGAATCCCAGCAGGGACGCTGGAAGATTTGCCTATCACTTGAAGTTTCTGCTTAAGGCGGATCTAGTTGAGGCAGATGTTGAAGCAAAGAAGTACTGCCTAACTGATTTGGGCAAGATGGTTATTGATGTTGCAGAAAAAATTGAAAAGAAAGCCTTTAAACCAAAAGGAATGCTTGTCCGCACTTCCCAATTTGCACCAGAGGAATTTGATGCAAACAAGATTGCAAATTCTCTCTCAAAAGAGACTAAAATGCCCGCCGAGTTAGCCCAAAAGGTGGCTAAAGAAGCCGAAAAAATGTTACTTAAGTCAAAAACGAAATATTTAACAGCCCCCCTAGTCAGAGAAGTTGTAAACGCAATTTTAATCGAGAAAGGTTTAGAGGAATACCGCCATAAACTCACGCGCTTGGGACTCCCAGTCTACGACGTAACCGCTCTTATCGATGCAAAAAGCAGAAATTCTGAGGGATCAACCTCCATAAATGAAACAGCCGGAGAAACAGTCCTTAAAGAGTACATGCTTCTAAACGTCTTTCCAAGAGACATTGCAGACGCACACTTGTCTGGCTCACTGCATATTAAGGGCTTAAGCTCTTGGATTTTGAAGCCAAGCGAAATAATGCACGACTCAAGATTCTTCTTTCAAAACGGCTTAAACATGGAAAAAATAAACGCTCTTAGGTATTCTTATCCTCCGCCCCAAAACTTGGAATCCGCGCTATCCATGACCTTTAACGTTCTTTTGCATTCTGCTAAGGAAATAGGTGAAACGCAAACAGTTGACTACTTTAACGTGTTTCTTGCACCTTTTGTGAAGGCTGCGGAGCCCACAAGGATTAAAGAAGCCTTGCGCGTGTTTATTGCTAACATAAATCAGCATGTAAACGCTTCTTTAGGCTTAGAGCTTACAGTCCCAGACTTCATAGCAGATAAGCCGGCTTTTGGACCTTTTGGGAATCATATTGGCAAATACGGAGATTTCATTGAAGAAAGCCAACTATTAGTGTCGCTTATTTTTGAAACATTTGCTGAAGAAAGCGTACGAAAACCACTGTTTAATCCAAAAATCATTCTAAAAGTGCGCCCGGAAACATTTGCGGACGAGAAAGCAAAGGCAATGCTTCTGAAAGCACATCATCTGGCATCGGAGAAAGGCATGCCGTACTTTGCTAACCTGTTAGAAAAAGATCAAAAATATTCTGTTTTCTCTAGTTCTGGATTTAGGCTTAAAGCAGATTTAGATGGAGACTGGGAAATCGATACGTTGCGTACAGGTTGTCTCGGATATGTCACGATTAATTTGCCGCGGATAGCATACGAATCTGGAAAGGACAAGAAAAAGTTTTTCGAAATTTTCAGGGAAAGGTTTGAGATGGCAACTCGCGCTTTAGAAATTAAGGATAAAGCCCTAAAACAGCATGGTAACGGTTTACTGCCATTTCTAATGCAAAACGTTAATGGTGACCACTACTTTAGGCTTGAAAATTGTTCTCGCATAATAAACTTGGCAGGCTTAAAGGAAGCTGTAGAGGCATTCTACGAAAAAAGCACTTATGACAGCGAAAAAAGCTTGGAGCTTGCTCAAGAAATAATTCAAAACATTCAAGCCTCCACACATAGAATCAGTAGAAAACGTGGAAAGCTTTTGTCTCCGGCTATACAGCCAGACTTTGAAGCTTCAGAAAGATTAGTGCAGTTGGATATTGAAAGATACGGAATCGGGAAAGTCAGATTTTCAGGAACAAGGGAAAGACCGTTTTATTCAACAGTCAACAAACTAATCTTCCAAGACGGCAAGGTTTCTCCTGAGTCTTTGACATTTGAACAGAAAATGCGTGGATTAGATGGCGGAAACTTGACGATAATAGAGCTTGGAGAGGCTGAACACAAACCAGATGAGCTTATGTCCTTAACTAGGCAGATTTTTGAGAGTTATAGCATTGGGTTTTTAACATATAACCGCAAATTGACATATTGTGTCAACTGTAAAAAGAGTTGGTTTGGGTTGTTGCATAAATGTCCTTCATGTGGGTCAATAGGCACTTTGACAGTTTTTGATCGCTTTGCGCTAACATGAGCCTCAAAAACGGAGCGAACCGCTATTTTACTGCGCCCAATATTAAGGCTAGAAGCGCCATCCTGACAACTATGCCGTTCCAGACCTGCTGGAAGTAACGAGCGTACGGCGTGTTGTCAACTTCAGGGGCTATTTCGTCAACCCTTGGAAGTGGATGGAGGATTATTAAGTCCTTTTTGGCGTCGCTCAAAGTTGTCATATCTATTTTGTGGGAACCTTTGACTTTGATGTATTCAGCTGGGTCTGGAAAACGTTCTTTCTGTATCCTCGTAACATACAAAACATCTACAAGAGGAACTATCTTTTCTAGACTTGTTCTTTCTGTTACGGGGATTTTCTCTTTTATTGTCTGGAGGACTTCCCGCCGCATTTTTAGAGATTCTGGTGAAATCAGGTATAGCTCGATGTTGTATAGAGAGAGCGCGTAGGCGAGAGAGTGGACGGTTCTTCCATATCTCAAGTCGCCTAAAAGGGCTATTTTTAACCCGTCGATTTTTCCCTTTTCCTTCATGATGGTGTACAAATCTAGGAGGGCTTGTGTTGGGTGTTCCTCTGCCCCGCTGCCGCCGTTGATAATTGGAACTTTTGCAAATTCCGCTGCAAGTCTTGCCGCACCTTCAAGAGGATGCCTTACAGCTATTACATCGGCATAGTTCTCAACGGTGCGTACAGTGTCCGCAAGGTTTTCTCCTTTCTTTACTGAGGCGATTTCTGCTTCTGCAAAGCCTATGGTTGAGCCGCCTAGTTTGTGCATGGCTGCCTCGAAGCTTAAACGGGTGCGAGTGCTCGGTTCAAAAAACAGTGTTGCAAGGATTTTGCCCTTAAGCATGTCTGAGCCTTTCACGGCTATGGGTTCCATGGCTTGGGCAATCTTCAAAATGTAATCGATTTCATCACGGGAAAAATCTTTAATTGAGATTATGTCTCTGCCTTCAAACTCCAAACTTACACCCAAAACAAATCTATGCAACTTCTAAATAACTCTTTATCAAAAGCAGAACAGCGTCAAAACAAGGGTAAGGTCTAAAATCTTTTATCTCCGTTTAGGTTATAGCCTTTCTAAAGAAGAGGAATTTCAGATGAGTGAAACTGAGTTGCGCGTTTCTAAGATTAAGGATGGTACGGTTATTGACCACATTACTGGTGGACATGCGTTGGATGTTGCCAAAATTTTGGGAATAACTGGTCGAGAGAAGAGAGTGATTACCATTGCAATTAATGTGCCAAGCAAACGTTTCAAAATGAAGGACATAGTTAAGATTGAGGGGAGAGAGTTAAACCCTCAAGAAGTGCATAAAATTGCGTTGATAGCTCCTCATGCGACAATCAACATTATTCGTGATTATAAGGTTGTGGAAAAACAGAGGGTCCAGCTTCCAAAAACCATTGAGAACATCATCAAGTGTGCAAACCCAGCTTGTATAAGCAACAGCAACGAGCCTGTACAAGCCAAATTCTATGTTGACGGTGAGGAACCGCTTCTGCTGAAGTGTCACTACTGCGGTTATGTTATGGAGAAAAAGGACGTCCTGCAGCAGTTTTAGGGCAACTGTTTCGTATTCGGAATTCCACATAATGCTTATATCGTAAGAGACAATATTCTCAATACAGATATGTCACAAACAAGACATATCGTATATGTGTAGAACACAAATACATATGGTGAAAAAGCATGATGGAAATACTAATGGTCGCATTGTGGGGGTGCCTCGTAGGCTATGCAACATGGTACTTCACATCAGCAAAACATTATGCTCCAATAACCCCTAATGAGGCAAGAATTTTGTGGAAAATTCACAAACGAAACATCCGATGTAATGCAAGAAAATGGCAAGAAATAAAACGCGACGGTAAAATAATCGGCTTTGAATGTGAATGCGGATATAAACACATACAAAGACGCCCAATAGTATCCAACATACCCACACCTAACATTAAATCACAAAACTCGCAAACCTCCACATTCGACAAACTACACTCTTCATATAAGTCAAAGTAGATTTTACATCAAAACGTTAGAGAAAATTAAAATCTATTCACGCAGTCGCTCATTGCTCCATAAACCTTAATGAAACTGGAAATACGCGTTTTCTCTATTAAATTCGGTGGAGTTTATAAAACTAGGCAATGCTGCGGATATTTTTTCTGATGTCGTTAATTCGGCTTAGGTTGTTTATTGAAATCTTCATTCGATAGGAACTTCTGAGCGTCCTTGCTATTTGTTCCAATATAAAGCTTGGTCTGCGGACAAAATGATAAAAAGCATCATGAATCATTTGCCTAATTTCGTTAGGCGGCACTGCAGGTGGACAGATCTCAGAAACTGCAATGCCTGTCTCCCAATATTCCCCTCCACCTAGAAGCCCCTTAACCTCGAATTCATTCCAGATGTCCGTTCCAGGGTAAACACCCAATATGTTAAATTGTGGAAGATCTATCGGGATTTGTTTTGCAAATTCGATTGTGTTCTGAATTTCTTCTCTGGTTTCATCTGGAGCACCTACAATAAAAGACCCAACTACAACATCTATTCCAGCCTTTCTGGCTGTTCTTACAGCAGTTTTAGATTGTTGGGGTGTTGTTTGTTTGTTGTAGTAGTTTAGAATTCTTTGGTTGGCGCTTTCGATGCCAAAGTAAAGAATTTTGCAGCCTGCCTTTGCAATTTCCCTCAACATTTCATAGGAGCAATTGTCAACTCTTCCTTCGCAGATCCAATCCATATCTATTTTTTCCTTTCTCATGGCTCTGCAAAGCTTGATTACTCTTTTTTGGTTCAGCGTAAAGCTGTCATCTACAAAGATAAACTGTTCATATCCCTCACTCGCGAGAAAATGCAGCTCATCCAGAGTGTTTTTGACAGATCGAGGTCTCCACATGTTACGAGCAAACTGCGTACAACAACAAAACCGACATTTGTAAACGCATCCACGCGAAGAAACAATGCTGGTGAACTTCTTTGGTGCCACATTTGCTCCAGCAATTATGGAATGATAGTCCACGTCAATTAACTTACGGTCTGGGAAAGGAAGGGAATCCAGATCCCTTATTAGGGGTTGTTCAGGAGTGGAAATTATGTTTTTTTCGTTTCTGAAAGTAATTCCTCGAACTTCTTTGAACTTTCCTTCGTTTCTTAGGCAATTTACAAGTTCAAGTATTGTGTTTTCTCCTTCTCCTCGAACAATGATATCAACAGAGGGGTATTTTCTGAGAATTCGTTCAGGGTTGAATGTTGCGTAATAGTTGCCGAACACTGTAGCAATGTTTGGGTTTTTCTCTTTCACCTTGTTACTAATTAATGCGGCTGTGCGACCAGAACTTGCGAAAGTCGAGAAACCGAGAATGTCGGGGTTTTCTTTTTCTACCCAATTAACTGTTTCTTCTATTGTGAAACCTTTTGCTGGCTGGTCTAGAACAGAAACTTCAATTCCTCTTTCCTTGAGCACCGTAGCCAAGTACAAGATGCCTAATGGTGGCCATGAAGCAATGCTTTTTCTTCTTTCACGCTCATCCAAGCCTTCATTGGGACTTGCATTGACGAAGGAAAATTTCATCTCTAACCTTCCAGCTACTTCCAAGTTTTTTGTTTACGTTGCACATAAACCTTTATGCAAAAACGCTCACGCCTACAGTTATCGAGTTCACTTAAGAGAGTATTTTTGGCGCCGCCGAAAGGAATCGAACCTTTGACCGACTGGTTAACAGCCAGCCGCTCTACCGAGCTGAGCTACGGCGGCTACTGCTTAAGGCTTTATGAGTTTTTGAGAATTGCAGTTGTATTTAAGTTTAGTTATCTGTAGTTTTTTATTGTGATTCCAGTTTTTTTTGCTTTATACTTAGTAATTCTTGCGAAAATCTTGTAGAAAGATTGTAAGATGCTTGCATACCATTTTCCAGCAACGGATAAGTCAATTAATTTTTCTACCCAGTGAAAGTCATGTTCCGCGCATTTGATCAACAATTCTCTGTGTAATTCACTCATTTGCGTTTCTTTAAACCACTGCTCGTCTTTTAGTCTGCCCATGGGAACAAAAAATAGGGGCACTATTAGGCTTCTGGTATTTTTAAGGTCGTCCATCAGCTCTATCGTCCTGATAACGTCGTCTTCTGTTTCTTCTGGAACCCCAACAATCAATGTGCATGCAGGAATTAGTTTGTTATCGTGCATTAGACCCATACTAGTGCGTACGACTTCTGGCCACTGTTCTGGCTTAAAGGGATGAGCCTTTGCTGGCATAACTTTTTTTACAAGGTCTGACGAACCTGTTTCTATTCCGATTTCGGCGCCCCACCAAGGTTGCTTTTGCAGTATGATTTCAGCGATTTTTGAGAAAAGTTTTGGTTTCGACGCTATGGCTGCTAGTGAGCAGTGGCTCCAGCAGATGCTTTCGCATTTCTTTACAACTAATTCGTGGAGTTTAACGAGCTTTTCATCGTCTGGCAAGGTATTTCTAGAGCCATAAAGCATAACATCCTCTGCGTGGAGACATGACCAATTTATGTTTCCAACATTTATGTTTACATCTATTTCCCGCAATATTTTCTCGTATGGAAACCACCGCAACGGTCTCAAAGTCACACTGCAGAATTCGCAGCCCCGACAACATCCACGACCAACCTCTATTAAGCCATTGACAGAAGGTCCTGCAATGTCTGGTATCTCCTCTAAACTTGGCGTTTCTTTAACGTTGACTTCGTAGTATTGGGGAAGGTCTTCGCCATTAACAGCAGCGTGGAAGATTTTTCCAATAACCCTTTCAGCCTCTCCCTCGACTATGCAGTCTATACCATATTCCTCAACAAACTTTGGCCTATAATGAAACTGCCAAACACCTGGACCGCCAACAATAATTTTTAGTCCACGCTTTTTCGCTTTCTTAATCTCTGAATTATTTAATAAGGCACGGAAATATTGTGCAAGAAATGGCTCCTTCTTCAGAATAGAGGCTAAGGTGCTTGAAGCTGGACCTAAACCGAAAGGGTCCATAACATGTATGCCTAAGACCTCTGCTTTGTCAATGTGCTTTTTAAGATGATTTGGTGCAACAGTTAATACATCGAAGCCTTCGTTCAAAAGTTGAGCCTCAATTTTTCTTAACCCATACGGTGCCGCTACAGGTATGCCTTTCTTTGTTTTTATTGGCGGAAAGAAAAGCCAACCATAAAGCCAGTCTGGGATAACATTTGGGGGAGCACATGTCCCGAATCCTAAAAATATATTGCGATGGTAATCGCTCATCAAGGTTCGGTCGGCCGTTAAGAGTATTTTGCTTCCTACCAGTTCTTGTGGCAATTCGCTGGCTCCACATTATCATTTCAAAACATTTAGATTTTAATGGATTTTTTACTTAAAAAATTATGGTTGACTACGAAGAGGTTTCATCGTGGTAACTTTAGGTGTGGTATCTTTTGTTTCATTGTTATGTTTGGTTTTTTTGTTTTGTTTAGAAAGATGTATATGTGAGATTTTCCAATTAGGTTGAAAGATTCATAGAGGTAGAAGTGTTGAAGAAAATCTTGGAGGTCAGGTGGCATGGCAGAGGCGGTCAAGGAGCGTGGACTGCCAGCGAACTGTTAGCGCGAGCAGCCATTTATGAAGGAAAGCACATTCAATCTTTTCCAGAGTTCGGTCCAGAAAGAATGGGAGCACCAGTAACCGCCTTCACAAGAATAAGCACCGAGCCTATTCGAATACACTGCTCAGTTTATAATCCTGATGTTGTAGCTGTTTTGGATCCAACATTATTGAAAACAGTTCCATTTACTGAGGGGTTAGATGAGAAAGGAACAATTTTAATTAACTCAAAGGATAACCCAGCAGAAATCAGGAAAATACTCAACACGGACAAAGGCAAAGTTTGGACTGTTCCAGCAACAGAAATCGCTATAAAAATTTTGGGAACACCCATAACAAACACAGCCATGCTAGGAGCCGTGGCACGCGTGACTGGAATAGTCAGCTTGGAAAGCGTAGAAAAAGTTGTTAGAGAACGTTTTAGGCAGGACATTGCAGAGAAAAACTGTGCTGTAATAAAAGAAGCCTATGAGGAGGTAAAATCCGAGTGACATCCCGAGAAAAAAGTTGGAAGGAAATTTCGCCGGCAGGCGTATGCTGGAAGCCTAGTACCGAGTTTTTGACTGGAGATTGGAAAACATACACGCCAATAAGAGATTTAGAGAAATGCACACGATGCTTATTATGTGTGCTTTTCTGTCCAGATGGAGCAATACACTGGAAGTCTGAAAGGGGAGACATAGAATTTGATTATAACTTCTGCAAGGGCTGTGGAATATGCGCCAACGAATGCCCAACCAAGGCGATTGAAATGAAACTTGAATAGGGGTGCATGCCAAAATGAAGAGTATTGTAAAACAAGAGGTCTTAGCGTTAAACGGGGACGAAGCAGCTGCCTACGCCGCGAAGCAGTCAGATGTTGACATTGTAGCAGCATATCCTATAACTCCTCAAACCATAATCGTTGAAAAGTTCAGCGAATATGTTGCTAACGGCGAAGTTGAAACGGAATTTGTTTGCACAGAATCAGAACACAGCGCATTAACTGCATGTCTCGCAGCATCAGCCACAGGTGCAAGAACCTTTACAGCTTCAGCTTCTGCCGGTTTGGCTTTAATGCATGAGATGCTTTTCGTGACTTCAGGATGCCGCGCACCAGTAGTTATGGCAATTGCAAACAGAGCCTTGTCCGCACCGCTAAACATTCATGGTGACCATTCCGACACGATGGCACAACGGGACAGCGGCTGGATACAAATCTACGTTGAGAGCGCACAGGAAGTTTACGATTCGATAATTCAAGCCTTTAAGATAGCTGAAAACCCAGAAGTTCTCTTACCAGTCATTGTGGGCT
>Ga0315280_10007669_pt1 | contig 14392 bp, 10 predicted proteins | sample YL17G06_40_MG_FD_203697 | JGI IMG/M metagenome (GOLD analysis project Ga0315280, IMG submission 203697) | Sediment microbial communities from Yellowstone Lake, YNP, Wyoming, USA - YL17G06_40 | ecosystem: Environmental > Aquatic > Freshwater > Lake > Sediment | place: USA: Wyoming | collected...
CAACGTGCACCTTAAAGCCTTGATTCGCTAGGGAAAGGGCGCAGGTCATGCCTGAAACGCCCGCGCCAATCACTAAGGCGGAGGGTTCTACCTTTACCTCTTGTTCCTCGTATGGTTCAAGGAATTGAGCGCTAGTCACAGCCATTCTCACCATGTCCTTAGCCTTATTCGTGGCTTCTTTCGGGTTTTCTTCATGAACCCAAGAGCATTGTTCCCGAATGTTGGAAATTTGCAAGAGATTCCTATTTAGTCCCGCATCCTCGCATGCTTCTGCGAACAATGGTCCGATGGTTCGTGGGCTGCAGGCAGCTATAACAACTCTATTGAGGCGATTTTCATTTATTGCATCTTTAATTTTGGCTATTCCTTCCTTAGAACAAAGATAGAGATTTTCCTCGCTGACAACGACATTGGGTAAGGTCTCAGCATATTTAGCGACCTCCGCGAAGTCCACTACTTTGCCTTTCTCTATGCCACAGTGGCAAACGAAAACTCCGATTCTAGGCGTTTCTCCTGCGCTGGATTTTCTCGCTTTCACGTCATTTCCCTCCGTGAATGTTTAAGGCTAGAGTTTCAGCTGATTTTGCTGCCGTTGCGCTTGCTTGAGAAACTGAGTCGACGATGTTTTGGGGTCCTTGGCAGCATCCGCATACGAAAATTCCTGGGCGGGTTGTGTCAACTGTAGTTTGCCCTTCCGGGTTCTTGAAGAATCCGTATCTGTCCAGTTCTAGGTCCATTATTTTCGCTAGTTTCTCATTGTCTGGTCTAGGGATTATGGCTGTGCAGAGAACCACAAGGTCTACGTTTAGCTGCATAACCTTTCTCTGCATTGTGTCCTCGTACCAAATTGTGAGATTCTTTGTCTCTGGGTCTTCTCGAATTTCTCCTGGTCTCCCCCTAATGTAATTGAGATCGAACTCCTTTTTGGCTCTGTTAAAGTATTCTTGGAAGCCTTTCTCAAAGACCCTCAGATCAATGTAAAAGACGTAAACTTCCGCGTTAGGATTACGTTCCTTCGCCAGTTTAGCCTCTTTGGTGGCGTACATGCAACATACGCTAGAGCAGAATCCGCTTCCCGTCTTTAGGCTTCTGGAGCCTACGCACTGGATGAAAGCTACCTTACTTGGAAGTTTTAAATCCGACGGCCGCACAAGTTTTCCTTTGGTTGGACCCGAAGCCCTTGCTAAACGTTCAAACTCTAAAGCCGTGATAACGTTCTTGTATCTCTTATAGCCGTACTCCTTTATGGCTGACGGGTCAAAGAGGCTGAACCCTGTCGCGACAACTATGGCTCCAACATTCAGATCGACTTTTTCAGGACGCTGATTGTAATCGATTGCGCCTGCTTGACAGATTTTTTCGCATTCTCTGCATGTTCCATTCTTGAAGTATAGGCAGTTTTCTCGGTCAATGGTGAAAGTGCGTGGTAAAACTTGTGGAGAAGGCAGATAGACAGCCTTTCGGGTTCCTAAGCCTAAATCGAATTCGTTAGGAACTTTAACGGGGCATATCTGGGCGCATACGCCGCATCCCACGCATTTATCTTCGTCGACATATCTAGGTTTCCTCGTTATGGTTACTTCGAAGTTGCCCGCCGATCCAGATACTTCCTCAACTTCTGATAGGGTGAATAATTTAATGTTTGGATTGTTAAGGCACTCTAGCACTTTGTTGTTTAGGGCGCAGATTGAGCAGTCTATGGGGTACTCAATGGTGCAGCTTGAACAATCCAGCTGGGCTACCCTACCCCCGATAATAGGCTCCTTCTCAACAAGATACACCTTAACCCCGCGACCAGCCAAGTCCAGAGAAGCCTGTATGCCGGCGATGCCTGCACCCACAACCAACACGGAACCTGCGTCTTTCAAGGAAAACACCCCTTAACTCATGTAAGGTCCATGGCCTGCGCCAAAAGCACCGTCAAGTCAGACACTTTCATGCTTACCTCCTCAGGCTTGACGGGCAGCTTTTCGTTCATCACACATTTGAAGTGGATTTGGCACTTGGGGCATGCTGTAATCAAGTATTCGGCGCCGGTGCTTTTCGCCTCCCTTAACCTTTCTATCTGCATATCCTTCGCATATTTATTGCAGTTAACCCATGAGCTTACGCCGCAACATCTAGCGGCTTCCCTGTTTCTTTCCATCTCCAAAAGTTCAACGCCAGAGATGCTGGTTATTATGTTTCGTGGTTCATCGTAGACGCCCATGTGCCTCCCAAGTCTGCACGGGTCTTGATACGTCACTTTTACATCCAGCTTTTTCTTTGGCTTAATTTTGTTCTTGCTGATAAGTTCTGACATGAACTCGGACATGTGCATAACCTCGAAGTCTAAATCACCTAAGGCTTCGGCGTAGTCCACTTTTAATGTTCTATAGCATTCGGAACATGTTGTAACCACTTTGGAGGCTTTTGTTTTCTTAATTGCCTCAACATTGGCCTTAGCTAATTTTTCGAAGTTTTCCACATCCCCTGACCAAAGTAAGTCGTGTCCGCAACATTTTTCATCCTTCATTATAACGGGCTTTATTCCCGCCTTGTTTAGAATCTGCACGGCGCTTTGGGCTATTTTCTGTCCTTCAAAGCCGATGTCTTCAAACACAGCGTCGAAGTGGGGTAAACAGCCAGTAAAGTATAGAACTTCGCCATTTTTCGCGATTTCAGCTCCTTCAGGAAGCCAGCCTAATCGGTTCTGCTCTAGGTTCGGGTTCGTCATGAGCCGCGAAATGGATAGTAGTACTCCTCCATGAGCGCAGGCTGTTTCAATGCCCATCCTAGAGGCTTCGGTTCTGCAGGCTCTAATGAACTCGGGGAACCTCACGTCTTGGGGGCATCTTTCACGACAGAGGTAACACGCCGAACACATCCAAAGCTCCTTGCTGGTCAAGACCTTTTCCTCAAAGCCGAGGAGGAACCTCTCAACCGTACGCCTCGGCGAATAATCCATGTTTATCCTCGCTATGGGACAGACGCTGGAGCATTTACCGCAATCAATGCAATATTGAACATTAGTTTTCTTTATGTAGTCCCATAAAGCAGACTTAACAGCTGGTTTTTCGCTCTCCTCAGATTTTATGGAGCTTGGGCCCATCTGCCTTAAATTATCCGTGAAGCTCTGAACGATTTCGGCGAATCTTTCGCCCTCAGAAGCCGAGACCCACTCTAGGCGAAGTCTTTCAGGATTAACTCCAAGAAGTTCTAAAAGCCTCTTAGTGGTCTTCACTCTTTTTTCAGCCTTTAGGTTTCCGCTTATGTAGTGGCAGTCTCCTGGGTGGCAACCGGAGACCAGCACTCCGTCAGCTCCCCGCTCGAAAGCCTCAAGAATAAACGATGGGTTAACTCTGCCGCTGCACATTAAGCGAATGGGTCGAATGTTAGGCGGATAGTTAATCCTACTCATTCCAGCTAAGTCGGCTCCAGCGTAACTGCACCAATTGCACAGAAACGCAACGATCTTCGGTTCGGCTGCCACGTTCACCCCTCCATTCATCAGGTAGCCGCCTTTATCATTGCCATTACCTGTTTATCGGTGAAATGTTTCATGGTGATCGCTCCAGTGGGGCAAGCAACTGCGCATACGCCGCATCCCCTACATAGGGCCTCGTTCACCTTGGCGTTTAAGACGCGCGTCCAAGTGAAGGGCTGAACTTCCTCGACTCTGATGGCGTTAAACTCGCAGACTTCTTCGCATTTTCCACAGCCTCGGCAGAGGTCGCCGTCCACCAAAGCCGTGATAGGCTCAATCTTCACTTCTCCTTGAGACATGAGAGTACCAGCAACTGCAGCGGCGTTTCCAGCATGAGACACGGTGTCAGTTATGTCCTTTGAGCCTTGAGCCGTTCCCGCAACGAAAATGCCCTCGGTGACTGTTTCAACAGGATGAAGCTTCGGGTGAGCCTCCATGAAAAAGCCGTCGGAACTTAATGGAACCTTGAGGATTTCCGCTAGTTCCTTGGCTCCTTTGCTGGGAACCACTCCAGTCATTAAGACCACGATGTCTGCTTTAATGTTTAGCAGAGTGTTGGCTGCCGTGTCAAAAACGTCGAAGACTAGGGAGCCATCTGGTAGCTCTCGAATTTCAGAAGGCTTTCCATGAATGAAGTTGACGCCCATGTTTCGAACCTTACGGTAGAATTCCTCCTGCCCCTTACCGAACGTTCTAATATCAATGTAGCATATGTCAACGTCAACATCCTCCCCGAACTTGTTCTTTAAAATGTAAGCCTGCTTTATGGCTGCGGTGCATCCGAAACGGCAACAGTAGTCGATGCCATCGGCTCTTTCGTCACGGGAACCCACGCAAAGTATGAAGGAAACTCTCTTAGGCTTTTTTCCATTAGAAGGCCTAGCGATTTTACCATGGAAGGGTCCAGCGGCGTTAGTGATTCTCTCGAATTCAAGGGCTGTTACCACGTTCTTATAGCGTCCATAGCCATATTCCTTCGCCTTCGTGGCGTCGTACATGTCGTAGCCCGTTGCCACAATGATGGTTCCGACCTCTAACTCGACTTCTTTCGGCTCTTGAGTGAAGTCTACAGCTTTAGCTTCGCAGAATCGTTCGCATAGTCGGCAGACGCCCTTTTGAAAGTATAGGCAATGGTCTCTATCAATTGTATATTTCAGCGGGACGGACTGAGGAAAAGAAACATATATTGCCTTCCTCGTTCCTAGGCCCAATTCAAACTCGTTCGGAACCTTAACTGGACATTTCGTGGCACATGTTCCGCAGCCTATGCATTTATTCTCATCAACGTACCGAGGCTTCCTCAAGACTTTAACCTTAAAGTTACCAACGTAACCCTCCACTTCCTTAAGTTCCGAATAGGCTAAAAGAGTGATGTTTGGGTGACGTGAAACATCCACCATCATAGGCGTTAAAATGCAAGCTGAACAGTCCAAAGTGGGAAACGTCTTATCTAACTGCGCCATGTGACCGCCTATGGTCGGCTCCCTTTCAATAAGATAAACATGAAAGCCTGAAGAAGCCAGCTTAAGGGATGCCCAGATTCCGGCTACGCCGCCGCCGATAATGAGGGCTGAGGGCTTAATTCCAACTGTTCTAGGCTCCAAAGGCTCAATTAACCTTGCTTTGGCTACGGCCATTCGCACAAGTTCCTTCGCCTTCTCCGTAGCTTTCTCAGGCTCCTTCTCGTGGGGCCAAGAGCAAAGCTCTCGGATATTTGCCATTTCGAATAGGTAGGGGTTTAAACCCGCCTCTTGGACGGCTGTTCGGAACGTGGGCTCATGCATTCTCGGCGAACATGAAGCAACAACAACTCTGTTCAGCTTCTCATTTTTAATGTCTTCTTTGATCATGTTTTGCCCTGGTTCAGAACACATGTAAGCGTAATCCTTGGCTACGACTACGTCAGGAAGCTTAGAAGCGTATTCTGCAACTGCCTTACAGTCCACGCTAGCAGCGATGTTTAGTCCGCAGTGGCAAACGTACACGCCTATTCTTAGTTCTTCCTTCATTTGCCGTTTGCTCCTTCCAGCTTTTCAAAGAGCCTGTCAACTGGGCTTAGGTTTAGGTCTAAACCAAGTTTTTCTTCTTTGATGCCCATGGCTAAGCCGAGCAATTGAACGTAGTATAGCACTGGAAGACTGACGGTTTCGTCGCCCACCACTTTTTTGATGACTTCCTGTTTTGCGTCGAACATTTTTGTGCAGAAGGGGCAGAGAGTAGTCATTCCATCGAATCCGTGGTCTTGAACCGCCTTAAGTTTTGACCAAGCCATTTTTGCGACCATTTTTTCAGCGGCGGTGGCTGCTAGTCCTCCGCAGCAGTCCAGCCTCTCCAAATAGTCTTCGGATTGAGCCCCTAAAGCCTCAATTAAAGCTTCTAGTTTATGAGGGTTGCAGGAATCGTCTATTCTTCCTGTGCCTGATGGCATTAGGGCGTGGCATCCATAATGGGCTGCAAAATTTAATCCTTTTAGGGGTCTTTTAACCGCCTTAGCAATTTTGTCAACACCAACGTCGTCGTGCAGAACGTCGAGCACATGCTTAACCTTAACGTTTCCGTCGTATCTTAAGCCCTCCTTTTCAAGGAGAAGGTTTATTTTGTCCTTAACTTCAGGCTTCTCGTCGAATAGGTTCTTAATTTCGAAGAAGGACAAGTGGCAACTGTTACATAGGGTTAATACATCAAGATTCATTTTCTCCGCTAAAGCGAGGTCTCTGGCAGAGAGATACGCCCAACCTAATGCGTTAATCCCTCTTAATGGGCAGCCGCAGCAGCTGGCTCCTTTAATGTCTATTAACTCAATTCCGAGCTTTGGGAAAACCTCCCTCACAGAAACCTCGTAAGCATATTGCTCAGTCGGTATTACGCAGCCTAAAAAAAGCGCTAATTTCAATTATTTAGACTCCCTTCTTTGGTTTTTCGCCAAATCCTATCTGTTGAAGGTTTGATGCAAATATTTCCAATTTTTCTGGCATTGGCAGCGGAGGCAAATTTAACGTATTGCGATCGTAAAATACGATTTTTCCCTCAGCGGCACGGGGACGTCGGCATCGGCGGATAGGCTGAATTAAGCCTGTTTTTATTATGGATTTAGCCATTGTTAAGTATCCTGCTGGAACGAATCCTTTAGCAGAAGCCATGTTCCTCAGTGCTTCAATTACTTCGTATGGCGAAACTTTTTGAGGACACCTTTCTATGCACTTGTGGCATGCCGCGCAAATCCAGATTACTTCCTGAGGAATCAACTGCTGTTCTAGCTTTAGCAATGTCTTATTCACTATTTGATGCGGACGAAAATCCTCTGAAAACTTAGCCACTGGGCAACCGCTAGTGCATTTGGCGCACTGATAACAATAGTTGGGCTGCTGACCCCCAAAAATGCTACGCAACTCATCCAAAAATTTCGGCTTTACTGACTCTAACCCCGTAGCCATCCCCTTTATCCCCGTTAATTTTAACTTTCAATTTCGGGTAGAAGACCATTCTAACAAACGCGCTCTATAAAGGCTTTTCTCCAGGCGCTTGCTAACCCTTCACCCCCAAAATAAAGTTATAACAGTGTTATATAAGGATTAACGTCTCGAGTGAGTGAAGGCGATCACCCTCGAATAGTGGAATTTGAAACCGCCAGCGTCATTCGAAGGTTTCCAACGTGAACTCCATTTGCTAATATCTTTTCATAGGTAGTCAAATCGCCAGAACAATAGAAAGAAAAACAACGAAATGCTATTCAAGCACATAATTTCATACTTTGTATTATCTGTTTACTCAGCTTCATGGCACATGAGTCTTTCAACGATAAGGGCCTTATCCTAACACTGAAATGAACAGGTTCAGGCTTAATCAAATATTTTGGCAAGGTACCAGGCCCGCAACTGGCACCACCTAATCCCGACTGCTTGTAGTCAAGATTTAAGGTGATATCCTCACGCCTCTTTAGCTCAAAGGTGTGTTTTGCCCTCGTCAAATCCTCGGTTGTAAAATGGTGTGCACTCACTTCCAAAAGCGGTATACCAACGGCTAACAATCCTATACCGTTTTTATCGGTAAGCGATACCCAACGCATATCTGTCTTGTTACCGTTTTCCTGAGGCTTAATATAAGGTACATACTGGTCATCCACAGTACCACTGTACACTCCGACCGGTGCTCCCTCCTTACGGTCGCAATAATTCTCGTGAGGCCCGCGGCCATACCAAGTAAATGTATTATAATCTCCGGGAATGCAAAACTGTAAACCGATCCTCGGCAGAGGAGGAAGCTTGTCGCTTGGAACAATATCTGTATCGATTATTATGTCGCCGCTTCCATAAACGGTATAGGTATATCGGCAATCAAAGCCCTCAGCAACGTCGGGTGCACATGCATTTGATGCCACGCGTATACGCACAACCTGAGGGCCGATTTGGTCGACTTCTACGCTTTTTATCTTATGCTCAATACGATCTAGGCCGAACTTACGCCATCCAACGGCCATTCCAACGGCTATTATAGCAGCATCGTTATCGGTAGGAGCACGCCATACATTCAAAGAAGGCCCGCTCTTCATTAACTCCGAACCCATGTAATTAAAGGAAATAATATGAGCCTTTTCTTTGTCAAAAATTAAATTAAACTTCACACCCGATATCATAACCTTCTTCGGCGATTCTTTTAGCTTTACGGCTGGCATGTCTTCAACCTTAAGTACCGGACCTGCCGGAACATCAAACGGCATCCTAAACTGCGACCATGCTACCTCATGCCCTTTTTCCGCCCATATCGTATCATTGGACAGCTTAAATCGAAGAGTAAGCCAGTATTCTGAACCAGGTTTCAACTCGGGCATGGTGAAAGGAACGGTTACGATTTGGCTGCCGCCCGCCTGAGTATTTAATTTAGGCAGCTGTCCACGCTCAAGTATCTCTCCATCAGCGGATAACTCCCATAGAATATCTAATTCACTTAAATCGGAAAAATCATACCTATTGATAATTTTGACCTTGCCCGCACATAGATCTACAGCTTCTACCTCTACTGGCTGAAAGATTTTTTTACATTCCCACATAGCCGGATGCGGCTTGCGGTCCGGCCAGATCAAACCGTTGATGCAGAAATTGAGGTCATTCGGTTCATCACCGAAATCACCGCCATATGCCCACCATTCTTCTCCTTCATCAGTCTTTCTCCGTATACCCTGATCCACCCAATCCCAGATGAACCCTCCACGCAAACGCTTGTATTTACGGATGGTCTCCCAGTATTCCTTTAGATTACCGGTACTATTACCCATTGAATGGGCATATTCACATATTATGACAGGTCTATTATCATTCGGATTCTCGGCTAACTCGATGAGCCTGTCAAGGGTGGGATACATAATGCTTATCACATCAACGATGGGAGAAACCTCCCCGGGTACGCGTATCGTTCCCTCATAATGAACGAGACGCGTGGGATCGTAACCGTGTGTCCAACCGGCCGCAGCATCGTGGTTGGGCCCGTATCCGGATTCATTTCCAAGAGACCAAATAATAACGCATGGATGGTTTTTATCGCGTTCCACCATTCTAACGCAGCGCTCCGTGAAGGCGTTGAGCCATTCTGGGTCGTTGGCCGGTTCTCTGCGAAAAACGGTTCCCTCGAAATTTGCTAGCCCGTTGCACTCTATATTTGCCTCGTTGATTACATATATACCGTACCTGTCGCAGAGATCATACCATACCGGGTCATTGGGATAATGCGAAGTACGCACGGCATTAAAGTTAAACTGTTTCATGAGTTTGACGTCGGCTATCATGGATTCGACTGTGACGGCTTTGCCCCTTACATCATCGTGCTCGTGTCGATTAACGCCTTTCAGAAGCACAGGAACACCGTTAACCAATATTTGGCCATCTTTTACCTCTACCTGGCGAAATCCTACCTTACAGCTTTCAACTTCTAGTATGTCACCTTCATCATCTTTCAGTGTAATAAGCAGGGAATATAGGTACGGATATTCAGCTGACCACTTTTTCGGATTATCAACCTTAAGCTCAAAATCAAATGCAACCTCGTCTCTTGCCTTTATCTTTTCAACGGTGTACCTAAACGCCTCATTGAATACTGGTCTGCTCTTGGCATCAAAGAGATTAATCTCTAAATTATAGCCTTCTATGTAATTACTCAAATAGTTTCTAATTTTAATCCGGACCTTTAAGGCTGCATCCATATATTTCCTGTCCAGCTCGGTTCTAACAAAGAAATCTCTGATATGAACATTCGGTGTACAAAACAGGTAAACATCACGATAAATACCGCTCAACCGCCACATATCTTGATCTTCCAGGTAGCTTCCATCACTCCAGCGGTATACCTGAGCCGCCAGTGTATTTTCTCCAGAACGAACATAGGGGGTAATGTTGAATTCCGCAGGTAAACGGCTGTCCTGACTGTAACCGACCATCTCTCCGTTTATCCATAGATAAAAAGCGGAATCCACTCCCTCAAATACAAGGAATATTTGCCTTTCTTTCCATGCATCGGGGATTTGGAAATTTTTACGATATGAACCAACCGGATTGTAATCATGAGGAACGCGTGGAGGATCAGCAGGAAACGGATACTGGATATTTGTATATATAGGCTTGTCGTAACCTAGCATCTGCCAATTGATGGGAACAGGAATGGTATCCCATCCTTCTACATCGAAATCCTCCTTGTAAAAGTCTTTAGGGGCAAGTTCTGGATTAGGTGCCAAGCTAAATTTCCAGTCGCCATTAAGCAGTAAAAACCATGGCGATTTACTTCGTTCACCAGCCAGTGCGGTTTTCACATCAGCATAAGGAACTAAAGTAGCATGCGCTAGTTCCTTATTTCTCTCCACTACTTTCGGGTTTTCCCAGTCAGGAACATATTTGACATCTTTCTTTGTCATAAATATCCTCCTCTTCTTTCCCTTCATGAGCACTAAGCCTTCAATTACTTTTTAACTTCATTACGAAACCCAATTGGATGGATAAATTGCATGTTATCAATTACAATTTAACGATTGCTGTAACTTATTTCAGAATTTAATGATTTACCTTCCATAAATTGTAACTATCCTATTTTCTATGGTTAATCTAGATTCTGAATTCGTAATTTATATCCATATTTCTCATAAATAATGATTTGAATGCCAATGATGGAATGGAAACCGAAAACACATCTCAAAGCTTTTTGTCACTTAATTTTCTCTAAAAGAGGAGTTGCCTTTACTCTATGAAGGTCTAGGCCAAGCTCCTTCGGATTCAGCCCAAGGGATAGCCCAAGCAAGTCCATGTAGTGTAAAACTGGCAGGTTGTACGCCTTTCCAGTTTCTCTTGCAATTTTTAGTTCGCCCATTTCAAGTTCCAGAAGACAGTAAGGACAGGTTACAACAATGCAGTCCGCCCCGGCTTCTTTGGCGCTGTCGAGAATTCCAGTGGCTAGGCGAAAGGACGCAAGCTCCGAAACCCCGCCCAAGAAGGCTCCGCATCCGATGCAGCATCCCGCTCTTTCCTTGTGATATACACTTGTGGCGCCCGTAGCCGCTATCAGTTGGTCAAGTTTTGCTGGAAATTCTGAATCGTCGAAGTTCACGTAGGTTTGGGGTCGTATTAGGTGACAGCCGTAGAATGGAGCCGCTTTTATTTCCTTTAAAGGCTTAGTAACAATTTTTCTGAGGTTTCGTAGCCCGATGTCTTCATAAACAGTTGTTACAACATGCTTAATCTTCGCCTTGCCAGTGTATGTTCTGCCGGTTAGGACTAGCAATTCTTCAACTTTCTTTCTAAGAAACCGATCTTCCTCAAGAAGGTGTTTGGCTCTCATGAAGTTGCCATAACAGCTGACGCATATAGTAAGAATGTCTAAGCCTAATTTGTCGGCTACGCAAAGGTTTCTGGAGGTTAGGGCTAAGCCTGTTACATAGTCAAAAGAGTGGACTAGGCAGGCGGGCATGCAACAACTGAAATCCTCCACGTCTCTGAGCTTCATGTCCAAAGCCTTAAAGACCGCCCTAGTGGAAAGCTCGCAGCTAAATTCTCGCGCAGAGGTTACGCATCCTGGAAATAAGGCGTATTCTTGCTTCATTTTTCGTCAAGCCTCCAAGGAAAGCCCTTCTTGGCAATTTTTTGAATTTCGTCTAGGGCGCGCTTCGACACGGTTTCACCGATCTTAGGTAAGCCTAGGCTTGCTCTTCTTAAGTCCCGCGCTTGGGTCACCTCTAGTGTTCGTCCAGTTTTAACGATTTGTTTGATGAGAGACATGGGGCGTTCTGGAAATTTTCCCCTTTCGACGGCCAAGTTTCTTGTTAGCATTATCACCTCTGTTGTTTTCATGTCTTGTGGGCACCTTTCATAGCATGTGTAGCACCAAGCGCAAAGCCAAAGCTCATCGCCTTCTAGGACGCTGTCTAAATCTAGGTAAATCTTCTGAAGTAGACTTCTTGGATTATAGCGTTCTGGAATAACTCTTGCGACGGGACAGCTCGCGGTGCAAGTGCCGCACTGATGACAATATTTTAGTTTTTCTGCCTCTAATGTTCTCTTTAGAAGTTCTTTCGAAATTTTCGTTGTTTCCTTTCCCAATTTCGGCACTGACCTGCCCTTGGGTAGAGACCTTTCTAAAGGCATGGGCAATATTAAAGCCTTTTCGCCTGATGCTTCAAGGATGACTCCTTAGTAAGAGAGCAAAATGTCTTTAAATTACTACTTAATATTATTTTCAGCCTAACTCAGGAAGTGGTGAAACAATGACTGAAACTGGCAAGAGAATTAGAACGGATAGAATAATGAACCGAAATACGAGGAGAACAGTCATAATCCCCATGGACCACGGCATAACTGTAGGTCCAGTGAAGGGGCTATATGACATGAGGGAAGCCGTGAACAAGGTCGCTGAAGGTGGCGCCAACGCAGTTCTATTACATAAAGGAATCATTAGAGCCGGCTACAGAGGCTACGGACGAGACATAGGCCTAATCATGCATTTGTCAGGCAGCACCGCGTTAGGACCGGACCCCGACAACAAAGTGCCCGTAGCTGATGTGGAAGAAGCCATAAAGCTGGGAGCCGACGCTGTTTCCATCCACATAAACGTGGGATCGGAAACAGAACCGGAACAATTGAAAGCCCTTGGATGCACAGCCAAAATATGCGAGGATTGGGGAATGCCCCTTCTAGCGATGATGTACCCAAGAGGGAAGAAAATAGCGGATCAATACAATGTGGAATATGTTAAGCATGCCGCACGAATAGGAGCGGAGCTTGGAGCAGACATCATAAAGACCAATTATACAGGAAGCCTTGACACATTCAAGGAAGTTATTCGAGGGTGTCCCGTTCCGGTTGTTATGGCTGGTGGACCGAAAACAGAAACCGACGAAGAATTCTGCCAGATGGTTTACGATTCGGTGCAGGCTGGAGGAGCAGGCGTCGCGGCGGGAAGAAACGTTTTCCAACATGATCGCCCAACAGACATGGTCAGAGTAATATGCGGCATTGTTCACGAGGGACTTGACGTTAAAACAGCCTTAAGAAAATACATGAAATAATAGTGTCTTTTATTTAGAACCTTGCGAGGGGTACAATGGCGTTGTTAATAATAGGCGGGTCTGCGTCCAGACTACTCACGGAGAAAGTGGCTCGGGAACTAGGCATATGTGCCTCCAAAATTGAAGTTAGGCGATTTCCTGACGGAGAGAAATACTTGCGCGTTTTAGATAACGTGAATGGAGAAGATGTTGCCGTCATTCAGTCCACATACCATAAGCCCGACGAATATCTGTTCGAGTATTTTCTCCTCGCCGAGGCTCTAAGAGATTTAGGCGCCAGAAAAGTAACGGCGGTTATTCCCTATTTCGCTTATGCGCGGCAGGATGAACGATTCAATTCAGGAGAGGCAATAAGCTTTGGAACGGTGGCTAAGCTAATTGAAAATGTTGGAACAAACGAAATTTACACGATTGACGCCCACCTGCATAGAGTTCCAGACATTTCCAAAATGTTTAAGATACCTGCGTATAATTTGTCGGCAATTCCCCTAATAGCTAATTACGTCCAAAAGAACTTCGCATTGAACAAGCCGCTAGTTATTGGACCCGACGAGGAGGCTGAACAGTGGGCGAAAGCCGCGGCGGAAAGGTTGAAAGTAGATTATGACGTGCTTGAGAAAAAGAGGCTGGGTCCAGAGAAAGTTGAAATTAAGCCTAGAAGGCTTGACGTTAAGGACAGGGACGTATTAATTGTGGACGACATCATCAGTACGGGCGGCACCATAGTTGAGACGATTAAAGTTGTTAAAAGGGAAGGCGCCTGCAAAATTATAGCCGCTTGCGTTCATCCTGTTCTCGTTGAAGATGCATTAGCGAAAATCTATGAAGCTGGCGCCGATGCGGTGATCGGAACAGACACCGTTCCCAGCCAAGTGAGCCATGTTAGCGTGGCTCCAATCATTGCAGAGGCATTAAAAAGAGAGAAAAGGCGATAAGTATAAGAAGCTAAAGCTACATGTAACCAATTGAACGTAGTGAGAGCTTTCCTCTCGTAAATGTCTTTGAAAAGTTTGCAGTTGCCCAATCAGAAACTTGAAGAGAGAGCTAAGTTTATATCTTACAAATTCGAATCTTTATCGAAAGTAGAGATGTGTTTGTTGAGCTACCAAAGGAATGAGAATGAATTTACTGGCGGATAGCGAAAGTTTCACGCAACCTCACAACAGTCATGATTGACTCAAAATATAAATACTAAAAACTTAAATAATTTGCTTTATTTGATAAAATAGGAAAAATTTAGGCATCAAATCGTATGATGATCTCTTTGTGGCGATGACGAGATAACGTATAACATTCAGTTGCGGGCTGGATTTTCTGTCTAACTCCTTTGGTGACTCTTCCATTTTGATGCTTGCTTCGAGTTTTTACGAGTGCATGATTTTCATGGA
>Ga0315280_10007671_pt1 | contig 14391 bp, 12 predicted proteins | sample YL17G06_40_MG_FD_203697 | JGI IMG/M metagenome (GOLD analysis project Ga0315280, IMG submission 203697) | Sediment microbial communities from Yellowstone Lake, YNP, Wyoming, USA - YL17G06_40 | ecosystem: Environmental > Aquatic > Freshwater > Lake > Sediment | place: USA: Wyoming | collected...
AAAGCTCCATCTCCGTTTTTTCACAGCATTTTCCACAGTTTGAACAACGCACGAGAAGCAGACTCCCCAACTATCATAACGAAAAGATAGCCGAGTTATAGTCGTTCTGGTAGCCCGGGATAGCTTCAAACTCTCGGTTCAAACTTTTTCTAAATACTATCAATTTACTGGCAAACACTAGCACAAAAAGGGGATCGCGGGAATCCTCTACTGAGAGCTAAGCCAGAAGTGTTCAATTTTATTGAACATATGAAAAATATTGAACAAGTTCAAAAAAAGTGAACATATATATATCTCACTGAACAAAGAATTTATCATGGTCAGAAACATATTTGCGGGGAAATCCACCAGAATAATTCGAGTTTTGCTTTCAACCCCTTCAAAAACGTGGAGAGTTAGAGAGTTGGCATCAGAAGCCAATGTTAGTTTAGGCTTGGTTTCTATAGTCACAAACAGACTTATCAACATGGGTTTCTTGGTTAGAGACAGATCAATGCGTTTGAAACTACGCAAAGGGGAAGAATTGCTTAGAAGATGGGCTTCGTTCTACGATCCAGATATGTGGCCGCGCAAAGCATACTATGGTCGAGGTACGTTGCATGAAATAGGGCGAAACCTAGCCGAAACCGCTAGGCGATACGGTATAAAGTATGCGTTTACTGGACCATTCGCAACAGACCTCCTCACGCAATACATTAGACCTGCAGAGATACATATGTACGTCACTGGTGAAGGCGCTCTGAGAAAAATCGCAGATGATCTGAACCTCGAAATTGCCGAGATTGGTGGAAACGTAATTTTCTTAATAACCAACGACGATTCAGTTTTCTACGAACTTAGAGACATAACAGACAACAAGGTAGGCACAGTCTCCGTAGTCTCGGACGTTCAGCTTATTCTAGATCTTTTCAACTATACTGATAGAACAAGAGAAGCCGCAGAACGACTTTTGACCAAAGAGCTGGAAAGAAAATCTCGTGAAGTAAACACAATTGAGCTTGTCAAGCGGTACTTTGAACAGGAGGGATTGGTTGCCGAGCAAGTGCAAACTGCAGGATTTAGACCACGACCTGATATCATCCTGTTAGACCCTAAGACCCAGGAATACATTGTTGTTGAATGCAAAAATTCCATTGCAAAACTAGACTCTGTAGATCAGCTGAAGAGGGCAGTCTCGTTTTTTGGAGAAAAAGCTAAAGGTCTTTTAGTTGCACCATCCATAACCAATGCTGCAATGAAGGAACTGAAAACAGCAAAACTGGAATTTAAATCTGTGGAGGCTGTTAAGCGTGGTTTATACAAAGGAGCAGGTTGAAACATCATACAAGGCTCTGAACGAGATCAGCGAGACGTTCAATCGCAACAAGAATTTGCAGAAAAAGTTTGTCCTTACAGGCGGTTGGGCGCCATACTTTATTACGCTGGGCAAATTTGATCATACAGGTTCCAGAGACGTTGACTTAGTGCTTTCTCTGGAGCTGATGAAGACGTACGCGAGAATTGAACGTCTGATGGTTGAAAACCTCAAATACGCAAAGAGTGGTCCATTTGAATTCAAAAGAACTGATGGACAAGTCACTTTTGAAGTTCATTTCCTCTGTGAGCCAGAACATATTCCAAGCAATGTGCCAACGTACAGGATACAAGAGGGTCTATCCCCGGTCGTGATTCGGGGTTGCTCGATTGCCTTCGAGGACAACTTTGCTCAAAAGCTTGAGGAAAACGAAATTTTGGTTTCTGGACCAGTTGCGTCTGTTTCGCTTAAAGCCCATGCATTTGACAATGATTCCAACCGAATCAAAGACCCATACGATATCTACTCTATTCTAGCTTCGGTTGATAAAATTGATCAGCTTCTGTCATCTTGGGCATCAAGGAATCCTTTTGTAGCGGAATCCATAGAACTGATGAAGATCTCCTTTGCGTCTGAAACTTCCGCAGGGCCTACTGGTGCTGCAGAATATCTTAGAGAAACTCCGTCTGAAAGGGCTGAATATGCAGCTAGAGTTTTCACTGCGGTAAATAGCATATTGAGGAAAATTGCTTAGTACGCTTATGAAAATTCAACAATGTCTTCAATTGCAATGTCTACATCTTCAATTTTACTGCTAACCCTTGCAACAAAAAAGTGAATTGCAGACAATATCTTCATTAAGTTATGCAAATTCCCATCTTTTCGCATTTTTTCGGTGAGCTCGAGAGTTTGAATGTCGACCTAACTAGGGTTTCATGGTAGCCCGGGAGTTACCGTTCCCAGACTGTAATTTATACCAAAATCCCCTTTTTCTTACGTCTTCGACATCAGGTAAATGAGCGAAATTCCAGAACACGCTACTTTAATAGAGATGTCTCCCGCATTTCCCCTTTTTTCTGTTTCTTATGAAAAGGTAAAATGTTCTTCGATAAGTAGATTTAGGAAAATCATAAATGTTAATTGGAGTGTAACTTAAGATTATGGTGAAAGAAAAATGGCAAAACAAATAGTTCATAGGTTTGTAATGGGGCTTTTGTTAGTAAGTATTTTTGCCCTTGTAATCAATGTTCAAGAAGTAAGTGCGCCTAATTCTAATGATAATACTGCAATTCTAAACCTGAAGGAAAAACGTGTTAATCTGTCATTTCCTAGACCTGAAGCAATAAAAATTGGCGGCTATTATTGGCTTAGGATAGAGAATTGCTCCTACTTCACGGTTCCAAGTCAACCAATGCTTCCTGTTAGAAGCTTTGTGATGAAGTTTCCAGAAAAGAGCATAATCAGAGATGTTAGTGTAAACGTAGATGAAGTCTTGCTGGAGGGGAGTTTTTCAATATTGCCTGTTCCGTCGCCAACTATTGTGGGAGTGCAAGACCGAGTAGAACTCAGTGAAGATCCAACTATATATAGGAGCAAAAACTCTTTTCCAAATGCTTGGTACGTTCAACGAGAGGCTAACGGTATTGATGTAGAAACCACTACTCGCGTCAAATACCTTATTCTGAATCTGTTTCCTCTAAAATACTTACCAGCTGAAAACAAAGTATTGCGAGCTGAAAATGTTTCTATAACTGTTACTTACATTGAACGATCCGATATTTCGGGCTCTTTGACAAGGCTTAAGAATTTGATAATTGCTTCCCCTACACTTGAGACATATGCACATCAGCTTGCTTTATGGAAAAACAGTACAGGTACATCTTCCAAGGTTCTTAACACTACATGGATATACAGCCACTATAGCGGAGTTGATAATCAAGAAAAAATTAGGAACTGCATAAAAGACTCCGTCGCAACATATGGAATAATTTACGTTACAATTTTTGGAGATGCCGATCAAGTACCTGTAAGATATGCATATGTTCCTGACGGCCAAGATACTTATACACCCACAGACCTCTACTACGCTGACTTGGATGGCACCTGGGATGACAACGGTGACAAGTTATATGCAGACCAAAGATACGACTATGTTGATGGCATACCAGACGTTTACATTGGCCGCATACCTCCAAGCGTTGCTCAGTATGCTCAAGTAGCAGTTGACAAGATAAAGGGGTATCAACAACAATACGATGGCACGCAAGGGTGGGCTCGACGAATTGTGCTCTCCGCTGGAACTGGCCACAACGGAATAGAGGATACTCTTGGAAACGCTACAACAGTGCTAAAAGAATATATCGCAAGAATTGTCAACGACAAGAAACTTGTAAAACTATACGAATCAGCCGGAAACCTTTCTACAGCTAGTATGGCCTCCGAAATTAACCAGGGAGCCCTGTTTGTGAACTTTGCAGGTCATGGGGATCCGGGGAAATGGCTTTTTTATTGGGTAATTCCAGGGCTAATATGGAATGGATTTGGAATATCAAATGTGCAATCATTGACTAATGGTTTTAAGCTGCCGGTTGTCACGACGATGTCATGCAGTACGGCAAGGTTTGACGACCAAGATTGTATAGGGGAATGGTTTGTGTTAGAACCTGATGGTGGATCCATAGCATACTTTGGAGCAACAAGGATCTCATGGGGATACCCCGATGGATGGTCACCATACGGTCTGATGGGGGAGATAGACTGGAGGATTTATGAAAACTTTTTCGAGGGCCATACAAGACTTGGTCAGATGTGGGGAGAAACTGTTATGGAATATGTTGAGTCTCATATTTGGAATTACAAAAGTGCATGGAAATATGATGTGAAAACGTTCATGGAATTCGTGCTTCTGGGAGACCCAACGCTCAAAATATGCCCCACTATTTTTGAAGACGACTTTGAATCTGGAAGCTTCAACACTTGGAGCGGCACTAGCAGGTCTTCTGGCGAGACTACATCTGTCGTAAACACCTTAGTGCATCACGGCGCATACTCTGGCAAGTTTACATCCAATGGCGGAGCATCAAATGAGTACGCATACTGCTACAAGAATATCATGCCTTTATCAGAGCTTTACGTGCGAGGAAACTTCTACGTGGCAACTTATGGAATTGCAGAGGATAATGACCGCTTCTACTTCCTCGTGATGCGCGGTGCGTTGCAGAGCAACAGAGTGGCCTATGCTGGCTGGCGAAAGGTTGGCGGCGTCGTAAAATGGTGCTTGGTGATCAGACACGGAACAAGCAACGTTGTCGCCTACTCCACGACCAGTCCATCGCGGAATCGATGGTACTGTGTTGAAGTTCACTGGTTTGAAAGTGCAACAGTCGGTTATGGTAAATTATGGGTGAATGGTATATTAGTCTGCTCTATTGCAGGCAAGAACACAGCCTACTGCGGGCATGCTACTCGCATAGATTTCGGGCTACCTTACATTGTTGGATGCAACGCAACAAAAGTCTACGGCGACTGCTGTGCGGTGGCAAGAGCGCAGATTGGCCCAGAACCTCCAAACCTATTTCAAGATGGCTTTGAGCATGGTAACTTTAACCAGTGGAGCGGAAAAAGCGTTTCTTTGGGCGAAACTGCAATTGTCACCAACGCCTTGTCTCATCATAGCACATACAGCGCGATGTTCACTTCAAATGGCAACGGCGGAAGCGAGCGAGCATATTGCTACAAAACAATTCCAGCTTCTACTGAACTTTACGCCCGTGGATACTTCAAAGTAACAACCTCTGGAATCGCAGATAACTACGACCGCTTCTATTTCGTCGTGTTTAGAGTGGGCAGTAATACTGTAGCAAAGGCTGGTTGGAAGAAGACTGGTGGGGTAGTCAAGTGGAACTTGTTAATCAGAAATGGAACTGGCTGGGTTCAAGCCTACTCTTCCAAAAGCCCGTCGCTGAATCAGTGGTACTCGGTGGAGCTTCATTGGAGAAAAAGTGTGACGGCAGGGTATGCCGAATTGTGGATTGACGGTGCACTTTTGGCATCTGTCTCGAACAAGAACACAGCCTACTATGGAGACGTTAACCGCGTTGACTTAGGACTAGCTGAACTCGTTAACTGTAACATCACACGTGTCTACTCAGACTGCACCGCAATCTCAACAACGTATATAGGACCTGAGATGCTCGACGAGTGGTTCTCCAGCGTGAGCTATATAAAACATCACTACGAAGAGTGGTGGGATGGTGAACTATACGAATGGGATGAGCTTGAAATCAAGGTTGACGTCCACACTACTGATGGAACACTCAACGTTACTGTATACGCGTATATTATTGGCAAGCGCGAAGGTCAAACCTATGAGCCTATCGAAGGGAACCCAACAATCTGGACGATCACAGGCACTGGCCTTGAGTATCACTCCATTACCCTTACGCCTTGGGGGGGAGACGAAGACTGGTTTGACGTTCAACTCTACCTATATGATAACCAAGGCAACCTCGAAGATTACCGATATGATAGTGAAGTCGCTTATCTAGTTGGACCACCAGAATGAGCTTTTTGATATGGAACCATCACCCGCACAACCCCTCTTTTTTCTGATAAAATACATTCTGTAGTTACGTTTCAAAGAAAAACCCGGTTTAAATAAGAGATATCATAATTGTGTGCGCTCAGCACAAAATTAAGAAATGTAGCCCATGCGAAGACTGGAGAGTCTATCAACCATTTGTTCTACGACTGCATGCAGTTTTTGTCTTTCCATATTTACATCCTTAAAGTGCTTTGAAGTTCTATATTCGCCTAATGATAATAAGTTGTCAATCGAGCTGTTATACTTGGCAATTTTTCCATATAGCTCTATCAACTTCTTTTCAAGACTTTTTTCGGACTTTATTATGAACCATCGAATTTCTCTTTCATTTGTTGTGCCTACTCGCAACAGTTGAGTCCAGCAATCGCTTCTTAGCTTGCATTGAGTTATGTTCTGGTCGTATACTTCCTTGCTCAAAGTTTGAAGGTTTTCTTTCAATTCTCTTGTTAATCCATCAAGATCTCTTTCCATCTCATTCAACAATTCTGCTGCAGTTGGTCTCAAGTTCTCCCATTCAGGAAGGCACTCCATAAGAAGAGAAACCACCTCTTGGTTGTTCTTGACTTCTAGGTTCTCAAATTGTTTTACTTCTGCGATTCTTGTCCTAAAACGTCCTTTTGTTAGCTCGGCAATACACGATACTCGACCAAGTTCATTTGATTTACTTAATAGATGACAAAAATTCCTAAACTCCTCTTTACTATTCTTCAATGCCATCGCAATCATGTCGTTTATCTTCAAACTCGGATCCAAGATTGCAACCAATGCAGCTCTTTTCCAATCAATAGTTCTGATTTCTGAAGAGACCTTGAAATGCTGATTATCGCCTTCTTCAAGTGTATAAGGCAAATCTGGCTCTAGACGGAAAGAGAACCTCTCAAAGAAGTTTTGGAGTGGAGTCTCTGGTGTGAATACAATGTTTGTTCTAAGGATTGTTCCTGCCCTTCCCCCGGAATTCGTGAACACAAGCGAGTCTACCTTCAAATCTAACCACACTGGAGTATATTCTTGAGGTCTGTCTCGGCTGTATCGCTCATTAATCAGCTGAAATTTCGTCTTTTTGTTCAATAAGAGAATGTTGGGGCCTCGAAACTCTGTAAGCAACAAGGTTATGCCTGACAAAATGACTGAAACGAATATTGCAACGATTGACAATACGATAGATATATCCATAAATCATCCCATGCTCATTTGAGCAGGAATATGCGTAAAAAGTTTTTCTGTTTGTCTAATAATGTTTTTTGCATAATGAAGTTAGTGCTCTAAACTTCATGCTTACCATGCTGGCGCGAGCTAAACTACATTTTGTGTGCTATGCTACGCCATGGATAAGCGGTTTTGGATTTCAGATTCAGTTCTTGGATTCATAACTCATAAAGTGGGACAATCTGAGTTTATTCATGACATATTCACAATTGAAGGAAAAGAATATGGAGTGCGTGGAGGTCACAATCAGCCCCGACAGAAAAACCGTAACCAAAGACAGACGATTTGATCATTTCACTGTTCGCGATTTGATGGAAGACCTTCCTCCATTGGAAACCGTCAGAACAAAAAGATCACTAAGAGAAGCATTAGCAAGAATGTGTGCAAAAGAATGTTCCCAACTGCTCATCATTCGGGGTAAAACCTGCATAGGTGCGTTGACGCTCGAATCAGTAATAAGACAACTCAAAGAAGAGAACCGAAAAAGGAATAGCGCTATGTTCCAAATCTAGCAAATGGCAGAAGTTTTAATTGCATCGATAAATCAAATTGGTTTGGAGGCTGTTTAAATTTGCCCATGCTTTACCTAAAATGTAAGACGTGCGGCTTGATGTTTCCTTCAGGAATAGCAGCGGATGAAGAAAGCTTTCGAAGCACGACTTTGAGAAGAAATAGACATAATTGCCCTAAGGGACATGAACATGAATATAACAAAGAAGACTATTTTTTCAAACGCACGACATAAACTCCGTTTTGAGAGGTTAAAGAGATGTCAAAACATAATCGAACAACAACGGATATCCTAAAAGATGCGCAAGCAACATTGAAAACCGCGAAGGATGGTCTGGAGCAATTGGTTGATGGACCACCCCCTCGAAAGCTTTCGGGTTTACGGAATTTTGTTGTCTTTGGTCGAGCGGTTACTAATGTGCTTCAGGGTTTGAGGTCAACAGAACCAGGATTCGATGTATGGTATAAAAAATACGTTCATGAAATGGAATCTGACCAACTCCTGAAATATTTTTATAAGCTCCGTTCAGTGATATTAAAAAAAGGGATTCTGAAAACAGCAGTTAGTGGTTTTATAAGAAGACTTGAACTTCCCTATGACTCGTTACGTTTTGGACCTCCTCCGCCATTTGCAAAAAGTTTGTTTATCGGGGACGAATTCGGAGGTAGCGGTTGGGAAGTAGAGCTTCCTGATGGTTCCAAAATGAAATATTACGTGGAACTCCCATCCGACATCGGTTCTGTGAGTTTGCATTTTCCAGACCCGCCCAGTCATCATTTGGGAAAAGCAATAAGCGGCTATTCCGTTGAGAAACTGAGCGAACTATACATTGCGTATTTAAGCAAAATGGTGCAGGAAGCCAAAATAAGGTTTGAACCAAATCGATAGCTATATGCGCTAAAAGGAAGTGTATATACACGCGCATTATTATGGTAGTTTAAAAAACAAAAGGCTTTGTAGATACTCTTCAGGTTCAAAGAAACCTACGTTAGGAAACAATGTCGGAACCTCACCCATTAAGGTCACGAGAATTGCCAGAGCCGCCACAGAGTTCAAAGCATTTTCAAAATTTCCTACTTGAAATTTGTCGATATCCGAATGTTTTAGCTCGTTATAAGCGTTCCACCATTCGAGTCTTCCATTCTCGTCTTTGAGTGTAAGAAAAGGAAGGAGAACCCTTTCAGCCAAAGGATAATTTATCTCCGCAGCTAAAGAGTGAATATTCTCAACTTCACTTCTTAGCCACTCTCGATGTTTCCTTATGTCAAGTTGCCCTGAAACCGAACTTGTTTCTCTAACTAGCCTATCCATTACTGAGCCAAAAACACTACCTGCATCTCTCAAGATGCTTGCATATTCATATGAGAATGTATTACGGTTGTTTGGGTGACACGCAACATATCTGAAAGTTTCTATCATTCTGCCTTCTATTGAGCTATACCTTTGAAGAAGGTAAGACAAGACCTCGCCATACCATGGTTCTCTTCGAAATTTATTATCAATGAGGTCCTGAACTCGACTATACCCACGCCCTCTCATACTAACCACTAAGTAACTGGTCAAAGGTTCTCTGATTAAGGTGTTATGGTGATTTGCCAAGTTTGAAGAGGAAACGAGCGCTCTTATGATGGAAAAACCTCATCATTTCTTTTGTCCCCAGCCAAAACTAGATTTTATTGGGATCATTCGTTTATGAAGTATACCTAGCTAACAGTGACAATTCTCTCCACAAAACCGGAGACTGTTGCAATAAAAGTAGACTTAAGAAGATTATATATTAAATCTGGAGGATACACAGTGAGTTGGGTATATTCACCGGGAACTCCAGGGATCGGAACCATGACGTGGGTTAGAGGTCCCCCAGAGATGAACCAGATGTAATTCAGAATGAAACTATAAAAAGCTATGATTGTTGATGAAGCCGTTATTCCCAGCAAGACTAACTTTATCTTCTGTTTCGGTTTTACCCTTGATGAATATTTTTGTTCGAAGAATAAAAAAGATATCAACGGGGCAAGGGATAGGGCCAATGATACGTAGAATTCGATTGAACGTAAGTGTGTCATCACTTGATAACTGAAATAGTAGTTGACCCCAATTCCTAAAACTACCCCATGAAAGAAATAGACAATAATATTTCTTCGCATAGTCGCCATTGCCGTATGGAATACCATTTTTAAACCAAATACAAGTAGCGACTTTCTCAATAAAAACCTACTACCACGAATTTATCAGCAACTGGACCGCTTGCCTTAATCTGTCCGCCGTAAATTAGAACCGAGTTGAGCTAATCCCAAATTTGCTATTTTTCATGTTTGGTCTAGACCAAATATTAGATTTTCACGTGGTTTGGCGTCTTTTTCGCCTTGACTTTCATGGGTTTTAGGTTTATTTTTTGTTGTGGGTTGTGGTTTGTTAGGTTTTTATGTTGTATGTTGGGGGTTTAATGGCGTATCTTATGACTTGTATTAACTCCTCTAGCGGTTTCACCGTTCTAAACTGGTTGTAACCCTTGAACATGGCTTTTAAGTAGCTACCTAAGCTTAGGGGTTTACTTAGGCTTTTAACGGCTATAACCCCTTATCTTGCGTTAGCATATAAAGGAAAAAGAGGGTTAAGGTTGTAACAGCCAGCAAAACACATAAAATACAGCAAGAGAGCAAGAACAACCATGAAGAAGCCTCTTTCAAGTCGCTGAAAAGAAGCTCGCTCACCTAAGTTTAGGGGTCTACTAAGGCTTTTAACGGTCTTAACCCCTTAACTCTCTATACGACCTAAAGGGAGAAGACCGTTTGGGAGGGGTTTAGGTCTTAAAAAGCAAGACCCATAGGTCTTTCTTAGGAATCTTAACCCTCTTTTTTGATTATACTATGTTACCTAAGTTGCATTTCGTTTAAGGTTGTTGACCCTGCTTTGATCTCATGTATGCAGAAGAAGATGGAGCATCAAGTAGGGCGTATAAGTGTTGAACAAAACTACACGTAGAAAAAAAGGGTGTTATGCTTGCGTTTTTTCGTAGGCTTGTTTTTCCGTTGCTTTCTCGAATCCTGCTACGGCTTGAAGGGCTATGCAGCTTATGAGTTCGGCTTGTCCCATCTTCTCCGATATGTCCCTGATGTGTTGGGGCGCAAACATCATGTAAAAGCCTAAGATGTGGAAGACAAAGTTAGCTTTCGTGTAGGGGTTGCTGGTTTTGTAGAGGTCGAAGCGGGTTCTTCTGAATGCGCTGTCAAGTCGGAGAACGTAGAGATATTCTAAGTCGCCTTGCACCTTTAGAAAGGCATCTTGAAAGTCTTCGACTGTGCGGTTTTCAGGTTGTAGCCGCAGAGCCTTTACCATGCGGTCCATGAATTGTGTGGGTGTTAGGTCTTTAACGAAGCCTAGTTCAATGTCCCTATAGACTTCTCCCAAGAAACAAACCAGCTCAAAGCCCAGTGCGTCAGGGTTGCCGTCGTTGTGGCGATAAAACAGTTCATAAATTCCGTTGGCGTAAGATTGAACACACACCATTGCACGAGTTCCCATACTTTTCAATCCTCATAAAAAGTGTTGGTTGTTTTGCTTTTTGTCAGGACAGCAGAGCCTGTCGCCAACTTTCCATGAGTCGCCTGTGTGGTGGCGTTCTGTAAACATAAGAAGCGGTGTTTGTTCCTCAGTTTTGGGTTTTGGCTTGGGCTGTGGTTTCTGAGGCTCTACGCCGAAGCCGTAGTTGAAGGATTTACATAAGAATAGCTTACCATCTCGCAGGGCTAAGGCTCTAAGACGCATACAGACCTTAAGGCTTGATGCATCTTTTTGGATGTCACGTCGATAAACGTCCATGAGAACACAGTTTGAACACAGCTTCGGCTCATCATTCTTCATCTTTAAAACCCCATTGCTTCTTCTTTCTCAGCAAATAACAAGGCAATAACTATGACTGTGGTTTTGCTCTTTAAAAAAGAGGGGGTTGAGGCTTGGAGTGAGGTTCTCCGAGAACCTGCTGGAACGGGCATAGCCTTTTCATACCAGCGTTAACGCCCGAAGGATTTACCTCAAGAGAAACCTCACTTTTCCAGCTGTTCCTCATTAGTTGAGTGTTTTGCTGTTTCTTCTCGAACTTGTTGGAAGAGGCTGTTCATGTTCTCGATAGTTTGGGTTATGATGGTTATGTTAGTTGTTCCAAAGATTTTTTGCATGAGGTCTTCATAGACTTCGAGTTGTTTGGTTAAGAGTCCTTCTCGGCTATGGGCGTTGTCTAGGAAGTAATCTCTTTGGTCGTTTGGTAGCTCTACGGTGCAGTTACCACAGATGTGTGTTGTTTCTTGTGCCTCCCAACCTTGCCCTTCGTATTCCTTTGTTTCTTTGTTCCATTCAAAGTCTTCATGGTCATCTCGAAACTCAGTAATGAGGGTTAAGGGTTCACCACATTCAGGACAACAGGGTAAACCATCTTGTATCTTAGTTGTAGGCTCAGGCTCTTTCTTCACAAGTTGGGGGTGAAGACCGCCTAAGTCTGGTTCAGTCATTTTTATTCATCTCTCACGAATGATTTAGCATTGTCTCTTAGCCATTCATAGATGTCGTTGCGAACATAGTCTATGAAGTTTTCAAGTTGCTCTATGGATGGTGAATGGTCAAGATAGGGTTGTAGTGCGTCTCTCAAGTCTTCTACGGTAACGTGTATTCCTCTCATGATGTTTCCTCCATAAGGTATTCTTGTGGTATTTGCTCTTTCCGTAGGTCTTGTGGAGTTACTTTCTTGTCGGGTCTGAAGCCTTTGAGTCTTGGGCTTTTCATTCGGATGAGGTTGGTTGTCCATAGGAAGCGGTATTTGTTGTTTTGGAAATCATAGACTTTGTTTCGTGCTTTGAAGAGGTCTGTGTATTCGATAGTGCAGACAACGAGAGGCTTAATCCAAACTATGTTGTCGTCTTCATCTGTTTTGTAGTCCACGAGTTTCCACAGGGTTGAACGTAGTTGATGGTCTATGCCTGATGCTACATCGCCTATCTCCACGAAGTAGCCTTTCTCCGTCATTAAGGCTAAGTGTAGACTTGTAACCTGATTCTGTGCGAACAGGTTGCCTTTGCCATAGCTGGTCTTTTTGTTGATGCCTATGATTACAGCGTCTAACTCGGCGAAGGGCTTAATCTTCCATGTGTCATTGTTGGCTCTAACGACTAGACCCTCGTAGCCTTGTTCCTTAACGCTTTGTTTCCAGAAGGCTTCAACTTCATCTTTAGTGGTAGCGTAAGAGTATGGTAAGACTGAAGCGTGAGAGCTGTCTTTTAACCATGAGGAAACTAATTGGTATTTCCAGATTGGACTCTTAATCACAGGTTGCCCATCTAGGCTGAGAAGGTCAAAGATTCCCATGTGAACCTTATTGTGGTCGCAGGTTAGTTTGCTTTTGACGTAGTGAATGAACTGTGGAAGGATGAGAGGTTTATCCTGTTCTTTAGCGTAGAGTTCACAGAGTAGTTCGACTGATTGAATGTTGGTTTGTTTCATGGCTGATGAAAACTCGTTTAAGGCTGGAAAATCCATTCGTAACCTTCCCCATTGGTTCAGAGTGTAGGCTTGACATGTTGTGAAGGAGAATCCGAGACGGTTGTATGTGAGAAAGGTAAATTCTCCATCAGCTTTAGCTTGAAGAACAGAAGGGATAGGTATGCTTTGAATAGAGGAAAGCGTTTTCATAACAGGTTTAAGATGGCTGGTCTTCTCCTCTATGTGCATTTCTTCCATATTGAACCCTCATAAAAAAGGGGGGATGTTTTGCGGTTTCGCTGAGGTTTACTGTGCCTTTGACAGTATGGCTTCGAGTTCAAGGACTTTGGGGCTGACTTTGGGTGTTTCTATTCCCTGTATGCGGTAGTCGTGGACATAGAGTAGGGATTCTTCAGCGTGGGGTAGTTGTTTGATGAAGGTTTCGGCTTCTTGCAGGTCTTTGTCGGTTATTTGGCTTAGGTCTGCTTTCATGGTTTCTCGGATGTCGGCTAGGTTGAGTGGTATCAGTTCTTTCAGGATGATGCGGTTGCTTATGCTGGTTGTTAGGATGGCTACTCGTTCTTCGTAGGTGTCGTTGTAGTGTAGGAGAATGACTTTGCCTAAGTTTCGTATGGCAATCAAGAGTTTTCTGAGGTTTCGGGCTGATGTGTCGTCTTTGACGATTACGCCATACTCGTTCAGAGTTGCATCACAGTATTGCATAAACTCTGAGATGTCCATGATTGAGGCTTCAGCTTCTACGTCTTCGCCTGTGGTTAGCTTAGGCTTCAACAGTTCTGAACCGTCAGGTAGGACTCGTTTCAATTGACTCCAATGCTTGTAGCTGGAAGGGTCTTGCCAACCATCTACGGCACACTTGTAATTGACCGTGCCTTTCTCATCAACAACAACCTTTTCCATTGGTTTGCCACAGATGGGACAGCAGGTGCAGTTGTATTCGCCATTCCAAGATGGCTTTTCTCCACACTTAGGACACACAAGGTCAGTTTTCTGCTCTAAGACATCAGCGAACTTCTTGATGGATACGGTGGCAACAGGCATCCGCATACCGCCAAGACTCACAACTATCTTTAGGGTTCGTGGTCGCATAGACACATTCCTCAATAGAAAAGCATGGGGTTTTGCTGATTAGAAGAAAGCGTCTAGTCGTTTGCTTCCGAAAAGTTCCATTTTAGTTATGTCGGGTGTGAAGCTCTCGAAGAAGACGTTTTCAATTGTTGGTTTGTCAGGTTGTCGCCCAAGAATAGAGTCAAACTGATTCCATTCATTGAAGATTCTTTTGAT
>Ga0315280_10007672_pt1 | contig 14391 bp, 14 predicted proteins | sample YL17G06_40_MG_FD_203697 | JGI IMG/M metagenome (GOLD analysis project Ga0315280, IMG submission 203697) | Sediment microbial communities from Yellowstone Lake, YNP, Wyoming, USA - YL17G06_40 | ecosystem: Environmental > Aquatic > Freshwater > Lake > Sediment | place: USA: Wyoming | collected...
AGGATCTGGAAATACATGAATTGTAACTTCTTATGACTCTTCTTCTGCAATCGATAGATGCTGAGTCTCCGCATTTGATCGAGGCTACTGTCTCGAGCTCAAGCGAGCTTGGCTTGGTAATTCGCCGAATTCTTTTGCCGGTGCCCACGGTGAAGAAACTCCTCTATCTTTGAGGCGGGTGTGTAAATCGGGCCCCAGCTGTATAACCCTCTGGATTCCTTCGGAAACCGTGTGGCTCTAGCGATGTCTAGCCCTATTTTCTTAGAGATCACAGAAGAGGCGTAAAGCCCTCTTACCAGCAGATCCAATGTGCCAAACGGCGGTTCCAATTTGCTGGCTATTTCCATGACAGGAAAATACTTTCCGAGCTTGTCTTTCAGGAAGCGTATTAGCGGAGAATCCGCAGGCAGACCGAATAGTACAAAGAATCTGGATTCTTTGTTTCTGTAAGCGTTGAGATATCTTCCGTGTGTATAGTTCTTGAGCTCGGAAATCTCAATAGTGCAGACACCGCCTTCCGTTATTTTCGATTCAAAATCGACAACTGCAGGCCAAGCCCAACCTGAGCCCAACGCTACCAGATGTAGCTGCTCCATGCTGTCGAATGTGTCTTCGAATCTGGCGAAGTCCTCTACGATGTCTTTCTTTGCCTTCGTGAATAGCTCGTTCAAATTCTCATACTTGAAGAAACCAGATAGCCTTTCATCCGCAAACCCGAATGATCTGGCGACAATGACCCACAGCATCGAAGCACATGCAAGCAATCCCTGGGTGCTAACGAAGCCTGCGTCGAAAACTTTCGAGGGGACTTCATGAATTACTGCTTCATCGACTTGTCTAGCTGCCCGCGCTAATTCAGACTTTGTATTCCCCGTAATGACATGTATGCTAGGGGAAAGCGAATCTCTAGCGCAGGCAAATGCTGCGAGAATATCAGGGTTATTTCCGCCAAAAGAAATCAGAATGGTTGGGCTGCCTTGTCTAGAAAGCGAGACGTATTCATATGGTGTTATTGCAACACCAAATACATCAGTGAGTTGGTTAAGCAAAATAGCGCCGAATTGGGCCACCGACAAAGAGGCGCCCGATCCGACTAAGTAGAGTCTTTGACCTGGATTACAAGAAATCTCACGGGATCTCATAGCTGCATTGTAAGTCGTCGCCATCGACCACGGGGCAGAATCTATGTTCCTATCGTATATTGTGTCGCCCCCTTCTCTGAAGGGGTTTCCGCATGCTCCGCATACATCATGCGATGAGAGCCGATCTCTATGCTGGGCAAAGAGGGCGTCCGGATCCATCATGGTCCATTTTAGTTCACCCTTTTTCAATGCTTCAACATCTCCGAACACTGAGGACCTGAAGTCAGAAGTTTGTAATTTCCGCAGGAAATATCCTCTCGACCCATATTCAGTACAAGCAAGGCCGGCAAATCCTCGAGCTAGATCAAGAGCGGAATTCAGAACTGGTTCAGCGGTCATTTCGTCTAAACTGTCCTTAAGACCGTAAAGCAGACCCGCGTGGAAAGCATCGCCGGCGCCGGCTCTGTCGACCACGGGACTGACGCTGTAAGCCGGAAAATCGAGCGATTCAACTCGATTCCTAGACTTGAAGGTAACCCGCGATCCCTTATCTCCCAACGTAATGACGCAGAGCTTGAGTCTGGGATTAAGTTCTAGGAAGTCTCTCTTCTGTAACCTTGAAAGGAACGTTCTCGCCGCGGCTCTACTTGTCTTCAAAATCGCAGTTCGCTTGATTATTTCGCTTACAACATCGTAGTCACCGAAGGCAGCTTGGTAGCCAAAATCGAATGAGATGACTTTTCCTTCTTTGTAGGCGTGATCCACGAGTTTCAGCATCAATCGATTGGCCCGGTCGATATGAAGAATATCGCAGTTTTCTATTCGGCCGAGCATATTCGAATTCGAGAATATGTCTTGTTCCTTTAGAAGCGGTGCTCGCGAGAAACGATTTCTGCATATCGGACAGATATTACGAAATTCGTGGTGACCAGGAAATATGAGGTGACTAAATTGCCTAGTGGGCGCATCCTTCTGAACCAATAAACCGGTATCGACTTCGAACCTTTGAAATTCGTCGTAAACCAACTTGGATCCTGGATCAGTGCCTACCGCCCCGATAATTGTACTAGGAACGCCAAGCTTTGCCAAGATGCAAAGTGTGTTGCTTGTTGAGCCTCCGCCATGACTACCGAGGTATCTACAAGGCAAATTCTGTTTAGGCGTGATTCCTTCGTATTCACTGTCATCTCCGAATGTTCCGTTTCTTTTGACCAAGAATAGGTTGTCTACAGAGACCAGCCCAGCGCCAACAATTTGCAAACTGGTCACTATCTCAGTCCCTGTAAGGGATACCTTTCAGCCAATAGAGATTTGATGAGCCAACACTGCCAGGGAGAGACTTGTACGAAAGTGGTTGACAATACAAAACCTCGGTCTGTCTGGTCATCGCAGTCATAAATGCTCCGATGGACTGAGGTTTCGATCCATGGGGTGATATTATTGTCCTAATATCGCCGCCAAAGGAACTGCGTAGCTCGTCAATGGCAGTGCTTAGTTTTATGGAAAGCTGAAACGGGTCGTTCATTGACGCAAAGATTAGCTTTTCTGTGTTATCCCCAATTATCCCGCGATTCAACTTGACAATCTCATCTGTTTCAATTGGCTTTGTCGAAGGGAAGCCGACCACGGGGTACACATCGTTGAATCGCATATAACTTTTAATCATCTGAATAGGTCGGGGATCACCCCCCAAGATGGGAAACCATGCTGCGAATTTAGAAAATCGTCGCTCATGATGGAAATTCGGCAGGAACTTCGGGGAACGGAACTCTGCGGCCTGAGTCTCTAGTGCTCCGACTCCTTTGTCTTCCGTGTAAACGACGAAGAGGTTTTGCACGCGTTTCGATTCCCAAAGTAGCCGTAAGGCTGCGAATACTATTGATCGAGGCATGGCGGAGATGTCTAACAGGAAGTCACCAGAAAACTTGCGCAGCGTTCTGATCAGGCTTTCCACCACAGGCACGTGGGCTCTCAATGTCTTAGAGTACAGGTTTGCTTTGATACGCTTGAAAGAGCAATTTCGCTTCGAAGCCATACGCTCAAGTTCATTCATGTTGCCCATCTGCAGTCTTCTTGCCTTGCGGTATGAGGGATCATTTCTGTTCAAAAGATCCACCACCGTGAGGTGAATCTTCGCGCTCGTTCGCTCTGCGAAACAACGTAATGCTGCTGGGGTTCTGATCTCGAAGCCACATCCGACGACAAACTGCAATTCTTCGAATTGGTACTCGCCTACGAATTTCGAAAGGTCACGCTTCACCCCGTAGCGCCCGTCGAACGTCCGTATCATCACAGATGATGCCTCGCAAGCCTTCTGAAGAGTGGTTTCCTACCTTTTGCAAGATTGGCGTGCCACAAGATCGATGGCGTGTTATTTGGTGTATTGTTGTATCGAACCAAGAATATTCCGATTCCCCCAAAGCCGAACCTGCAACCTCCGCCCTTCAGAGTGTGTTCGTCCTCAACCTCTCGATCATAGTAATTATTGCATAGTTTCATTATCCGATGTCGCTCAGCATTTGAGAACATCTCATTGTGTGGATTGAGTATGCTATATGTTTCCGGTATGATCATTCCCGGGATTATTTTGAATCTAAGCTTCCGTCTGCGATCAACAATCCTTTTCGGTCCCACGGAAAGCATGCTTAACCTTCTCAGCCCTTTCTCAGCTATCAGATACGGGCAGTAGTAAATTGCATCGAACGAAGTGAATTTCGACCATTTTTTGAGAAAACGCGGGAATTGTCCGACAATGTTGATGCGACCGTGGGCATTTTCCGTTCTCAGAAATGTTGTGCCTGAACCGCACATGTCCTCCAAGAGGAAGGCGTATCTGGCTTTCGAATGAAACTGTTTCTCTTCCTCATCAACCTTGTAGTACGGCACTGCCTGCTCGTTTCGAATTTTTCCGCCACTGTGACGGCGAAAGTAATCAATCTGAGCGCCATCACTCATGCCGATGAAAACGCACTTCTCAAGGAACGGATCTAGCCTATCGAAGGCTGTCGCATAATCGAATCGATTTAGACCTTGTACTCGGATGATCTCATCCATCATCTCAAGGAGAATGTTTTGATAGGTTACTCGGGATAGTTCCTGCATCTCTGTGCGTGACAGGAATAATAGCTCGCGCACAATTATTAGTCCCGCTTCCTTCTCGCCATTCTTTCGAAACTGGCTGAGCCATTCCAATAGGGATGGCAGGAAGCGCTTGCCCGCACTGTATACCTCGTAGGAATCGTACTTGTATTTTGCCATAAATCGCAGATTGTGCGTTAACTCCTTTCTGCGTGAGATGGTTGGTGAAAGAGAACGAATTCTTCTGAATGCTTCCGTATCTGCATCGAGGAGGCGATAACTTAGAACTTCATGCTCATTCATTGGAAAGCCTACCCTACTTGGCATCTACCGCCAAGAACTCGAACCACCAACATGGCAACAAAAGAACGAGCCACGTTTTAAGCAGTAAGGTGCGAGACTGTGCGAATGAGATAGGAATACTGCATCTATGTCAGGTTGTGTTCCTTCAAACCTATACGCTCCGGGGATATTCGGCAAGAGACCGAACTCAAGCAAACCTTTCTCATCTCGCGGTGCAAGAAAAGGCTCTGAGTAGAATTTTGAGCGTTCAGCAAAGTTCATCCCGAAATCTAGGATGAGTTTCGTATCCCCGTCTTCTAGAAGGATCTTGTTGCCACCGATCTTTCCAATACAACATTACAACAGAGTGAAACCTTGCTTGGTTGACGGTTCTAAACGACGGTCTAAAGCTAGCCCGAGGCTCCAAGCTAATCTTGAGTCTTGAGCACAAATCAAGTGCAAATTCAGCTGAGTTCGCTCTTCTTAAGTCTGCATTTCGCTTGAGCGTTTGGAACCCTCAACTCGTCATCCACTGCGATCGTCAGCTATCGTTCGTCGACCAAGTACATGAACTCTTCAGCATTCATCCCAATATCCGCGGCTATTTTGCGGAGCAGCCTTCGGTCTAAATCTTCTTTCGGGTGAACGGGTACTGTTGTAGTACGCCCATCAGGATGCTTCAAGAATACGTGGGAGCCCTTCGTGTGCCTGGCAACGAATCCTAGCTTGGTCAGTGCCTTGATAACGTCCCTTGCCTTGGGTGGATGAAGTGGCTTTCGCCTTCCATTCAAATCCTAACCTTCTTCAAGGCGATGAACTCGGGAATGCTCAGGTTCTTTCCTTCTGCTTCAAGATATAGACTAATGACCTCTTTCACGCGTTCATGCAGCTCGTTGAGGCCTTTGGCCTGCGTGTGGCAGCCTGGTAGCTCCACGACGCTGGCGACGTAGTATCCGTCTTCTCCCTTTTCGATTATTACATGGAACTCATTTTGAGCCGTGACTACCAAATCGAGGCCTCATGCAAGATTATACGCTCGGGATACATAGGTTCATCGAGACTCAGGATATTTTGTGTCAGGAGCGATTATGCTCGCTCTTTCATTGCAGGTGGAACAGGCAAACCAGAAACATCGTTCCGTTGACTAATTTGGCTCCGTCGGGCGGATTCGTGTCGAACTAGTGGGCTGATGGAATTGCAGAGCCATACTGATAACATAGGATCATCAAGCAGGCCGGTCCACAGGTGAATTCAGATGTCTGACGGTAAAATGGGACAGACAGCCTGACGATATGGTTCCCCATTATCCCCAACCTCACCTAACCCACGTGTACGCTGTCAATGCTTGCCAGGCGGTTTGCGTGAGCGTAGAAATGAAGTCAAATGTCGGATCAGTCTTGAGCGCTAGAAGTGTTTCCAGAGCCAGTACTTTTCGACAAGTGTTTTTCCGAAACGCCATTTTCGGCTGGGCATTTTGAGGTTTAATTGTGGTCTTGGGGCTGCGAGAAAATTGCCTGATATGAAAGCAGCTTTCCCGTAACCAATCTCTAGGAAGCAGGCTCCTTTCCCATTCCATTTCTCTGATGGTCGTTTACCTTCTATTCTCATTGCTAGATTCTTTGCCAGCGTCTCAGCCTGTCCGTCCGCGAAGACTCCAGCTTTCGGCAGGAATGGAACGTGGCCATGCGGCGTCGCAATAGAGGTCACATCGCCAACTGCATACACGTCCTCCTGCTTTGTCTCCATCGTACTCGAATCAATGGAGATCCATCCAGTTTGATCTGTTAACCCAGCGGCGCTCACTGATTGCGGGGCTCTATGGGGTGGAACGCAGAATAGGAGGTCGAATTCTATGGTCTTTCCGCTCTCGAAATCACACACCCTATCCCGGATTTCAACCAACTTCTCCTTGGGATTCCATTCAATCCGCCTCTCTTTCAATAATGTTGAAACCTGCCCGCCAATCTCGGGTCCAGCGGCGGGGAGAGGTTGGGGTTCTGGTGTGAAGAAGCTGATGGAGGTCTTGTCTCGTATCTTCCGTTTCCTTAGGTAATGGTCGATGAGGAGGGCTGCCTCGTAGGGCGCTGCCGGACACTTGAACGGCGTTCTCGACACTCCAATGGCCACTCTGCCGCCGTTGAATTTCGGAAGTTCATCCCTCAGACGTGCGGCTGATTCCAAGTCGTAAACGTGGCAAGCATTCTCGAAGCCACGAATACTCTGGTAATCGTAGTCCGCGCCCAATGCAACCACCAGATAATCATACTGAAAACTATTCGTCTTCGTTTCGACGCGATGTTCGTTGGGCAAGATTCGACTGACCTCGTCATGAACAACTGTGACACCTTTCTTGTTCAGTCGGTTAAGATTGCGTTGAATTTGCTCGGGTTCTCTTGCGCCTAGCATCAACCAGAGGAAGGAAGGTGGAAAGGCAAATTCGCTCTTGCGATCAATCACCGTGATTGTCGCTTTGCGTCCAACCTTCTTCACTAACGCATTACTGAGGGCCAAGCCGCCCACGCCGCCGCCCAAAATCACAACATGAGGGTCCAAGTTTGCTCCGACCTCCGCCGCTACAGACCGTGCATGTCACCTAAACTGCAGGCTTCTCGTAGAGGCGTGAGTGTTCCTTCATCATACATCTGTTCCAGACAACGTCAAGTCCATGTTTCGTTGCTTCTTCCTCTGCCCCTTGATTGTGAATGCCCTCTTGGAGCCAGATGGCTTTGGGTTTCTTCTTGATGGCCTGTTCTACTACTGCTGGTACATCTTCTGATGGTCTGAACACATCTACGATGTCGATGGGTTCGTTTGCGTCAAGCAGGCTCTTGTAACAGTTGATCCCCAGTATCTCTTGGGCGGAAGGGTTTACTAGAATTATGTGGTATCCGTGCTCCTTCAGATACTTGGGGACGAAGTGAGCTGGCTTGGCGGGGTCTCTGGATATGCCGACTACAGCCACATTTCTGAGTTTGAGAATCTCCTTCACCTCAGAATCTGAGTGCCCATCTTTTCCTAAGCTTATTGGGAGTGGGCAATTGGTTTTTTCAGACATATGTTTGTCACTTTCCCGGCTTTCCAAAACGCCGAATTAGCTGGCGGCTCTCCGCCATCTGCTCGAACAAGACCTCGCGGATGAGTTCGCATGCCTTGATTATTTTTGGGTAAGCGATCCTGTAGTATATGCTCACACCCTCTCTTCGTGTGGAGAGCACGTTTCTCTCCTTGAGTACAGACAAATGCTGGGAGACGTTGGCCTGGGGTATGCCCAACTGGCTGGCGAGCTGATTGACGGACATTTCCCCCTCTCTCAATAATGCCAGGATTCGAAGCCTGACCGGATTAGCTAGAGTTTGACAGAGCGCCGCATGAAGTTCGAAGATCTTCGCATCAGTTTCCAAAGTCTGCGACATTTGAAGTCATATCTTAAATTATATAAGAATATATTTATATGTTTCCCAGGCTCCAAACGGCTGGGAGTGTAATTTGGAGAGGGCTCAAATGAACAAGATACCCATCCTCGCAGTTGTTTTGGTTCTGATTGGACTGGGAAGCTTGGTTGTCGGCTTAGCGTACACTGCTTACAATGTACAGTCGTATCCGAACTATGGTTGGCAAGGGCAGGGTCAGCAATGGATGATGGGACAGTGGTATCAGCAATCTCAAACTCAAGCTAACACTCCGATCACGCTTGACCAAGCCAAGACAATCGCCCAACAATATCTTGCCACAACTGGAAATCCCGACCTGGCGATTAAGGAGATCATGGAGTTTCAGAACAACTTCTACGTTATCTACTACGAGAAAGACACCGGGATCGGCGCTTTCGAGATGCTCATCTGGAAGCAAGCTCCGTCCTATGGAATGATTGCTGGAGGCATGGGAATGATGGGATGGCGTGGGGGCGCAGGCACCGTTACTCCTGAACCGGGTCCGAATATGATGTGGAACACGAAGTACGGTATGATGAGTTGGCGGAATCAAGGCTCTTCGACTATGACTGTGACCAAGGACCAAGCCCTCCAAATTGCTCAAACATATCTCAACGCAAACTTCAACAACGCAAAAGTTGAGATGGCGACGCGGTTCTACGGATACTATACAATGGACTTCACGGTGAACGGACATATCGCTGGGATGCTGAGCGTCAACGGTTACACGGGCCAGGTCTGGTACCACTCCTGGCATGGGGCTTTCATTCAAGAAATCGAATTTGACTGATCACAAGGAGGTGAACATGGAGGATGACGGAACAGGAACGACCGACTACGGCCTTCGTACTCTCACTCATCAGCGGCGTGCTTGTACTTCTCGGTGGAGGGATAATGTCGATGTTTGGTTACTGGTTCTGGGGCGGCAACCGTGGAGGTTATGGTGGATGGGGCTACGGAATGATGGGCCCAGGCTTCGGCATGATGGGATGGGCGGGTTTCGGATTGTTCGGCATACTAGGCGTGGTCTTCGGAGCGATAATCATTATCAGCGCAATCATGTTGAACAGTAAGCCACACGAGCACACAACATGGGGCATACTGATCGCGGTATTCTCGGTGCTTAGCATATTCGGCGGTGCAATGGGCGGATTCGGCATAGGGCTAGTTCTCGGTCTCATCGGCGGCATACTGGGAATAACTTGGAAGCCAACCGAATCTCAAATCAAGAAATGACCTGCTGCAAGGCTCTCGTTTCTTGAATATTGATCATGGTAACATTCGATTCCCGGTGGATAGAGCTTGAATTATGAGGTTGAATCGAATGGTTCGTAGAAGAATAATCGGCCTAGGGTTCTTCATGTTCGGTTTGTTGACTTTGCTAACCCTCGTTCCGCTCTACGCGACCCAACAGCAAACTCACAGCAGTTATGGCCTGACAGAGGGCATAATGAGTGGAAACAATGAAGACCCTAGTCAGCAACAAATAACCATGGACCAAGCCGTTCAACTCTTCAAGAATTACTTGACATCCCTTCAAAACCCCGATTTAGCCCTCCACGAGGTCGAAGAATACCAGAACAACTTCTACGCCACCTTCTACGAAAAAAGCACCAGCATCTTTGCGTTTCAGATGCTCATTTGGAAGCCAGGAGCCCCAATAATGGGAGGAGGAATGGGTGGCGGAATGATGAGCGGCATAGTCGTGCCAGAATCGGGGCCTAACATGGTTTGGAACACCAAGTATGGAATGATGGGCAGCAGCACAATGGAGGGCATGATGGGAGTCTACCATCAAGGAGCATCAGCGAACATGACTACATCACCAGAACAGGCTAAGACGACAGCCCAACAGTACCTCGACAGCAACTACCCAGGGACAAAAGCCGGAGACGCCGATACCTTCTACGGATATTACAATGTCGACGTCCTACTGAACGACGCAACCTATGGAATGCTCAGCGTGAACGGCTACACGGGTCAAGTCTGGTATCACACTTGGCACGGAACCTACATCCAAACAGTCACAATATCCGACGTTACCACACCAGCCCCTGAATTCGGACAGCTAACATCCCTCCTCATGGCGACCCTACTCCTAGGGACAACCACTGTGACCTTACTACAACGCAGAAAAGTCAAAGACCCGAAGTGAATGAATGGCTGGAAATAAAATGAAAGTGTTGCTCGTCATCAATGATGCGCCCTACGGGTCGGAGAGGGCGTATAACGCTTTGAGGCTGGCAATGGCATTGCAAGCAGAGCATTCTGACGTTGAGGTTCGAATCTTCTTGATGGCAGACGCAGTGACCTGCGCTTTGCCGAACCAGTCAACACCCCAGGGCTACTACAACCTAGAGCGAATGCTCAAAGCAATAATCAACAAGAGTGGAAAAGTCAAGGCTTGCGGAACCTGCTCGGAAGCTCGCGGCATCGAAGGACTCACTCTGATAGAGGGCGTCGAAATCAGTACGATGAACCAGTTGAAGGAGTGGGTGCTTGAGTCAGACAAAGTTCTATCATTTTGAACGCAGCTCGTTTTCAGCTGAAAAGGGCATCCTCTGAAGGAGTTGGCGTCTCTATTCATATCCTCCCATAGGTCAAAACAAGATCTAAATTTGCTGCTTATCGTAAGGATTTGGGGTGGAGCTACTGATGGTTGAGACCAATGTTCGAGCTCGTGGCAAAATCAGGGAAAGCGGCATGCCTTCAGAAGAGGTTTGGTGCCGCTTCTTTAACGTTGAAGGAATTTTGGATCGCATGCTGGTAGACTCACAGGTTGTTAATGCGGCGGACTTTGCATGCGGATATGGTACATTCACGATCCCAGCCGCCCAACGAATACAAGGAGCCATGCACGCCATTGACATCGATCCTGAGATGATACGCATTGTCGACGAGAAGTCTCAGAAGCTAATGCTGACCAACGTTAGGTCATCCATCAGAGACCTATTGCAGGATGGTTCAGGGTTAGATGATGAGAGTATCGATTATGTGATGCTTTTCAACATACTCCATTTGGAAGACCCTCTATTTCTGCTTCGTGAGGCTGCAAGGGTTCTTCGGCGGGGAGGAAAAATCGGCATCATGCACTGGGTTCGTGACTCGCATACGCCTCGAGGCCCTCCCCTGAATATTCGGCCAACAGGTGAGCAGTGCATAACATGGTGCCGTCGAGCAGGTTTCGCTGCAGGGTCGGATAATTCGATAGACCTGAGACCCTATCATTTCGGCTTACTCATGACAAAGTGAAGCCAAGACAAAGCGAACAGGCAAAGTCATGAAGCCGCTGGTTGATCGAAAGGACAAGAGCTGCACAGTCACGTTGACACCACTCTAGCAACTAACCAGACCTATCTACAGTTTCTTCGAACGTGGCATGCCCAAGCCACCTTTGTGTGTGGTATCAATAGATGAAGAAACATACTGCGCCAAGTTTCTCAAGAGGCTTACAATGTGAACCGCAAGTTAAGGCGTAACAGGAAACTGCTCGAAGAGAACCATTCCTTCCTGGCTTTCAGTCCGACTAGTCTGATCGCCTCAGGAACTCTTACTAACATCTGTTAGGTTACTGCGGAATTCGTATGAAAACCGGATAGGCGTACTCATTCAATGACAACTAAGGCGACAGCTGACTTTGCCGACTTGCCGATTGAGGACGCGTACTCGGCATTAAGTTCGTCAACTAACGGTCTCACGGAAAATGAGGCAAAGAGACGCATTAACGAATCTGGCTACAATGAATTATCGGAGAAGCGGAAGAACCCGTGTGTCGATTTCTTGGCGCGGTATTGGGGGCCAATGCCTTGGCTTTTGGAATTAACGATGGCTCTCTCATACGTCATAGGCCACTACCTAGAAGTGGGAATAGTCTTTGGGCTTCTGACCCTGAACGCTCTCATAGGTTTTCACCATGCTCGCAGCTCTCTGAAAGCACTTGAACTCCTGAAGAAACGGCTAGCAATCAAAGCGAAAATTCTGCGGAACGGAAAATGGGTCGTCAAGGATGCTCGGGAAATAGTTCCAGGCGACCTCATACAAGTTGGTTTAGGCGACCTAGTACCGGCTGATTCCAAGATTGTGGCTGGAGAAGTGTCCGTTGATCAGTCAGCGTTGACCGGTGAATCACTTCCCGTGACCGCACATCAATCCGGGATTCTCTATTCGAGTTCTATCATGAAACGAGGAGAAGCGAAAGCTCTCGTACTCAACACGGGAGCCAATACCTACTTCGGAAGAACTGCTGAATTAGTGAAAATCGCTAAACCGAAATCGCATCAAGAGCAGATCATGTCGGCCATCGTCAAATACGCAATGTACATTGGTATTGTATCGTTGGCGTTCGTGGTATTAGACGCGGCGTTAACACGAGTCGTAGACCTCCTGACCATCGTAAGGTTCGCTCTAATCTTTCTCATGGGTTCCGTCCCCGTTGCGCTACCAGCAGTCTTTGCCATCGTTTTAGCTGTAGGCGCAATGCAACTTGCCAAAGAAGGAGCTCTGGTAACTAGGCTCAATTCCATTGAGGACGCGGCATCAATGGAAGTACTCTGCCTAGACAAGACCGGTACAATCACACAGAACAAACTCTCTGTCACCGACCCTATCCCTTTCCAAGGGTTCGAAAAGAACGACGTCGCAATAATAGCGAGCCTAGCTTCGAAAGAGGAGATAAGAGACGTAATTGACCTCGCCGTGATCGACTACGCAAAGAACCTCCCTGCCTCCGTACAATTCAGACAAGACTCGTTTACTCCCTTCGATCCAGCGACAAAGAGGTCCGAGGCAATCATCGAACACAACGGAAAACGATTCAGAGTAGCCAAAGGAGCACCACAGGTGATCCTGTCTCTGTGCAAAGTAGACGATGAAACCGAGAAGAATGTCAATACTAATGTGGAATCATTATCCAAGAAAGGCTATCGAACACTCGCGGTCGCCAAATCAGAAGATAATGACCTAGATAACCTCAAGCTTGTAGGGCTCCTCCCACTCGCCGATCCTCCTAGACCCGACTCGAAGGAAACGATAGGAGAACTGAAACGATTAGGCGTAAAAACGAAAATGCTGACCGGAGACAACGTGGCAATCGCCAGAGAAATCGCCGGGCAAGTCGGGATTGGCGATCGAATCTACCCGATGTCAAATCTAGAGAAACTATCAGAAACGGATCAAGCAGACATTCTGGATGAATATGATGGGTTGGCTGAGATTTATCCAGAAGACAAGTACAAAGTGGTGAAGCTTCTGCAGTCGAGAGGTCACATGGTAGGAATGACCGGAGACGGCGTGAACGACTCACCCGCGCTCAAACAAGCGGAAGTAGGCATAGCTGTGAACAACTCCACCGATGTTGCAAAAGCGTCTGCCAGCATAGTCCTAACCGAACCCGGCCTCAAGGTTATCCTCAACGCAATAGGCACGAGCAGACAAATCTACCAACGTATGCTAACATGGGTTGTCAACAAGGTCACGAAGGTGATTCAATTCGTGGGCGTACTAGTCCTGGGGTTCTTCTGGCTGCATCACATCGTGCTTTCCGTCTTGGGCATGGTTTTGCTGGTGTTCGCAAATGACTTCGTAACAATGTCGCTTGCCACTGATAACGTGAAGACCACGAAGAACCCGAACATTTGGAACGTGAAAAATATCACGTTAGCGTCACTCGTCATCGGTGCATTCTTAGTTGTGGAGGGAGCATTCATCATTTTCATCGGCACTGCCTATTATCACATGGAATTGGAAACGCTTCAGACCTTCGTACTGCTCACGTTAGTCTTCACCAGTCAGTTCAGAGTTCTCATTGTGAGGGAGAGGGGACATTTTTGGTCGTCGAGGCCCGGACGTGAACTTACCCTTTCCAGTTTGGCTACGGTGATTGGGTTTGCCTTGCTGGGAATTTACGGAGTTATCCTGCCACCTGTCACATTAGCTCAAGTTCTCCTTGTCTTAGGATTCTCTGCGATATTCACGCTTGCCATAGACTACCCCAAGTACTACGCGTTCAGAAAATTCGGCCTGTAAACAAATGAGCATAGTTCAACGTGACAAAATCACTTGAGATGTGGGACGCCTTTCGTGGGTTCAAATCCCACCGGTCCCACCACCTTTTTCCTCCTCGAAGCGCAAGGTTAGATTTCTGGAAACAAAACTTATCCGCGACATTCGCTAATAGGGCTGCACGGTAACATTATGCGAAAAAGAGAGAAAGCGGTAACCCAACCGCCACTCTCTGAGGGTGATGAGTCCCTCCGGGCCCACCACTCAACTCTGCTTAGTACTGAATTTGCAGGGTTCTGCGAATTCGCGAGAACTAACCTAGCACTCATGTTCAAAAAGATACTCGAGATCTGACCCATGTTTCATACCTCAAAAGCATACTGATAGTCTGATGAAACTCCTCGTACCCCTACCGTTCTTGCTGTCACTGGACTGGCAAATATATATGCACGTTCACTCTTCTTAACGCGAACGCATTGCCCCGGGAACTTCGTTGCGAGATTTGTGGCTCCACCTTC
>Ga0315280_10007673_pt1 | contig 14389 bp, 23 predicted proteins | sample YL17G06_40_MG_FD_203697 | JGI IMG/M metagenome (GOLD analysis project Ga0315280, IMG submission 203697) | Sediment microbial communities from Yellowstone Lake, YNP, Wyoming, USA - YL17G06_40 | ecosystem: Environmental > Aquatic > Freshwater > Lake > Sediment | place: USA: Wyoming | collected...
GAGTCCGACAGAGAGGGCGAGTAATAGAAGGTCCATGTTCCACCTTTCACATGCTCCTGAGCCGTTTTCCCCAGACTATAACTACAGGCTACGGGAATCTAGGCGTATAAACTTTTGTTAGGTTAGCTCTAATTCTAACATAGTTTATAATTAAGACCCCTGTAGCTTATCCTAGTAGGGAGTGGGGGGTTATAAAGGTTTTTTCGAAAAATTTTTATATGAATAATCTAACATTAATTTGAAAATTTATGACAATAGAATACAAAAATGGGTGTGGCGAGTTTCAAGTTAAAAAACGCCTGCACATAGGTAACATAGAAAAATTTAATGGTATAAGGGTAGTTAATAATAAACCTAGAATAGATGGAAAAATCACAGGCAAAATTGGCAAAAGTATTGTATATACCCCATACAATTCCGATCTTCAAAAGCTTAAAGAAGGTAATTCAGAAAATCCTCGAAATGTATTAGAAAAAGAGGACATATTAGAGTTACTTAAAAAAATAAGAATTAAGGTTAGAGCAGATAAATACGAAGATATATTGCCACCAACTGAAGTTGAACTTATAATTGAAGAATTAAATATGGATGCTAATCCGAACCAAAAAATTATATATCACAAAGACACCAATTCGGGAGCTTACCATTTAAACGATTTTGAGTTTAGTGGTAAGATCATAGATCAAAAAATAGTAGGTTGAAACTATTCTCCCACTTTTCCCCCTTTTTTGTGGTTTGAGCGCTGGAGAGAGCCTATAGGGACTTTTGCGACTAGGTTACTAGGTATACTAGGTTGTTTCTATCTAATACCCTCTTATTTTTATAGAGATAGGGTATAAACAACCTAGTTATCCTAGTAACTAGGTTATTTATTTTCTAAATCTTCGGTGTTTAGGGGTATTTTGGGAAAGGGGGGATAAATATCAAAGGGATGGGTTTTTCGATCCTAGTCGCAACCTAGTCGCAACCTAGTAGTAGATAGATAGACAGATGCTCATAGCCCTCCCTATGGGGCGTCTTGGGCTTTGACCGTTAAAACGAGACTTTAATGTTAAAACGACGTTTTAAAGTATTTTGGGCTCAGGGAAGGCTTCCGGGGCACTATATTGGACGTCCAATACATTCAGCCCCGATAGATAGATAGATAGTCCCTAATTCAGAAGGTATATATTATAAAGGGATATAAAATTCTCCCAATCCCATTAGAAGAATTACCTAGAACTAGTTAATTATCATGGGTCTTTTGCCACGAAATTAACCTAAAATAAATGAATGATAATTACTTTAGTGGTTTAGTATTTACTTAATATATAAAGGCGCTTAAGTTGGGTGTTCCGGGAGGGATAGCAAATCTATCCTAAATCACCAAAAAACGGTTCGCCAGCGCCATGAGGCTAGGCTAGGGGTCTAGGTAAATGATTATCGGGAGTAGGATAAGCCTAATTTAAGCTTGTTTAGGCATAAGAACCCCTAGAACTAAAGGATTCATAGGTCTTTACTGTGCTGGGCTAGGGGTAAAGGCTGGAGGGGGGCTATGGGCATCTAGGGCGATTCAAAGATGGTTGAATAAGGCTTCTTTTGTTTAAAGAACCTATAGAATCAAAGCATTTAGAGGGCATAGGCTAGGGGGTCATGGTTTATAAAAGAGGGTGGGCACGCACTTATATAAAACTAAAGGTAAATCTTAGGTAAAAATACCTAAAATAGGGTAATTTCAACTACCATTCTATACCCAAAACCCCCGATATTATCCCAGCCCCGGCACCTCGAACCAAAATAATATCGGAAACCCAAACCCCTCAAGCCGAAAAAACCCAAATAATATCAGTCTCTATACCCTAGCCCCCGCACCCAGAGAACCTATAAAGCGTCATCGGGCAGCCCGCAAGGAACCTGCTCAAAGAGACTCCACGTCCTACTGGTTGAACTAAATATCATCTGTCTATGGCACTTACAGGTTGCCAAAACCCACCTGCTCGTCTCGCCGTCATGGAGTTGTAGCCGATAAAGACCGGCACCGCACGGGCAAGGCTTAGGGGGCTTTATGCCCAGCCGCTTCAAACCCTTCAGGTCGATGTCAAACATTTTCTTCCGCCTCTTCCTCCTCTTCATCGACGTCAGCCCGGTCAACTGGCTCCGTTACCTTCGTCGGGTTCCTTGTTTTCAAATCCGGTTCAAGGCTCCCCAAAGTTTCACGCACGAAGGGGCGCTCCTCCTCCACCTCAATGTCACCGGCATCGACGGCCTCAAAACTCGTGCATAGCTGGGTGTGTAGTTGCTGAGGACACCGAAGACTAGGATCATTATTCAAACAATTATCACAAACCTCTTTTGAAGGTATCACGCTTTTCTGCCTACTAACAAACATTTTTCACGACCCTCCTAATCCATCATCAATTTTCTTTTTTCCACCTTTATGGTCTCGATACCAACCCACCTTCCACCAATAGTTGTAGCCGAGAATCCACACCAATCGCATGAAGCCCTGAAACCCGAGTCTATGATTTCAACCCTGACTTTTCTTTCAGAGTTTTCACACTTACAAACGGGAAGCTCAGAGAGTGAGGTTAAAATAATTTTGCAAATGCTGAGTTCATTCCCCGTGAATGAAGACCTTTCCCACTCGCGGGGCTCAGGTAAAATCTTTCCTTCTCTATGTGGGGACTTTCCGTGCCTGTTAGACTTCCCAATTAAGGCGTGCATACATGCCTTAGAGCAGGTCTTTCGCACGTATTTGCCGCGCTGGGTGAATTCACGACCGCAAACCATGCAGACTGTCAAAACAACCCAACCTTTAGAAAAAAAATAACCTAGTTACTAAGATAACTAAGTTGTTTATACCCTATCTCTATAAAATAATAGTAGTATTAAATAGAGAAATGGTTAGTTATCTTAGTTATCTTAGTAGCTAAAAAAATGGGAGCTTGAACCTCCGCCACAGGCTTGGATTTGCCCTAGCAATCACCATTACTCGAAACAGATCCAGCCCCACCTGAACCTCTTTTGAAACGAGGACTGTGTGGTTTCTCATCGCGAACAACATAGGAAAATCGTGAATCCAAACCCCCGTCTTGCAATTTGAGAAGCCGCTTGCACTCATTTTTGTTCCCTGATACTCAACAATAAAAATTCGCTTCCCCACCCTCATCATTTCATCGATGATCTTCAGCGCCTGCTCGGGCGGATTATGTGACAAACATCCGTCGCTGTAAACCAAATCAAAAAACCCGTTGCTAAATGGAATTTTGTCAGCCGAGGCGACCTTGAAAACCCCTGAGGGCACGTTTACCCTAGCCTGCTTGATTTTCTCTTGGTCTCTATCTACACCAAAAACATGAGTCAGAGTCTCTATGGATTTCAATTCTCGCCCAAAATTGCAACCAACTTCAAGTGTTTTTGCGGGCTTCCATCCACGAACAAAATCGACCACAAATTTGAATTCTGGGTCGGGAATAAGCACCATTTTTTCAACTCTCCATGATTTCAGAATTTTTTTAATTTTCTCTAATAATAATTTTTTTTTCGAGGGTTTAGGCTCAGGGGTATGCTTTTTCAAATATTCCACCCAAAGTTGTCCGCTCTGCGGGGGGCTCGCAATTACATCCTCAGATAGTTTGACTTTTTCACCCATTTTGCTTCACCCCTCTACCTCGTCCTCCTCGGGAGGGGCTAGGGCAACCCCACGCCAAAGGTACTCGTATATTTCGCCCACCTCTTTCCTGACAGCCGTAGCCTCGGGGATGTTCTTCTTGATTCCCTTCCCAAATATATTTTTAGGTTTCACCATCAGGTTTGTGTCTCTGCAAAAAGCCTCATAGATGAAATAGAGATCATTCTTCGTAATCTCGCCTAGTGGGTCATACTCTAGCCTCTCGTTACAAAATGCCTTCACGCTATCGCTCAACCTGTCATACTGAACCCTGATCTCATCTGTACGTTTAGCATAGGTGAATGTCTTCCGCTCATTGAGCCTCTTCAGCCCGGCTATCGCCCAGTTCAGTATCCCGCTCAATTCTGCATCAGTCGTTATCTTGTCGAGTATTGTGTCATCCCTCTTAGGGTCACCAACGGGGAAGGTATTGGGGAAGACTATGATTATCCACCTTCTATAGAACGCCACGCTGTCATCGTTGGTCGAGGGCATTTTATTTCCCGAAAATATCAGCTTGGCGTAGTTGACGAACCTGAACCTGTTCTTGAATTTGAACTCGGTTTCTATCAGGTCGCCGCCCGTGAGCGCTTTGAAATCGCCGGTCTCGGTTATATCGCGCTGGGGCAAGTCGGGATAAATGTTTGCTAATTTCATATATAGGCTAGACTTTGCGAACCGGTCCTCACTTAGTGTTTGCAGGCTTACTGAGCTGACGTTCTCCGTCCCGAGAAAAGTTTTAAGGCAAGCCAAGAAAACCGACTTACCATTTTCGCCTTCCCCCTGAAGCATGACCGCCTTTTGGTGTCTATAGTCTCTTTGGAGACAATAGCCATATACTTCTTGAGCCAAATCCACGCCATCTTTTGGCACGACATCGGCGACAAACTGCTTGAACTTAGGGCAGTCGGCTCCCTCCACGTAATTCACGGGGAGCTTCGAGGTCACAAAATAGTCACTCGAAAAGGGCTCTAGTTTCATCGTTTCGATGTTAAACAACCCATTTTTGACGGGTATAAGGTTCAAGGGTAGCGATTTGACGGTTCCTAGGTAAACTTTTGACTTTAGGTTGTATATTGTTTCTTCAGCGATGTGTTTGTTCGATCTACCGTCCAGAGTTTTAGCGGAAAATAGAGCTACTAGAGGGTTCGCATTAATGTAAATTCCCTTAACGTTGTCGTAGACATATAAGCTCCCCTCAACTCCGTCCGGCGCGTAAAACCTTTTTCTAGCGATCAGATGGTCAGCTATTAAAGGCGGATACACCTTTCCGTTCCTGACGCCTATCACCTGAGGTTCTTGTTCATTAGTCATTTTCTATCGCCTCGACTACTATGTAACCGCATCTAGGTCGCTCCGAGAAATCAGTTCTCTGATTACACGGCATGGACAATCGACACCAGAAACAGCTTTCAAAAATTGCTTTTCGTATTGCGTCGGGATATCCATAATTCCTGTAGCATGAGGGCGTGGCTTCTTTATAGGTCATTCAGCCTCCACCCCCGTGGACACCTTTGCCTTTTTAGGCTTCATAGAGCCCGTGAGGTAGCCCTCATCCATGAGAGCCCTCGCTAAAGCTTTGGCACCAAACACGTCAAAATCCGTGTACAGATGCCCAGAATCTACTAGCGCTTGAAAAACCGCTAGGGGGACTAACATATGCAGTTTCTTCAACTGATATGTATAATTTCCATTTTTTTCACTCATTTTCATTCCTCCTTCATTCTTACTAGCCCGAGTCGGGCTGGCTCTTGGGGGTCATAGCACGTAGGTGCTCCCCCCTACCTTATTACTATCTTTAGGATAGTTTTTCAAATAACGAATTTTCTTGGAAATTTTCGTCGAATAGCAAATTTTATTTGGAGTTTTTAGCTAAATAGCGAAAATTTCATACGACCATTTTTAAAACCCGTCAAAAAACTCAGGTTTTTTTCAACTAACGGGATTGTATCTCTCCACATCAGTCATCGAGTCTCCTATTGATTATGTAAAGAATCAACGCCGAAAGTTTCTTTAAGAATGCCTTGGCGGATGCGAGATCGGTGACGTTGGCGTCGATGTAGGTGTTGAGTTGCATCAGAGTCATATCTTTAAGGCGAGCGGGATCGAAACCGGCGATGCCCCGAAGATGGTAGTTCTTCAGCGCCGCGACAACTACAGATTCGGCGTCTGTCTGTTCCTTTGGTGTCAGGGCGCGGGAGAAGAACAGTTCAGCTCCCTTGTTGATTGGATCTCTCTCAATATGGCTTATCGGTAACCCCACTTTCACGAGCGCCTCCATCACCGTAGCCTGTTCTCCACTTTCAAGTTTTATTTTCATCAAACCGCCTCCAAATATGACACGCCTCGTACATCCGAACTTGGATATTCCATAAACACGGTCACTCCACTGGTAGTTTTTCCAACCCCAAGATCAAATCTCAGATACAGGCTTTCGTTTACCGGTCGGAGGATGTCCATGGTTTCTGAGAACTCCACGTAGCTCGATGTTCCTACCGTCTCAAGGTGATATCCGATGCAGTTAGTTGTGAAGGCTATGGGTAGGGTAAGACTCTCTGCTGGTGTGCCGAGTTCCTCAATCGAGACCCTGACTATGGACGCCCAGTTCGGCGAACCGTAGGCAACGAAGTCTGCGAGGGCGAGGCTGACCGTCTTACACGTCATTGTCGATGGGTTTGTCCAGTCATAATAGTAATAGTGCGTATCGACCGTCGAGTGAAATTTAATTCTGAGTTGCCTACCAGACGCCAACGAATCGAATGCCATAGTCAGATAGGTCTGAGCCGAGAAGTCCGTGGCGGCCATATCGACGTAGATTTGCCACGTCTGATACCCCGCCCCCGCCTCCGAGCAGACAAGCCATTTTCTTGTCGTCGTTGGGTTGCGATATACTGCTGACGTTTCGGTGTTCCAATATACGTTCTTGGTGCCGCTTCCTATTCCCACCACGGTCCAATTTGTGTTTACGCTTGCAACGTCAACCGAAACGAATGATGATGCGTAAACCCAGATATCGACAAATGGATATGTCGAAGTCGCCAGTTCGACAAGCAATTTCCTAAGTCTATAGCGTAACAGGGGTTCGCTCAGAATTTCGCGCGTGTAGACGTTCGTGCCCATATACATTCCAGTCCCTGACGTTACAGAATATTCCTTGAATTTTGTGTATAGAAATTCCAACGTCTTACTGCTGATATTCGTAGCCAATTTATCGATGCTGATAGCCTGCCCCAAAACCTTTACGTTCGTCACCGATCCACTGCCGAGGTTGTCTGAACTGATAGTCCCGACCGCCACCTTATTTCCAGTTATCGTCAAGTCTTGTATATTGCCCGCTTCAATGGTCCCGACCGCGATTTTGCCTCCAGTTATCGTCAAGTCCTCTATGTTGCCTGCCGCGATAGTGCCGAGGGCAACCTTCGCCCCCGTGATAGTGGCGTCTCCAATATTTCCAGCCGTGATGGTCAGATTGGCTATCTTCTCACCCGTGATGGTCGCGTTGATAATATTCTCCGCGCCAATTGTAGCACTTGCGATATTACCTCCAGAAATCGTAGCGTTTGCGATATTAGACCCGGAAATCGTAGCGTTTGCGATTTTGTCGCCGGTAATTGAAGCTGAAACTAAATAACTCCCCGAGAGGGTGACGCCCGCCGTCCCACGAATTGAACCGGAAATAAACATATCTTTCCAATAGGCGGCTGAAGAACCTAGATCATAGGTGTTGGTGTATGTGGGGATTAAACTGCCTGAGACATCTCCAACACTTCTTAGACTTCCGCCCCCGACATCTATGCTAGTAGGGTAAACGTGAACACTAGGCATCGTTATCCCACCTTTATCCCGTCTTCAAATAAGAAGCTTAGCAACCATGCTCTAACTTTTTTCTCTATAAATTTTTTAATTCTTTTCTTTATGAAATTCATAAATTTTCACCTACTTAAATTCTACAGCGGTTATAGCCCCCTTTATCTCCATAGGTCTATCTCCGCTCATTGTAATTTCTGGATTCAAAAAAATGACATACGTTAATGGAATAAGAGTAGTCGTTAAGAATCCTTTTTTCCCGGCTATATTTAAAATCATATTTCGTGGTATCGATAGGTCGCTTCCCGTGGCGACCATTTCAACTCTGAACACCCTGTTCTTATCTCCTAGATATTGGAGATATTCACTTGCCCCAATTCTGAGGTTGGAAACTCCCCTACCCTCTTTGATCTCTAAAACCCTTGTTACAATCGAGCCGCTGATGAAAGCGTTTCCAAGTTCGTCAAAAATTCCCGTACCGAAAACGGTGATTTCTAGATATCCCGCCGATCCTGAAATTTCAACTAAAGACGCTGAACCCGTGACCGTGAGTTTTTTGGCTTTCACGTACGCTTGGATGTAAAGGCTTCCACTTGTCCCGACCGTTATATTGCTATAAAAACGCTCCTCAGTAATAGTTAGAGACTCATTTTCGACGGTGAGGTCGGGAGGCTCTGACATTTTTATCCACCACCGACCGGCGAAAGTGATTCCAAGCAAGTCTGCTCGGCTTCGGTGAACCATTCCTCAAACGTGGGGCAAAAAACATAATCAGAATGCCACGTGCATCTATTTCCAAAAATTTTGCACATGAGTTTCTTCCCTTTTGGGAGTCGGGAATAAGGACAATCCGCTTTTCCGGAATCAAAACGATCCTTCTGATATTTCAGAATTTTCTCCTTTTCTTTTAGGGTGCACCTTGCAAAATCATCATCCCCGCTCCATAGTCTTATCTGTTCACTCATTTCAAATGCGCCTCTTCTATCTCTTTTCTGTTCTGTTCGGTCAGCTCCTCCCGAGCAAGCATCAAATCATTCTCAGAAACAATTAGGAACTTTACACCAACGGGCTCGCGTCGGTCAAAGGCTATGAATGCATTAGGATAAGTGCAGAGGATGAGTTGCTTGAGGGGATCGATCTGCTCCTTATGGAGCTTCACTATCATGATGAGAGAGGTCTCATTCCAGTCTCTCAATCTTTTTCTTTCTTTAACTATTCCCATTATTTTGGGGTCGAGAAGACGTTTATCTACGTCTTTCAAATCTAGCAATTCTTCATTCAATTTCTACACACCTCTAAAACTTTTTTGCCCCGGTGTCCAGTGAGTTAAGGCGCACTCCGGAGCTTCGCGCCCCCTACGGTGGCTAGTCCTGCGTTTCATTGGTTTTGAGCTTCATTGCCTTGGGAGAGTCGGAGAATAAGCCCAAGGCTCGGCGTCTAAAATGGGGCGCTGGAGGAGGTCAAGGTTCCTCCAACGCCCAAACCGCGTCAAACCGTGCTTCCCTAACACGGTTTCCTGTCATAGAAACCATTTAGGTCTCTTTGACTATACGATCCATTTCCAAAATTATCAACGTGGCGAGTAAGCACGGAATTTTGACTGACTTATTTAAAGACACCATACTCTTTGCTTCGCAACTTTTTGTGGTGCATTTCTCGCAAAAACGTTTTTCAAAAATTTCTATAGGATTCATTTTTATCCACCTCTCCCAAAAAGCGATATCACTAATCCCATAAGGGTGAGCAGTATGCCGATCTGAACCCAGTATCCTTTTTTAAGCCATCCCACGTCCGTCTTAAGCCCCGCCATGGAGGTCTGAAATTTGCTGTATTTCTCGTTCACTTCATCGACCCGGGAATCGACGGCTTGAACCTTCCCATCGATAACACTGATTTTGCCATTAAAATTATTAATTTGTGTAACGTATGGGCAAACTGGATTTTTACCCGCACTCTCACAATCCTCTTCTTTAGACATTTTTAAAAATCTCCCTTTTTTTTTCTACCACTAAACTATAATTACGAGACCTTCACTGATCATCCCCGATCTAGAAATAATAGCACTCCCCGTAAGGTTGTAGGTAATGAGGAATGGTTTGAAGTTTCCAGCTGAGTAGATACCCGCGTCGGTTGGGTCGGTTGGAGAGGTGTAGCTATTTGAAGAATCAGTTACCAGCTCCCCATCACCCGATATGTAGAATTCGTCATACCACACAACGCCGGAATCACATATCAAGCCGAAGGTGTAAGCGGTATTAAGGAGCATAGTTGGCGAAGCGGGGAAGGTGAAGTTATACACTTTACCTGAACCAGAATCAAGGGTCACGGGGCTTGATACTCCATTGGGGACTATCGTTAAATCTGACCGCTTCGCTATCACCATTTTGACGTTTATGTCCGTACTACTACCAGATACAAAGGCACTCCCCGACACTATGGAAGCGAAATCGGAGGGCGTAGTTAGTGTCGAAGCTGGACCCCAAGTATCAGGAAGACCTTCCTCATATTTCGCATCCCAGCCTGTATAACCGAACACGTTTGATGGCCGAGGAGTGTAGGTTAGAACAACGGCTAGAGCCGTGCCAGTCGCTGGGGCAGAACCGGCATAATCGGTCGGTGAAGTATAGTTATTATCATTTTCGCTGAGCAATTTTATGCCCGCATTAGATTCACCATTGAGCTGAAGTCCATAGACACCAGACCCAGAGAATATCAGGCAAAAAGCGTACTCCCTAAAGGCGTTCATCGTCGGGGGAGTAGCCCAAGTAAAATCTACGTTTTGAGTGCCCGTATTAATCATTACTGGATTAGATATACCGTTCGGAGTAATCTTTCCCCAATTGCCAGAGGAAGGTAGAGCCTCCATAACTACCATCTTTACATAGTCGTTGTCCTCATACGCCGCAACCGTTATACTCCCAGAAACCAACGATCCGAAATCCACGGGGGTCGTGGTGACTAAACCCCTAAGATATGTTTCTGGGTTTAAAGTGGCTATAGGGTTGAATCCATCAAGCGGATAGCCAAAGGTTTTCGTCAATCCAAAATCCCCCTATTCTAACGCCTAGAACTCGTCGCCCCACGCACTAGCGAGAATTACAGATGTCGCGCTACCAGAAACAAACAGTTTGTAGTCCTTTGAACCTGTCCAGTTACATCCTACTAGGTTCATCGCCACCGAGCCTGTTGCATTCATAAAGAACTCTTTAATGTAATCTATCGTGCTACCCGACCCAGCCATTAAAGCTACCCTTCCACACGTGTCGGTGCTGAGGGAGTACATCTTCAACCTGATGGATTTCCCTGAAGCGGGTGTCCAAAGGCTACCCGTTTGCCCGCCCGTAACCGATGCGGAAAAGGTCTTAGTTACACGTACATCTCCACTTAAGCTAACTTGTGGCGCGCCAGAACCGCTCCACCTCTCCCATTTCCCTGAAGTATTGTCAAACCACTTAGTGTAGGCGGTTTCGCCCGGTCTCCATGAAGTCTGGGGAGAACCACTAAACGATGTTTTTTCGGCGATTGTTTCAAATTCTATTGACATCTTAAATCACCATCTAAAAATTTCTTTTACTTTTGATACAATTGTAGCCTTTTTTATAGGCTCGCTTTCAGGCGCGGGCTGAGCGGGCTCCTCCGCGACTTTTGGGGGGTTGGGTTTCAACATCTTATCAGTGGGGTCATAATACAACCCTTCTTTTTCACACTTTAACTTTAGAAGCAATTCAGGTGGGGGCATCGGACTATCCGCGAAATGCGATTGGCGAACCGCGTCGGCATTGACTTCACAAAATGCGCCCCGCTCGGCACGATCACCGAGGACGATACACGCCTCTTGGGTGGTCTTTGGACAACCCAGACATTTTTCTCCGATAATCGCATCCTCCAGCCTTCCGTTTATGCTGTACCATATACCATAGGATTTGATTGCGAATCCGCTCCCATCTTTTTCAATATCTAATTCGTCTAATTTTACCATATTTTATTCCTCCATCTCTGCTTGTCGCAATTTTCTTGCGATGAATTCATTATATTCATCCCTGATTTTCGCGGCTATGATTTCGTTGGTTGCCGGGATGAGAATATTTATAGCCCGTTCCATTTCCGCTTGAAGTGTTCCATTAAGCTCCTCGGGATTGTAGACTGTTTCGGGGAGGCTATGACCGCCGACCTTTGCAATTCTCGGCGATGGAAGCACACCCGATTTTCTCTTCAATTCCTTGTCCACGCGGTTCAACAAGGGGTCGTCGCTCGGACCCTTCCCTTCAGCGTCTGTATCGGGAGTAAATGCGCTGGAGCCTTTTAATTGAGTTGCGAGGTCTAGGTCTACCAATTCTTTCATAGCATCTTTTACTTTTCCATCCCATAGTTCGGCTGGGCTCAGTTCGTGGCGCTGGGCTTCGACCTCCTCCTCATAGCGCCGCTGAATCTCATCGAGAACTTCCCTGACCACCTTGTCGTAGGTTGCCATCCTCTGGACTATCATATCCATAGTGACAAACTCATTTTCTTCCTCATGTTTGACGACATGGATGTAGGTATGCAATTTTTCCCGCAGGTTCCTAGCCGTTTCAGCACCCGAGAATTCCGGATGGGCTTCATCCCATTCTTCCCTCCGCTTGACTATGCTATTTTTGTTCATCTGTCTCACCCTCATACTTTTCAACTTCATAGACTACAATATCTTTGACAGCGATCTTTTTTCCGCTCAAAAAAAAGTTATATAATTCTATATCTTTTTTTGTGACGAATGCGTATTCTTTTCCATCTACAAGAAAATAACCATGAAGCCATTCAACCATGTCTTTGACCATACATAATCACCAATTTTTAAAATGCTTTTACTAATTTCCACTCGCCACTTGCGACCCTAGCCCGATCCGCATCACACAAAAGCCCTACATGCACTAGAGTCCCAGAACCATCGACGTAGACGCCCGCTGGTGCGGGTGAAGGTAAAGGCTCCTCTTTCACCAATTGCTTCAAGTAAAGCCCAAAGCCTCTGCGCAGGCACTCGCTCCGATTGATATGTTGCCCCTCGCAAACTTTGTCAAGCATTGCTAGAAGCTCAGGCTGGATCGTAACGCTAATAGGCACAAAATTCTTTTCTGTTTCTTGGTCCATAAAACAACCACCTATATTATCCGATACGATATACCCCTCAATAATTCTTAGTATTAATCAGCCCCGTTTTTACCCCTATTTTGGGTGTTTTTCTGGGTTTTAGCTAAACTTAGTTAGAAAATTGCCCAAAAATTGAACGTTATAATTTAGAAAAAATAGGATAATTCTATTTTTTAAATAGTGAAGAAGACCCCCAGCCGGAAGGTGCCGGGGGAGACCCCCTTGGTGATGCCTATAGACTCAAAAAGTGTTTCCAAAAAATTGAGAAAAAAAGTTTCTACTGGGGCAGGTTCTTAGTCGCCTCGATTTCCCTGTCATTCTGGATTTCAGCTTCCAATTCCCTCCACCGTTTTTCCATGACCTCTATTAAGTCTCGCTGAATCCGCTGTTCGCTTTCAAGTTTCTCCAGCCTGTCTTTCAGGGAAAAGTTTTCATCAATGGTTTTGTCTAGCCTTTTCTGGATTTTCTCCGCATCGCCCCTCACATCTTCTTTTACCTCTTCTTTGAGTTTCTCGATATCAATAGGGGCTCCACCACTAACACTTAGGTACTCCTCGGCTTCAAGGTAAAGTTTCTTTAAGTCTTCTATTTTATCCGAACTCATATAGGCGATAGCTAACTGACCCAGAGAGTGACCGAGCCAAAAGTCAACAACCGAATTAGGAATCTTCGCCTTGTTGGTGCATATTTTGCTAAAGCTCTCCCTGATGGAGTGAGGTCCGAGGGGGTTCTGTGAGTAGCCATTCATTTCCTTATCGACGAACCCAGCCCGCACCGCTAGTTCTCTCATCATGTCTTGGAGGTTGTTGTCACTAACGGCACTAGGAGTCTTGTAGTTCGCCTTCAGAAAGAGGGGTGTTTTCGCGCCGAACTCAACGCCCGCTCCCCGTAAGTCGTTCAAATAGGCTTTAATCGCCTCTAAAGAATCGCGCCCAAGAAAAGTGTAGAACTCGGTCCCACCTTTTCCCCTGAACAGGTCGAGCTTCAAGGGGCACTCACCGGATTCCAAACCCTTAGCTATATCACCATAGGTTAGGTTGCATAGGGTCGAGACATCGAGACCGCCTTGGAAGATGGTCAGGAGGATCGCCCGGTCTCGGGGGCTTTTAGTGTGAGCGAGGAGTTTTTGCATATCCCGCTGGTCGAGTTCGAGCCGCTTGTTCAGGACTCTGGGTTTTGGGAGGGCGCTTTTCTTCGTCAACTTCACGTAAATTTCAAAGGTGCCATAGAAGCTCCGAATCGCCTGAGTGTAGGTGTTGCTAATTTTGGGGCTGAGACCCTTCCCTATAGACCTTTTTCGAGGGGCTTCATCCAGAAGCCAAGCGTTGAACTCCAAGAGCCTTTTGAGAACAATCCCCTTCTTTTCCAACCCGTTCAGCCTGTTATCATCTAGGGCTTCCGTGATGATTTGGGTAGCTGTCTTTCCCGTAAAATCGTGAAAAAGTCGGTAGGCGCTTTTGTAGACGCTCTTGGTCGAATCCTTCCTGATCTCACTGAGCCACCTCGCAAGAGGGGCTTCGCTCCAGTCCACTTTTTCTTCGCGCATTCGGTTCACCGGTACTATAACTATAAACTAAATACATAAACGTTTCTAACCTAACTTTTGTTTAAGGCTCAGGGGAAGCTTGGGTGGTGGCGCCGCCGTACGGACTTGAACCGTAGACCAACTGGTTAACAGCCAGACGCTCAACCGGACTAAGCTACGGCGGCCCGACAACAGGAAACTATTAGATTCGAATATTAATGTTTGGATGAGGTGTCAAATACAAGAACGCCTTACACCTATAAGCTAGGTTTTACTTTTAAATA
>Ga0315280_10007674_pt1 | contig 14386 bp, 10 predicted proteins | sample YL17G06_40_MG_FD_203697 | JGI IMG/M metagenome (GOLD analysis project Ga0315280, IMG submission 203697) | Sediment microbial communities from Yellowstone Lake, YNP, Wyoming, USA - YL17G06_40 | ecosystem: Environmental > Aquatic > Freshwater > Lake > Sediment | place: USA: Wyoming | collected...
CAATTTCCCCTTATCAAAGGTGGATTAAAGGGGTTGTTTAAAAGCCTATGTCTACTGGGTTTACACCTCTTATATTCAAAAAACCTACCCTTGTCAGCGGGGGAAGGGGGGATTTAAAACGCTTCAATATATGTAAAACGTCACTCAGTTTCATTACCCGATTATTTTGTTAAACTTCATCACCGTGTTACTACGGATAAAATTTTCATTTGTGAGGGTCACAAAATGCGGACGGAAGATGGGTATTTTATAAGCAAATGCCTCAACGGCGATCCGGCGGCGTTTGGGTTTCTGGTGGATAAATACAAGGCATGTGTCTATGCCCTTGCTTATGCCAGACTCCGCAACTTCCACGATGCCGAAGACGCCACACAGGATGTATTTCTCACCGCCTACCGTAAACTAAACACGCTGAAACGCTACGACAACTTCCGTGCATGGCTTTACTCCATAACATCCAACCACTGCAAGATGCTCCTCCGTTCGCAAGCCAATCGCCCTGATCGTGATTTTATGGAAGATCAATCTCCAGAAGTAATAGATAATCCTTCCATAGACTCACACCGTGAATCCCTCGCAAACGAGATGCTCAGCGATTTAACAGAGATGCTTAATCAGGCATTAGGCTCACTGCCTGAGATATATCATCAGGTACTGGCTCTCCGTTATCTTGGTGGCATGAGCAACTACGAGATCGCAGAATTTCTCGGCATTTCTCAAGTAGCTATAAGGCAAAGGCTTAGTAGAGCCAGAGCAGAACTGAAAGAGGGGGTGCTTGCAATGATGAGCAGGACTTATGAACAGAAAAGATTGCCAGTTAGTTTTACGTTCCGTATCGTAGAGATGGTGAAACAAATTAGAGTTCAGCCGATTTCAATGACAAAAGGACTATCTTTGGGTTTATCACTGACAGCAGGGATTATTGCCATAGTTTTCGGCATTGGACAGCACTTGAATTTGACAAACCCGCTTGAAGCTTTGACAGGTTATACATCCTCAAGCGAATCGAAGGTGATGAAAGTTGGGGAATTTCCTGTTGACGTGCTAAAAGTTTCCAACATATCAGTTTTATCTAATAATCATGGAAACGGCGATGGTCTGGGTTCTGAAATTCCAAGCCTGCAAAATGCCCTATTCATGTCACCTCAAGCTGGTGATACATGGACGAAAAAGGCGGATATGCCGACTGCAAGATGTGAGTTATCTGCTGGCGTAGTAAATGGGAAAATCTATGTTATCGGCGGTTATGGTGATAAAGGTGTCCTTCCAACAGTAGAGGAATATGATCCGGTGACAGATACATGGACGCAGAAAGCGGATATGCCAACTGCAAGATGCTTCTTGTCTGCTAGCTCTTTAAATGGGAAAATCTATGCTATCGGCGGCGCTAATAATGATGTCCTTTCAACAGTGGAGGAATATGATCCGGTGAAGGATATATGGACGCGGAAAGCGGATATGCCAACTGCAAGGGATTGGTTGTCCGTCAGTTCTGTAGATGGGAAAATTTACGCTATCGGGGGTCTGATGTGGAATCCGCTTCACCATCTTTCAACAGTGGAAGAATATGATCCAATGACGAATTCCTGGAAAAGGAAAGCGGATTTACCTAGAAGGATACATACTTTATCCACCAGCGTGGTGAATGGTAAAATATATGCTATCGGCGGTGTTGATAACGCGGTTCTTCTTTCGACGGTATACGAATATGATCCGATGAAAAATACATGGACACAGAAAGCTGATATGCTAACACCGAGATGGAAATTATGCACCAGCACGGTAAATGGAAGAATCTACGCCATCGGGGGGACAAGTGATTTTGATGACCGTAATATTCTTTCAACGGTAGAAGAATACGACCCAGATGCAGATAAATGGACAAAGAGAACCGATATGCCAACGCCAAGGGAAGCTTGCATTAGTGGCGCAGTAAATGGTAAAATCTATGTCATTGGGGGTTATGATCAGAATGCTTGGACTTTTTTTTCAGCAGTAGAAGAATATGACACCGGATTTGCAGGCGAAAGCGTGCAACCCAAGGGGAAACTCCCAACTACGTGGGGTGATGTGCGAACTGCAATGAGCAAGTAATACCATTTTTGGTTTGTGCATAACTATTATACACAGGACACGCATCAGCGTGTCCCTACGATTAATTCTAATGCACAATCAATAAATAGAATTTGTATAATCAGACCAAAATGTTTAGCATCTTTTTTGCTCTCCATGTCGTTTTTTCATCATTTCAAGCATCATAATAATAGAACGCATAAACGATAGGAGCGATAGTTTGCATACAGAAGATGGATATATAATAAGTAAATGCCTTGAAGGAGATTCGGCTGCGTTTGGAATACTGGTGGATAAATACAAAGCCAGCATATACGCTTTAGCCTACTCTAAGCTGGGCAACTTCAGTGACGCTGAGGATGTGGCGCAGGAGGTTTTTATCAAAGCCTATCGGAACCTGCGCACATTAAGGCGATGGGATAGTTTCCACGTATGGCTATATTCCATCACTACCAACCTCTGCAAGATGCGGATCCGTACGAAAGCCAAACAACCTGATCGTGAGTCTATCGAAGATCAGGATTTGAAGGCGCTAGAGCATCCTTTCATATATTCCTATCGTGAGGAACTTGTGTTCCAGTCACTCCGTGAAGCCTTAGACTCACTACCTGATATACATCGTCAGGTGCTGATTCTACACTATCTTGGTGGTATGAGCATCAGGGAAGTTGCAGGAGTTCTGGGAAAATCTACCAGAACCATCGATCGCTGGCTCAAAACCGCACGGTCACAACTAAAAGAGGAGATGCTTGAAATGATGAATAATACCTTTGAACAGCAGAGGCTACAGGCTGTCTTTACGCTGCGCATCTTTGAGACAATAAAGCACATAAGGCTTAATCCACTTTCATCAACAAAAATTTTACCCTGGGGGCTTTCGTTAGCGACAGGATTTTTAGCAATGTTCCTCAGCTTTAGCCCGTATTCTATCCACGTCTTACACAAGGCTCTCCCGGGTTCATCGCTTCCCGGCAAGCCCCAAATACAAAAAATCGGCGAAATGCCTTTTGATGCACTCAATGCTATCAAAGTAACTTTCGCATCTGGCCAACAAGCGGGTAACGGTAATAGCGGGGGATCGAAGCGCTCTAACTCGCAAAGCACATTTGCCCTTGCCCCGAAAGGTCAGGAATATAAATTTGTGAAATCGTGGCCAAGTGAGGCATTGGGTTTGCGATATGCTACGGATGTTGCAGTTGATGATTCGGGAAATATCTATGTCGCTGATGCCGGTAATTATTGTATACAGAAGTTTGATCCGAATGGTAATCTTCTAGCAAAATGGGGAACACAAGGCTCTGGAAATGGACAACTATCGTTCTTTGAAGGATTAACAGTGGACAGATTAGGAAATGTATACGTCGCCGACAGCTATAACAACCGTATCCAGAAGTTTGATAAAAATGGCAAATTCCTTATGAAATGGGGTATTTTTGGACAAGGAGACGGAGAATTATCAGGACCTAGCGGTATAGTATTGGATGACTTAGGAAACATTTACGTTGCAGACAAATATAATCATCGTATCCAGAAATTCGATCCAAAAGGCAAATTTTTAACAAAATGGGGAAGTGAAGGTTTTGGTAATGGACAGTTTGAGTATCCAATAGGTATAGCAATAGATCGCTCGGGCAACGTCAATGTCGCTGACTATAGCAATAATCGTATTCAGAAATTCGATCCAGAGGGTAATTTCTTGACAAAATGGGGAATACAGGGTTCTGGTGATGGACAATTTAATGGTACTATAGATATAGGAGTAGATAGTTCAGGGAATATCTATGTGGTTGACGGTCAAGATCGCATCCAGAAGTTCGACTCACAAGGCAAATTCTTGACAAAATGGGGTAATATGGGTTCTGGTGATGGACAGTTTGGATGGGCTGGAGGTATGGCGTTAGATAAATTTGGTAACGTCTACATTAGTGAAAAAATTAATAGTCGTGTCCAGAAGTTTGACCCTGATGGGAAATTTCTTGCCAAGTTCGGAAATGATGGTTTTAACGATGGGCAGTTTAGTTGGCCCTGGGGCGTAGCAACTGATAGTTCAGGAAAAGTTTACGTAGCTGATACACTCAGCCACCGTATTCAAGTATTCGATTCACAAGGCAATTTCTTGACTAAGTGGGGAGCGTTAGGCTCCGGTGAAGGACAATTTTACCGTCCCAGTGATGTAGCGATAGACAAATCAGGAAATGTATACGTTGCTGACAGCTACAATAACCGTATCCAGAAATTTGATGTAGATGGGAAATTCCTTATAAAATGGGGAATTGAGGGAGACCGAGATGGAGAACTTAATACCCCTGGTTGTATAGCATTTGATGATTCAGGAAACATTTACGTTGTTGATATATGGAATTTTCGTATCCAAAAATTTGATCCAGAAGGTAGATTTCTGCTAAAATGGGGCAGTAGCGGCACTGAAGATGGGCAATTTCAATTCTGGGGCGGTGGAGGTATAGCGATAGCTAATTCTAAAAATATATATGTGGCTGATTCGGGTAATAACCGTATTCAGGTTTTTGATCCTAATGGTAAGTTTCTTACAAAATGGGGAACAGAGGGTTCTGGTGATGGACAATTCAAAGGACCTAATCGTATCGCTATTAATAGTGCAGAGAATGTTTTTGTAACTGATTCTGGTAACAACAGGATCCAGGTATTTGATCTAAAAGGAAATTTTCTGACTAAATGGGGTTCAGAAGGAACCGAAAAAGGGCAGTTCAAAGGACCCAGTGGTATAGCTGTTAATGGTTCAGGATACGTTTATATATCGGAAATGGGCAATAATCGTATCCAAAAATTTGAGCCATCTGACCTTGCAGTTGATCCACTTAATAAACTTCATGGAACGTGGGGAGGGATAAAGCAAACTGAACTTTATCAAAACTATCCCAACCCTTTCAACCCCGAAACGTGGATACCATACCAGTTAGGCAAAGATACTGAAAGTGAGATCAAGATATATACGTCAAATGGACAGCTTGTCCGTAAATTGGATCTGGGACAAAAGCAAGCCGGGTCATACATCAACCAAGAAAACGCCGCATACTGGGATGGAAGGAATGATGCAGGAGAGTGCGTCTCCAGCGGAGTGTATTATTATTCCATTCAAGCCGGAGAATACAGTGCCACAAAAAAAATGATAGTAGTCAGATAAAGAAAGATGCAAGATAGTGATCAGTAATCAGTAATCAGTGATCAGTATCTTCTCTAATTTGTGTTTATTCGTGTTCATCTGTGGTTTCATTTTTTCTTCTGATTTTTGTCACACTTTTATCCTCTGAATTGTCTTTATATACAAAAGCGTCTTTTGAGAAGAATCCATAAACAAAGGCAGGAATCAATGCGAACAGAAGACGGATATTTTGTACATAGATGCTTGAGCGGAGAAACCGAATCATTCGCTTTTCTTGTGGATAAATACAGGGAAAGCGTTTTTTCGTTTGCTTATACCAAACTCCGTAATTTTGACGATGCAGAGGACGTGACACAGGAAGTTTTTCTCAAGGCATTTGAGAAACTCCATACCCTGAGGCGATGGGAAAATTTCGCTATATGGCTACATACGATAACAAACAACCTTTGCATAAATCTGCTCAAATCAAGCGCAAGGCATTATGAACACGTTACAGCCGATCAGAATATTTCAGTAATTGATGAAGCTGAATCAAGGAACGAAGATTCAAGGCTTGAATTACTCGACAGAGCATTGGATAACCTGCCTGAAATGTACCGACAAGTATTAACCCTCTACTACCTTGGTGATATGAACAGCGAAGAGATTTCCAGATTTCTGGGTATCTCTCCCAGTGCCATCAGACAAAGGCTTAGTAGGGCAAGGTCGGAACTAAGGGAGGAGATTTTCATGATTATGGGTAAGACTTTTGGGCAGTATAGGCTAAGGGCTGGTTTCACGTTCCGTATCATGGAGATGGTGAAGCACGTCAGGGTCAAGCCAATTTCAATAACGAAGGGATTATCATTGGGCTTGTCAGTAGCAACAGGATTTGTAGCCTTATTTTTCGGCATTGGACAGCATTTAATTCCCATAAATCCGCTTGAGTTCTTGCCGATTTCCACGTCATCAGGTGAGACAAGTGTTCTGGAAACAGGAGAATATCCAGTTGACGTGCTAAAGGTTTCCAATACATCAGTTTTATCTAACAATCTTGGAAACGGCTATGGTCTGGGTTCAGAAATACCAAGCCTGCAAAATGCCTTATTCATGTCTCCACAGGCTGGTGATAAGTGGACAAGGAAGGCGGATATGCCAACTGCGAGAAGCTATTTATCTAGCAGTGTAGTAGATGGGAAGATTTATGTTATAGGAGGATATACTGATAAGGATATTCTTTCAACAGTAGAAGAATATGATCCGGTGGCAGACAAATGGACAAAGAAAGCTAACATGCCAACTGCGAGATGTGGTTTGGCTACAAGTGTAGTGAATGGAAAAATCTATGCAATTGGCGGTTTCTCTATAAATGGTCCAGTTACCGCAATAGAGGAGTATGATCCAGCAAAAGATAAATGGACGTGGAAAGCCAATATGTCAGGACACAGAACGTATTTATCTTCCAGCGTGGTGAATGGGAAAATTTACATTATAGGAGGTTATTTTCTTGGTAATCCACTTTCAACTGTAGAGGAATATGACCCAACAGTAGATAAATGTATAAAGAAAACCAATATGCCAACACCAAGAGGTTGGTTGTCTACCAGCGCGGTAAATGGGAAAGTTTATGCTATTGGAGGATCTGATCAACTGGATGTAGCTTTCCCAACAGTAGAAGAATATGATCCGATGTCAGATAAATGGACAAAGAAAGCTAATATGCCAAAAGGAAAAACTAATCTATCCACTAGCGTAGTAAATGGAAAAATCTATGCAATTGGAGAGGAACCAGAGGTATATGAATATGACCCATTGATAGACACATGGTCAACGAAAGCCAATATCCCAACTGCGAGGAATTTTGTATCTACTAGCGCGGTGAACGAGAAGATTTACGTTTTTGGGGGAACGGAAATGGGGAATTTCCCTAATCCTCTTTCAACAGTAGAAGAATACGACACCGGATTCGCAGGCGAAGGTGTCAACTTCAAAGGCAAACTGCTGACTACGTGGGGAGAAATGCGTACCGCAATGAAAAGGTAAATCAAAGATACAAAAAAGAACTATTTATAATCACAAATGCTGTAATTCACCTGCTATTCGTAATGTTTCCAGATAAAGGTCATCTGTCATATAAAATCCAGCATGTCTGAGAGCATTTAAAAATGGGCTAATCTCTGTAACAACTCCCTTTTGTTTAGCTCGTAAAAGAACTCCAAGAGTTCCTATAACTTGTAGACCTAGTTGCTTTGCTATACGACGGGCTTTCTTATCATCTAAAATGATGGGTAAGTTTCCAAGTTCCATGGCAAGAGCAATGGCATAAGACTCTCCCTCATCAAGTTGAGTCTTTAAGGCAGTTACGATTTTAATGTCATGGATTGGTTCAATAATCAACCATTCCAATTGGATACCGACTTCAACTAACACAATAGGAGGTGCAAATAGCTTGGGAAAAACTTGTTTCAGCAAATCTAGCTGTCCGATACGATCCAATACAATAAGGCATGTACTATTAGTTACAATTTGATCAATCATAACTCGATCTCATGTTGTAAATCATCTGCGGGATAGTCGAAAATAGGAACATTATACTTTCCCAAAACTTCCATAAATGCTTGTTTGGAATAGCCTGCTATCTTTGCTGATTGGCCTAACGATAATTTCCCTGTTTCAAAAAGCTTAATTGCAAGCATTAATTTTGCATCTTCTATATCTATTTCTGGTGGAAGCTGAACTTTTAATTCATACATAATGATTTCCTTTATATTTTCATAAACATATACATTCATTATTTATTATCATAACATAATAATTTTGATGAGTCAATGTTTCATCTTCAGCACTCCAAAATTACCCATCCCTCAACCATTGAATCTGTTCATCACTCAGATTGATTGAAACAGAATCCATTATCTCCATCAGGTGCGCCAGATTCGCCGTACGAAAGATCGGTATGGTTAAAGGTTTTTGATGCAGGAGATACGCCAGTGCAACCTGCATTGGAGAAAAGCCAGGTTTAGAAGCCAGTTCTTCAGCACGTCTCCGGCGCCCTTGATTGGTAGGATTATCATAAAGTCCAAAACTTCCCTGACTGCCAGCAAAATATCCTCCAGAAGTGGCGGAATATGCAATAATCGGCATCCCAACTGATGCGTACCACACCCTGTCTTCCTCAGTTACAAAGCGTGTAGTAGGATCAGGACTCAGTTTCCAGTTCGGCTCTGCAAGGCTACACTGCACCTGTGATACAGCAAACCCCTGCAACCCATGTTTAGAAGCATACTCATTAGCTTCTCCTATACGCTGAACTGACCAATTGCTTGCGCCGATGTATCGGATACGCCCGCGCTCAATCTCACGGTTAAGTATAGCGATGATCTCAGATACAGGCATACGAGGGTCGTCACGGTGCAGGTAGTATAAATCTATGCAGTCAGTTCCAAGACGCTCAAGGCTGTCATCAATGTCAGAGTTTATCATAATTTCAGACATATATGCGTCAGGTCTCTGATACTTCTCTCCACCATCGGGATGTCCGCCTTTCGTTCCGACTACAACCTTATCCCAATAACCGAGTCGTTTCAGACATGCACCAAATTCTCTTTCACTTGCCCCTATACCATTCTCTTACCAGAAGGAGTAACAATGCGCAGTATCGAAAAAGCATCCGCCCGCTTCGACAAAAGCTGAAACTAAACAATCGGCATCTTTATCTTTAACATCTGTGCCAAAACCGCTTCCACCAAAACATAAAGCGGAAACCCTGAGTTCCGTCCCGGGTATCTGATATTGATTCATCATGTTATGACATCCATTTTTTGCGGTGAAATCACCAGACTATAATTGCAGATATTCAAATAATCATCGGCATTTTACCAGATACCATCGGCGAAATCAACGAGGAAAATGGGAGTCAAGGCATTAGAATCTTATTAACTGTTGCCAATATGGAGTGCGCAAGCCATGTTTGCGTAAGTGCTGAAGCATGGCTTCAGCACTCCATCCATACAAGTGAAAAAAACACTACTTCCTTGGTTGAGTGAATGCTAAACTTCCGTATATTCCATCTTCTCTGGCTCTCATTACCATAGTTGCAAAAGGATTACCAGGGAGGTATGGATTAGTTTCAGGAGTCGGCTCTAAATTGTCGGATGATAGAACTAAACCTCCGCTATCTCCCGACATATCTAAGATACGCACAATTGAATATGTACTTTGTTTCCTTCCAGCAGTTGATGTGAGTTGACTAACAACGTCTTTGACTTTTAACACTGAAGACAGATTACCATCGGTGGAATGAACTAGGTAATCAGCTCTAATCATTAGCTGATTTTCGAGACTAATATTGAATATGTAATCATGATTTGCCAGAAGACCAGTGATATTTAATGAGATTGTCCATTCCTTACTTTTGGAATTGTAAGTAATATCAGCGGTTCCTCCTGCATTTGGATATAATGTACTTTCGTTCCAGAAAGTTGCCTTTGCATTCCAGGTTGCATTCCCCGCAAAAACTACGGAAGGAAACACAATCATTAGAGTCAATATGCTGATTAATACTAGCTTTTTCATTTCTAATTTCCCCTTCGCCATTCAGGCTTTGCTGAGTTTGAACGTTTACAACGTAAACCGTTAATATACGATTGTTCAGCTTTACCCCCCTTTCGTTTAAGATTGCTTGATCTATACTTTCGATTATATCACTTTTTGTTGATTGTCAAATAAAAAAGTGTCAATAGTATATCTACCTTTTAGATGCAGTTCGCATTTCTCCCCACGTAGTTGGGAGTTTGCCCTTTAAATTGACACCTTCACCTGCAAATCCAGTGTCATATTCTTCCACTGTTGAAAAAACATTATCATTCATATCAGCTCCTCCAATAGCGTAAATCTTTCCACTTACCGCGATAGTGGATAAACTCCACCTTGCGGTTGGCATATCCGCCTTCTTTGTCCACGTTCTACCTTCAGCTTGTGGTGCCATGAAAAGGGCGTTTTGCAGGCTTGGAACGACATAACCTAAGCCATTACCGTTCCATCGCTGACTTGATATTATTGGCGCATTAGAGATTTTTACCACATCAACAGGAATTTCCCCAACTTTCAGCACCCTCGTCATACTCGGCAGTGGAGAACCTTTCATCATACCTATTGGATTGATTATGTTAAAATGCTGACCGAGAGTCAAAAACGATATAATAATACCTGTTGCCAGTGAAAGACCCCATGGCAAAGCCTTTGGTGATAATGGTTGAACCCGTACCCGTTTAATCGCTTCAACTATTCGGAACGTAAAACCAACTCTTAGCTTCTTCATCTCAAATGTCGCACTAATCATTGTTAGCATCTCCTCTTTAAGCATCATCCTTGCTCTGCTAAGTCGCTCTCTGATGGAACCGGGAGCCATTCCAAGGAAACTAGCAATTTCAAAGCTATTCATATTTCCAAGGTAATGAAGTACCAGCACCTGCCGATAAATCTCAGGGAGTGAATCTAATGCTTCTTGGATTGACTCTTGAAGTAACTCAGATGCTAGAGTTTCTCTATACGAATCCATGGAATGATTTTCCATTATTTTGGGATTTTCATCTTCTATGAACTTATGGTCAGGTCGTCTGGAATTTGCCCTGATCCAGTTTTTACAGAGATTGTATGTGATGGCATATAACCAGGCGAGAAAATCATCCCATCGTCTTAGTGTATGCAGTTTCTTATACGCTTTGATGAATACTTCTTGAGTTACGTCCTCAGCATCATGGAAATTACGGAGTTTACTGAACGCAAAGGCATAAACGCTTTCCTTATACTTGTCTACAAGGAAGCCAAAGGCTTCTGACTCACCATTGAGGCATTTATATATTATACGTTCGTCTTCTGTCCGCATTTCCAATCTCCCATTTAAGACTTCAGCTATTAAGACACCGCTCAAGATAAAAGTGCAACATGGAAAAACAGATTTTTTATATGATAACAAAGAAAAGCGATTTGATAAAGAAAAAAGCCGTCTTTTTTGAAAACGGCTTTTGTTATGCTGCAATATTTATGATAAAGATATTAGCGTTTAATATCTCCCCATGTGGTTGAAACTGTATCTTGCTTTCTTGGCGCACCCGTTGTTGGATCAAGCCAAACTGTAAGCCTAAATGGCACAGCATCATACGTTGCCAAAACTATTGTTCTAGCTGCACCATTGCTACTCAGACTTTTATATTTTTTTACACTAAGCTCAACTGTGCCATCTTTAGGTGTAATTGTCCATGTTCTTTTATCACTGCTTGTAACAACATTAAAACCGGCAGTATAAGTCAATCTATAGAATGTTTGCCCGCCTTCGCCATATTCGTAAGTATCAGTATAGTTAAGGTTTGGGTCGTCCCAATCATAAAATTCGTTTATCTTTTTGTCACTTATGGCTAAATCGCTATCACAAGTTGAGGTTGGATCAACCATGAAATTGATTACTGGGCTTCCTACAACACTTGTGAATATTTGTGCGTGAACTGAGTTACCATCTATATAGCCGGGCTTATTAATGAGATCACTAGAACGATAAAAAGGATTATCGCCAATTTTATATTTTTCGAGTATGTCGTATATAGCTTCATTGCCAACATAATTTGTTTTGGTTCCGCCAAGTACATTGAAGCATAGATTAAGCCTGCGAAGTGATACTGGATATTCTGGATGATAATTTTTCATTCTACCAAGAACGACGTCTATTTTTTGATAACTGCCATCATTGGTAAAGTAGTTAATCTCTACGAAATCTTCTCCACCAGCTTTTGAGCAATCAATATATTGACCTTTGTAATCACTCTTAACAGCCATTCCCTGGCTATCATCAAGTTTGGCGTATCCATAAGCTATTGATGGGGAACTTGGTGGCTTACCTGCCCAACTGCTTGATATAGTAACAATAAAAAGTACTGATAAAATGAAGATAAATAGAAAGCCTTTAGATTTTTCCATAATTAACTCCCTTCATTGATGTTTTGATCAATATTTACCTAGACTGAACGAATTTTACATCTCCCCATGTAGTTGGAAGTTTGCCCTTGAAGTTGATGCCCCGTTCCATTACTCCGGGGTCATATTCCTCTACTATCGAAAGAATTCCATTTCCTCCACCACCACCAGTTACATATATCTTACCATCTACCACATCACTTGATAACCTTATTCTATCGGTTGGCATATCTGCTTTCTTTACCCACTTATCCGTAGACGGATTATATTCCTCTACTAAGGGAAAACAAGTACCCCATGTCATCCCACCTATGGCATATATTTTACCCCCTACAGCACTGGTAGTCAGGAACATCCTCGCAGTTGGCATATTGGCTTTCTTTGTCCATGTATCTGTTAAAGGGTCATATTCCTCCACTGTTGATATAACGCCAACACCACCAACGCCACCAAAAGGAGTACCACCAATAGAAGAACCACCAACAACATAGATTTTTCCATTTGATACACTGGCAGAAAATCCATGTCTTGCCGTTGGCATATCTGCTTTCTTAGTCCATTTGTCTGCTATAGGATCGTATTCTTCCGTAGTTGAAAGAACGCCCCCGCCTCTCCATCCACCAATGGCGTATATTTTGCCATTAACAGCATTGATAGAGAAAAACTGTCTTCCAGTCGGCATATCAGCCTTCTTGGTCCATTTGTCTATTTCAGGATCATACACCTCTACTGTCGAAAACTCTATAGGTTGTCCTGCATTATAACCTCCCATGGCATAAATTTTACCTTCCAAAGAGCATGTAGATAAGCCTGATCTCACTGTTGGCATATTGTTTTTCTCTGTCCAATTGTCTATTATTGGATCATATTCTTCCACTGTCGACAGGTAGACCCCCGCTATATTAAAACCACCTATTGCATAGATTTTTCCGTTCACAGCACTCGTGGATAAATCAAATCTTGCAGTCGGCATATCCGCTTTTTTCGTCCATGTTTCGCCTTCACCTTGCGGAGCCATGAAAAGGGCGTTTTGTAGATTCGGAAGCACAGAACCTATTCCAGTACCATTCCATCGCTGATTTGATATGATTGGCGCATTAGAAATATTTACAACATCAACAGGAATTTCCCCAACTTTCAGTACCTTCGTCATACTCGGAAGCGGAAAACCTCTCATCATGCCTATTGGGTTGATTATATTAAAATGCTGACCAAGAGTCAAAAACGATATAATAATACCAGTTGCCAGCGAAAGACCCCATGGCAAAGCCTTTGGTGACATTGGTTGAACCCGTACCCGTTTAATTGCTTCAACTATACGGAATGTGAAACTGACAGATAGTTTCTTCTGCTCAAAAGTTTCTCCCATCATGGCTAGTATCTCCTCTCTAAGTTGCGATCTTGCTCTGCTAATCCTTTGCCTAATGGTTGCAGGTGATATTCCAAGTGCCTTTGCTATCTCCTCGCTGTTCATGCCACCAAGATAATAAAGCGTAAGCACTTGCTGATAAATCTCAGGCAAATTATCTAATGCCTCACGAAGAGATTCATAAACTTTGTTCTCATGATAGGAGTTTATAGACTTTTTCATTATGTTTATTTTCTGATCTGCAATGAACTCACGATCCATACGTCTTGATTTTGAGCGTAGAAATTCCTTGCACATATTCGAGGTTATGGAATACAGCCATACGGAGAAACTATCCCATCTTCTCAACGTGTGCAGTCGCTGGTATGCCTCAACAAAGACTTCTTGCGTTATGTCCTCCGCATCCTCAAAGTTGCGAAGCCGATAATACGCAAGGGCGAAAACACTGGCTTTGTATTTATCTACGAGGAAGCCAAACGCCGCCTTGTCTCCATTCAGGCATTTGCTGATTATCTGACTGTCTTCTGTTCGCATATTAACACTCCTATCAGTGATTATATCACATAGTATGTTGCCGCAAACAGCAAAAATGTGACACAAGATGATAATTTTTTTATTGACTTACAGATAATAAGGTTCTACACTACTGAAAACTGGAAACTGAAAACTACTTAGGAGGGATGACATGGCTTTTCAACAGATTCTACCCGATCTGTTTCTGTGGACGGATACTTGCAACGTTTACGTTTTACGTGACGGAGAAACAGCATTAATAATCGATCTGGGCGATGGTAATGTATTGGATCATCTGACAGAACTGGGCATCAGACACATAGATTGGGTCTTGTTTACGC
>Ga0315280_10007675_pt1 | contig 14384 bp, 11 predicted proteins | sample YL17G06_40_MG_FD_203697 | JGI IMG/M metagenome (GOLD analysis project Ga0315280, IMG submission 203697) | Sediment microbial communities from Yellowstone Lake, YNP, Wyoming, USA - YL17G06_40 | ecosystem: Environmental > Aquatic > Freshwater > Lake > Sediment | place: USA: Wyoming | collected...
CACACTCTTTGACCCCATGTCTCCCTTACGGGTTAGCGTTGGTGAACCAGACGAACTTACCACCCTTGATCTGCAGAATCACGGCGCTCTTGACCGGGTCGCCGGACCCTTCCTGGAACTGCATGTTACCCGTCACGCCTTCGTACCTGGGGATTTTTGCCAGCGCGTCACGCACAGCCTGGCGGTCAACCTTGCCGGAGTTCTTGAGCGCCTGCCACAACAATCCAAAAGAATCGTAGGTCAGCGCGGCAACATCGTCCGGCGTGCTGCCGTATTTGGCCTTGTACGCCTCGATGAACTTGGTCGCCACGGGCGTGGCGGCGTCGGCAGCGTAGTGCGTGCTGAAGTAATAACCTTCGCACTCCGTGCCGCACAGTTTGATCAGCTCCTCGCTGCCCCACGAGTCGCTGCCCATGAACGGTGTCTTGATGCCCAGCCGTTTGGCCTGCTGAATTTGCAGCGGCACTTCGCTGTAGTAGTTGGGCAGGAAGATCACGTCGGGTGCGGCATCCTTGATCTTGGTCAGCTGAGCAGAAAAATCCTTGTCACCGGTGGTGTAGGTTTCAAAAGACACCACCTGCCCGCCACTTTGCTCAAACGTCTTCTTGAAGAATTCGGCGATGCCCTTGTTATAGTCTGAGGCCACATCGTAGAGCACGGCCGCTTTCTTGGCCTTCAGATTATCCATCGCAAACTTGGCAACCACGCGCCCCTGGAAGGGATCAATGAAGCACGCGCGGAAGACATACTTCTTGGGCGCGTCGCCCTTGGCGACCAGCGTCGTCTTGGGGTTAGTGGACCACGGGCTGATCAGGACGACTTTGGAGCTTTCGGCGATTTCCGAGGCGGGGATGGCGTAGCGGCTGGCGTTCGGGCCGATGATTGCCACCACGTTTTGCTGGGTAATGAGCTTCTGAACGGCGGAAGCAGACTGGTCGGCCTTGCCGGCGTTATCTTCGATGAACAATTCGACCTTGTATTTTTTGCCGCTGATTTCCAGCCCGCCGGCGTCGGTGACCTCTTTTACGGCCATTTCGGCTGCATTCTTACACGACGCGCCCACAGCCGGGATGTCGCCGGTCAACTCGGCCACCACGCCGACCTTGATGGTAGGCGCTGCCGCGCCGCCGCACGCGATAAGGGCCGCGCTCACAATCGTGAGCAAGATAAATTGAAACAATTCTTTTCTCATACTCTCCTCCACAATTCAAACACACACGGTTGTTTTTGGATCAATACCCTTGGACGAACCCATACTTTGCCTGAAATCTGATATAGCCTCACCTCCTCTCGCCGCAAGCTGGGTGCCTGCCGCTACATATCAATAGCATAGTTTAGAATGGGCAGATTGTCCAGAACAAAGGCAAGCACAACATGGGGCATGGCAGGCCAGATCGAACCCGGCCCGACTCAAAGCGGGATGCGGGGAACCCGGTGGGCAATGGCCGTGACAATCTCATAATTGATGGTACCGATCTTTCCGGCAAGCTCCTCCGCAGTGATCTCTTCCTCTCCCTGCCTGCCGATAAGCACGACCCCGTCTCCTGTTTTTACCTGGCCCTGAAGAGGAGTTACATCTATGAGCATCTGGTCCATGCAGATTCTTCCCACCTGCCGGCAACGGCTGCCGCCGACGAGTACCTCCGCGCGATTGGATAGGGAGCGCAGGTAGCCGTCGCCATACCCGCAGGGAACCGTGGCAATTAAAGACGATTTTTCGGTAATGAAAGCATGCCCGTAGCTGAGTCCGGTATGGGGAGGAACTCTTTTAAGCTGGGTAATGCGGGTTTCCAGGGACATGACCGGCTTGAGGAACTTTACCGCGGGGTTCCTGATTTCCGAGGAAGGCCTCAATCCATAGATGGAAATCCCGGGGCGGACCGCATCGAAATGGGCGGCGGGAAGATCAAAGATGGCTGCACTATTGGCAATATGATAGCAGGGAATACAGTATTTGGCTGTCTTTTTTTTGATCGCGGAAAAGACTTCAATCTGGCGGGCAGAAAAGAGCTGGTCCGCTTCATCAGCCCGGGCGAAATGGCTCATGATTCCCTGAATGTTAATATTGGAATAGGCCCGGCAGGAATCGAGAAACTCCAGGACATTTTCCGGGGGAATACCGACCCGGCCCATGCCGGTATCTACTTTCAGATGGATCCCGATCTGTTTCTCCTTTTTCAAGGCGGCGTCATTCAAGGCTGCAACAAAATCTAGATCGGCCACCACTGGTTGAAAATCGTATTCCACGATAAGGGGAGCGTTTTCCGGCAGGGTGGGGGAAAGAATGATACATCTGGCGGCAGGGAAGTTTTCCCTGATTTCAATTGCTTCGGGGATATGGGCAACGCAGAGGGTGGTATAGCCCAGGTCGACAAGAGCGGGAGCGATGATTTTTATCCCGTGGCCGTAAGCGTTGGCCTTGACTGCCGGGAAAAGAGCTCGATTGCTGGCGAGCCGCTTGAGAAGCGCCATGTTATCTTTGAAACGGTCAAGATGAATAAATGCCCTGGTAAGATGCACATTGGTCAGTTGCGGCCTGCTTTCGCCCATTCGCTGTTTCTTATCGAATTTAGCTCTTTTTCCTGGCGATAAGCTCTTTTGCCCTGGCGGCAATATGCTCGGCGGTAAGCTTGAATTGGATCATCAACTCCCAGGGGCCGCCGGACTCGCCGTAACGATCCTCCACCCCGATCATACTCGATACAAAAGGGGTATTGTAAGCTTTGCCGCTGGCCATTACGCCGGCAACTATGTTGCCAAAGCCCCCTTTCTGATGCTCTTCGCAGGTGATGATTGCCCCTGTCTCCTTTACCGCCCGCTGTATGGCATCCTGGTCGATCGGTTTCAGCGTATGGATATTGAGAATCCGGGCCTCGATTCCTTCTTCTTCCTTTATAATATAGGCAGCCCGCATTGCTTCCGCCACCATGGGACCGCAGGCGATGAGGGTCAAGTCTTCGTTTTCGTTCTCATACCCTTCGGCCAGCCTGATTTCAAAGGCATCCTTGAAGTTGGCGCTCTTCCTGCGATAGCGGATGACGTTTGCTTTCCCAAACGCCAGGGGACTGTTATGGTCGGTGACCACCGGCGTTGCCTCCCTGGCAAAACGGATGTAGGCAGGCCCCTTGACCTCCAGGATGGCCATCCTGCTGACCCGTTCCGTTTCAATGGAGTCGCACGGTACGAAGAGGTGCATGTTGGGCAGAATCCACATAAGGGAAATTTCTTCAAGCGCCTGGTGAGTGGCGCCGTCGGGGCCTACGGAAACCCCGCCATGGGCCCCTGCGATTTTTACGTTCAGGCTGTCATAACAGATAGTGGTTCTAATCTGATCCCAGGGGCGTCCCGAGGCAAAGACACCGTAGGTGCCGGTAATGGGGATCTTGCCTTCTTTGGCCAACCCCGCGGCCATGACCATCATATTCTGTTCGGCAATTCCCACACTGAACACCCGGTTCTTCCGTTCAGGGTGTTTCTTCTCAAAGTCCGTGATCCTGATCGAATCAGAGATATCGGCATGAAGGGTAACGATTCGCTCATCGTCTCCGACCTGCTCCAGGCAGCGCCCGAAACCAACCCGGGTGGGGTCCATCTCCACTTTCATGCCCTCTTCTGCATTCCACCAGTAGTTTCTGGAGAACTTCGGCAGCGCCCGATCCAGTTTTTGCTTCTGCTGCTCCTGGTACTTTTTGGAGACGGTGAATAGCTCCCTTGCCCGTTCCAGGGGATAAGCGGGACAGGCAATTTCTTTAAGCGCCTGTTCAAATTGGGCATCGGTCTTGGTGGCAACCCCGTGCCAGCTTGCTTCATTTTCCATGAAGGAGACGCCCTTGCCCTTGGTTGTCCTGGCGATAATTACGGTCGGTTTATTCTTGTTCTGCCTGGCCTGGGCAAAGGCAGCCAGAATCTGGTCCATATCATGCCCGTCGATCTCCAGGACATGCCAGCCAAAGGCGCGGTACTTATCCGCCAGGGGATCGATATTCATGACATCCTTTACCCAGCCGTCGATCTGAAGCTCGTTTTTGTCGATGATGGCACATAGATTATCCAACCGGTAATGACCCGCCGACATGGCCGCTTCCCAGATATTGCCTTCCTCCTGTTCCCCATCGCCCATGATGCAGTAAACCCGGTAATCCTTCTGGTTCAGGCGCCCCGCCAGAGCGCAGCCCGCTGCAATACTCAAACCCTGGCCCAGGGAACCGCTGGAGATTTCAATGCCGGGCAGCTTGGGGGCGTGGGGATGGCCTTGAAAAGGACTGTTGATTTTCCGCAGGGAAACTACTTCCTCATCCGTGTAGAATCCTGCCTTGGCTAAAGACACATATATGGCGGGGGCTTTGTGACCGGTAGAAAAGAAAATGCGGTCCCGCCCCTCCCAATTCGGATTTTTCGGAGCCAACCTGGCCTCGTTTAAAAAGAGGGCGGCGGCGATATCCATGATAGAAAGCGTTCCACCGGGGTGCCCGGAGCCTGCGGCATGAATGCTGATCAGGTTCAGCGCCCGCATTTCCCGGGCCGCTGCCATCAATTGCTCTTTACTATACTTTCTCTCTGTGTTCGTTTTTAAATCAACCAGTCCCATAGCAATCATGCCTCCTGGATATGCAAGTTTTCGGCTGCCCATCTTATTTTTATGAACAAACCAGGCAACATTTTAAACCGCTCTTCCAGAGTCTTGTCAACAATATATTCCTGGAGTCGGTTGACATCTTGAAAGCCTCATACTATAATTTTTTTTAGTTAGATATTAGCTGGTTGATCGGCGCGAGAGAGAACTCTCCTCATGAGAGTCACCGAAGGGGCAAATACGCTGCTGAATTAGGCAGGCAGCGTCGAAACTCTCAGGTAAAAGGATCGCACCGAGGCAGCACTCTGGAAAGTCACTGCCGGTTTACCTGCAGTGCGCCGAAGGGGCAAACTGCCTTTGGGCAGAGAATCTCTCAGGCAAATGACAGAGGAAGCACAAGGCGTAAGGGCTAGGTGCTTCCTCTTTTTTTAAGGAGTGAAAAATGGGCTATATCCCCAACACAGATGCCGATCGCTCTGCCATGTTAAAGGCGATCGGTATTGAGCGCCTTGAAGAGCTTTTTCATGATGTGCCTGAAGGATACCGTTATCCTGAAATCGATCTGCCTGCCCCTTTATCGGAAATGGAAGCGATGCAGGAGCTGCAGCGCTTGAGTGAAAAGAATATGGATGGCAAACATGCGGTGTGTTTTCTTGGGGCAGGTGCTTACCACCACTTTATTCCCAGCCTCGTAGATTTTCTCATCTCACGTTCGGAGTTTTACACCTCGTATACCCCTTATCAGCCCGAGATCAGTCAGGGAACCCTCCAGGGGATATTTGAATACCAGACGATGATCTGCGCGCTCACCGGGATGGATGCCTCCAACGCCTCTCACTATGATGGAGCCACCTCGACCGCAGAGGCGGTTATCATGTCGCTGCACATACACAAGCAGAAGCGACAGAAGGTAATCCTTTCCCCCGCCATACACCCTCAATACAGAGAGGTGATCAGGACGTACACCAGGGGGATGAAATGCTTCCTTGCCGGCGGCGACCAGGCGGAAAACGGCCTCGAAGAGCTGGGTGCATCTTGTAACGGCGACACCGCCTGCGTTGTGGTACAGAATCCTGATTTTTTTGGACGGGTGTCGCCGCCGGCGCGCCTGCGCGACCTGGCCGACCGGGCCCATCAACACGGAGCGCTCCTGGTAGTGATAGCCAACCCCATCTCACTGGGGCTGTTTAAGCCGCCTGGAGAATACGGTGCGGACATTGTCACCGGAGAGGGCCAGGCTTTGGGTAACAGTCTCAGCTTCGGCGGCCCCTATCTGGGCTTCTTTGCCTGCCGGAAGGAATACGTGCGCCGTTCCAGCGGACGGATCGTAGGAGAGACGGTGGACGCAGAAGGACGCCGCGGCTATGTGCTTACCTTGAGCACCCGCGAGCAGCACATCAGGCGGGAAAAGGCCACCTCCAATATCTGCACCAACCAATCCTTGAATGCCCTCGCCGCCGCTGTCTACCTGTCGGCCCTGGGGCGGAAAGGCCTGCGCCGGGTGGCTGAGCTGTGCTATCACAAAGCACACCACGCGGCGAAAAGGATAGCCGCTCTTCCAGGCTATGCGCTGCAGCCGTCACAAGATTTCTTTCACGAGTTTGTGGTCAAATGCCCCTGGCCGGTGGAAGCGATTAACCGCGCCCTGCAAGAAAAATGGGGGATAATCGGGGGGTATGACCTGGAAAGAGTCTATCCGAAGCTGGCCGGATCGATGCTTCTGTGCGTGACGGAGGTGAATTCGGCTGAGGATATCGAGAAGCTGGTGCAGGGATTACGAGAAGTAGCTCAAACAGGGGGCGGCTGATGAATGAACCATTGATCTTCGATCTTTCTTCGCCTGGGCGGACGGGCGTTTCACTGCCAAAACTGGATGTGCCTGAATCCGAAATACCCGCGGATTGGGTTCGTGACGATCTGTGGCTGCCCGAGGTGGCCGAGGTGGATGTGGTACGCCACTATGTACGTCTCTCGCAAATGAACTATGGCGTGGATATCGGGTTCTATCCCTTGGGCTCCTGCACCATGAAGTATAACCCGAAAGTAAACGATGCGGCCGCCGGGCTGCCCGGTTTTGCTCAGATCCATCCCCTGCAAAATCCCAATACGGCGCAGGGCGCGCTGGAGCTCATGTACGGGCTGCAGCGCTTTTTTGCCGAAATTGGCGGTTTCTCTGCCGTTACCCTGCAGCCGGCGGCCGGGGCGCAGGGAGAGCTGACCGGTATCCTTGTTATGCGCGCCTTTTTGCACGATAGGGGAGATAAAGAGCGCACTAGAATTCTTGTCCCCGACTCGGCCCACGGAACCAATCCGGCGACGACCACCATGGCCGGTCTGGAGGTAATTCAAATACCCTCCGAGCCAAGAGGCAACATTGACCTGAAAACCCTGAAAGCCCACCTGGATCATACCGTTGTGGGGCTCATGCTGACCAACCCCAACACGCTTGGCTTGTTTGATGAGCATCTGCTGGAGATCACCGGGATGGTGCATGAGGCGGGAGGCCTGGTATATGGGGACGGGGCCAATCTCAACGCCATCTTAGGAATCTGCCAGCCGGGAAAGATGGGTTTTGATGTAATGCATTTTAACCTTCACAAAACGTTTTCTACACCCCATGGGGGCGGAGGGCCCGGCGCCTGCGCAGTGGGTGCGGTTGAGCCGCTGGCCGCCTATTTGCCGGGACCTATCGTGGCCCTGAAAGAGGAACAAGAAAAAAGGAAATTCTCCTGGCAGATGCCGGAGCGATCCATCGGCCGGGTGAAAAGCTTCTGGGGCAATTTCGGCATGCTGGTGCGCGCCTACACGTACATCCGCATGTTGGGCGCCGCCGGTTTACGGGCCGTGGCTGAAAACGCCGTGCTTAATGCCAATTATTTACAGGCCAGGCTGAAACAGCTCTATCCGATACCTTATGGCCATCGCACCTGCATGCATGAGTTTGTGGCTAAGGGAACGATCGAAGGGGCGCCGGATATACGAGCGCTCGATATCGCCAAGCGCCTGATGGATTACGGATTTCATCCACCCACCAATTACTTTCCGCTCATCGTACCGGAAGCCTTGATGATCGAGCCCACCGAGACAGAGAGCAAAGAGCGATTAGACTCCTTCATAGAGGCGATGGCCGGGATTGCCGAAGAGGGGCGGATCAATCCGGAGCTCCTGCACGCCGCGCCGCATAAGGCGCCGTGCCGCCGGTTGGATGAGGTGAAGGCAGCCAGAGAACTGAAGCTATCTGCAAAAAAACCTCTATATTAGACAAGAATCGGATAAAAAAAGGGGGGATTTTATGAAAGTTGCCGATCGTTTGGCCAGACTTGGCACAGAAACCGCCTTTGCCGTTTCAAGCGAGGCCGCCGCTCATGCGGCCAGGGGGAACAAGGTATACCCTTTTCACCTGGGAGACATGAATATAAAGACCCCGCAAAACATTACCGAGGCGACTGAAAAAGCAATAAGAGACGGTAAAACCGGCTACTGCCCAACAGCCGGTATACCCCAACTGCGCGCGCTTCTGGCCGAAGATATCAACAAGACCCATGGCACCCATTACGCCATGGAAAACGTGGCTATACAGCCAGGCGGAAAACCGGTAATAGGTAAGTTTTTTCAGACGCTGATGAACTCGGGGGATGAAGTGCTGTACCCGAACCCGGGCTATCCTATCTACGAGTCGATGATTGAGTTTCTGGGGGGAAAGGCCGTTCCTTACAGCTACCGGGAAGGGGCGAAGAACTTTGAAATGAAGCTCGATGAGATGATGGGCTCAATTACCGCCAGGACCCGCTTACTGGTATTCAACAACGCGCAAAACCCGACAGGCGCGGAATCTTCCCATGAGGAGATGGAGAAAATTGCCGAGATTGCCCGGAAACACGATCTTTTCGTACTGTGCGATGAAGCTTATTTTGATATCCGCTATGCCGGAAAATCGGAATCGCTCGCCTCTTTGCCTGGTATGGAGGAACGCTGCGTAGTTCTTTATAGTTTCTCTAAGAAGTTCGCCATGACCGGCTGGCGGTTAGGTGCGGCTATCGGACCCAAGGAGGTGATCGAGTACCTGGCCAGGCTCAATGTGAACGCGGAGTCCTGTTCGAATCATTTTATCCAGTATGGCGCCATCGAAGCGCTTACGGGAAATCAGTCCGGTCCCAGGCGGATTATCGAGATTCTGAAAGCGCGGCGGAACAAAACCATGGAGATGCTTAACTCTACCTTCGGGATCAGATGCTATAAGCCCGACACCACCTTCTACCTTTTTCCCAACGTAACCGGAGCCATGAAGCGCAAAGGGGTCAGTGATTACAATGAGTTCAGAACCAAAGCGCTCAACGAAACCGACGTCTCCTTTTGCACCCGGCTTCACTTCGGCCACCAGTTGCCTGAGGAAAGGGAATACTACCTGCGTTTCGCCTATTCTGGTATCGACCTCGATCAGATAGAAGAGGGACTTGCCAGGTTCAAGCAGTTCATCGAAAGTTGATCTTGAGGCTGCCCGCGCTGACCTTAACCCACGGAGGTATTCCACAATGTCCAATGATGAAGACTTTCTTTTTCGCGGTGACATAAGCGAGCTAGCTCCCGAGGTCTCTCGACTGATCGAGCGGGAGGCGGAACGACAGGCGCGAAAATTGATCATGATCCCCTCCGAGAGCTCCGCGCCGCTGGCGGTACGCCAGGCCCTTGGCTCTGTCTTTCAGAACGTCTATGCCGAGGGCTACCCGGCTATAAGGGCAATCCGGGAATCTGAAGCGCTGCTCCTGGACGAGGCCCATCAACTGGTGTATTTCCGGCGCTATGGCGACCGCCGTTTTTATAAAGGGGTCGATTATGTAGATATTGTCGAGGCGTTGGCCGGGCGCCGGGCAGCGCAGTGTTTTGCCACCGATGAGTTCCCTGCCGAGACGATCTATGCCAACGTACAGGCCCTTTCCGGTTCGCCGGCCAACCTGGCGATCTATGACGCCTTCATGCAGGCCGGTGACACGCTGATGGGCCTGGACCTTTTCCAGGGCGGCCACCTGACACACGGCAGTGAGTTCAATATCTCAGGCAAGCGCTATAAGGTCGTCTCCTACGGGGTGGACCCCAAAACCGAAAAACTGGATTATGCGCGGATCAGAGAGTTGGCCCTGCAGCACCGGCCCCGGGTCATTGTAGCCGGCTATACCTCCTATTCCTGGGCGCCTGATTGGAACCAGTTCCGCCAGATCGCCGATGCCGCCGGCGCCATCTTGATGGCCGACATTGCTCACACCGCCGGCCTGGTTATGGGCGGCATCTATCCCAACCCCGTGGGTCTGGCCGACGTGACTGTCTTTACCACTCATAAGACGCTCTGCGGGCCACGGGCGGCGGTGATCCTGACCACCGACCCGGACAAGGCCGGTCTGATCGACCGGGCGGTCTTTCCGGGCGCCCAGGGCGGTCCCCACGTCAATAAGTTTGCTGCCCTCTGCGTCCTTTTCAAGCTGGCCCGGACGGAACGGTTTAGACAGCTGCAAAGGCGCACTGTGGAAAACGCCCGCGCTCTGGACGAAGCCTTCAAGGATCTGGGACTGCGGGTGGTTTACGGCGGCACCGACACCCACATTGTCGTTCTCGATGTGAGCACAGTGGAAAGCCCGGCCCGCCGGAAGCTGGGCTACCCCCTGCGCGGCGAGATAGCCGCCCGCCTCCTGGACCTGGCGGGCATCGTGGTCAACAAAAACACCATTCCCGGCGATAAGTTGACCGCTCTAGCCAGCGGCATTCGCTTCGGCACCCCCTGGGTCAGTCAGCGCGGCCTGGGCCTGGAAGATATGAAGGCCATAGCCGGAATCGTGCACCGGGTGTTGACCAATATCCAGCCCTTTGCTTACCACGGGTTGGCAGGCGAGCTGCCCCGGGGCAAGATCGACCTGGACGTGCTGGAGAAAGCCAAACGCCAGGTCGCAGCGCTCACCGACCGGGCAGGCATCGATTTTACGGTTAAGAAGAGCGGCTATCCCCACTTCTTCGGCCAGAAGGAGGATGAAAGCGAAGAAAAGAGCCGGATATTAGAGATCAGCGGCCGGCGGGCGCGGGCCTTTGTGCAGGAGATAAGCACTGCCAACCTGGCCAAACTGGAGCCGGGTCAGGCGGCCCGCACCTTCCTGCTCGACGGCCAGGGCCTGCTGCTCGACGACGTAGCCATTACCCGCCTCCTGCCTGACGGGTACGGCCGCGACCTTTACCTGCTGGCGGCCGGCCCGGGCCGCGTGGAAAAGCTCAAGGCCTGGCTGCGGGGTCTGGCCGACGGTTATATCCTGTTCGACGAAGACGACCTCTTCCGCAAGGTGCAGGGCCCTGTAGTCGTACGGGAGCTTGGGCAACAGGAGCTCGCGGTGGTTGACGTAAGGGTGTTAGAGTCGGCAGGCCCGGCGGCAGCCGGGGCAGGGGAGCGGGCGGTCGATCTATTTAAAGCCCATCCCGAGCGCTTTGACCTGACCGTTCCCTATTTCGTGGGGCAGAGCGCCCTTAAGGCCTTCGGCCCGCAAGAAAAACGATCCGAGTGGAGCTGGAGCGAGCCGGCCGAGAGGGCGCCCAGGCGCACTGCCCTCTATGAAATCCATAAAAGGATGGGGGCCAGGATGGTGCCCTTTGCCGGGTGGGAAATGCCGGTCTGGTACAGCAGCGTAAGCGAAGAGCACCAGGCGGTGCGCCGGGCAGCCGGGCTGTTTGATGTGAGCCACATGGGCTGCTTCGAAGTGTCGGGGCCGCAGGCCATCTCCTTTCTGGATACGGTTCTTTCCAACTATATCCACTGGCTCGATGACGGCCAGTCCTGCTACGCTTACCTTTTGGATCCTGACGGCGGCATCATCGACGACCTGATGGTCTATCGCCGCCGGGCTGACCGTTTCCTGGTGGTGGTCAATGCCGCCAACGAGGACAAGGACTGGAGCTGGCTCAACGCCGTCAACGAGAGGCGGGTGATAATCGATCGCCGGCGTCCCTGGCTGCAGGTGGAGGCGCCGGCAGTGCTGCGCAACCTGAAAGACCCGGCTGCCGCGGAACAGCAATTGCGCGACCTGGCGCTGCAGGGCCCGCACTCTTTAGCTGTCCTGCAGGCCTGCACCGAAGAGCGGATCACCCAGGCCGCGCTGGCTCGCCTGGCCCGCACCAACCTGACCGACATCGAGCTGTCCGGTATCCCGGTTATCGCCGCCCGCACCGGCTACACGGGAGAGGATATCGGCTTTGAGCTTTTCGTCCATCCCGACGCCCAGGTGGACTTCTGGAACATGCTCCTGGGAAAAGGGGCGCCCTTCGGCATCAAGCCCTGCGGCCTGGCCGCCCGCGACAGCACGCGCACCGAAGCGGGGCTGCCGCTCTATGGCCATGAGCTGGCCGGCCCCTTTGACGTAAGCCCCAGCGAGGCCGGTTTCCCCGGCTACGTGAAATATCACAAGCCTTTCTTTGTCGGGCGTGATCCCCTGCTGGCCCGGGATATGAAACGCGAGCGGGCGGTGATTCGCTGGCGTCTGAACCAGAAGGGAATGCGCAGGCCCAACCAGGGCGATCCCGTGGTCAGCAAAAACGGCCTGGCGATCGGTCATGTCACCAGTTGTTCTATTGACAGGGAAGGCTACCTGCTGGGGATGGCGATCGTGAACAAGAACTATGCAGAGGAAGGCCTGCCCGTCAGCATCTTTGTCCTGACGGCCGGAGCCCGCCAGGAAAAGCAGAAGCTGGAGCTGAAGATGGGAGATAAAGTTTCACTCCCCGTGGGGGCGACGGTGCTGCGCCGCTTTCCTGTAAAAGGCGGGAGTACGCAGCGGGCGGCCGAGGATTAGGCTGCAGCCACCGGGCTGGAAAGGCAAAGCCCGAGGAACTCCGCCTGCGCCTGGGGCTCAAGGCCTGGTGTTTCAAGCGGAAAAACGGGGTTCCTCAGAATCTCGAACCCCCTGCTGCGCTCATCCTCCCGGAGGTCCGCCTCGGTATGGGGTAGATAGGGATTCATCCTTTGGCCTTCTCTTCTTCTACCCACTGGGCGTAGGCCGCCGCATCCAGGAGCTCCTCCAGCTCGGCAGGCTTAGACATTTCCAGGGTGAACAGGAAGGCCTCGTACGGCTTCTGGTTTATAAGCTCGGGGGTTTTCGCCAGTGCCTCGTTCACCCGGAGAACCTTGCCGGTCACCGGGGCATAGATGGCCGAGGCCGCCTTCACCGATTCGATGGTCGCGATCTCCTCCCCCTTTTTTCTCTCCTCCCCGGTGGCGGGCATCTCCACAAAGACAATGTCGCCCAGGGCCTCCTGGGCGTAATCGGTGATCCCTACATAGGCGGTGGAGCCCTCCACCCTGACCCATTCATGGGTCTTGGCATACCTGAGATTGGCGGGTATGTTCATCTTCCCCCCTCCTTTTCTATAAGACATAGGGCATTTTGACGTTGAAGCCGTGATAGACCACGAAGGTCTCCGCCGACTGTACATCCGCGATCTTGGACACCTCCTGGGTGTAGAACTCCAGCAGGCCGAACTCCTGGTTCAGCAGCACCTGCACGATCAGGTCGTAGCGCCCGGTGACCACGCTGACACACACCACCCCTCGCAGCCTGCTGAACTCCTCTCCCTTCTGGACCAGGTTCATGGTCTTCAGTTTGATGCCCACGACCACCACGCTGTGGCCGGGGATAACCTCCGGGTCCACCAGCCCGGTGATAGCCAGGACCCCTTCTCCGATCAACCGGCCCACCCGGGAACGGACCGTGTTCTCGGTGATGCCGAGCTCATCGGCGATGGCCTTGTAGGATTTCCTCCCCTCCCGGAGGTGTTTGATGACGGCAATACTGGTACTGTCGACTTTCATTTGAAGACTCAGCCTGGATTGATAAAATACTAAATCAGTTTTATGTATATGTCAATATTCTTTGCCAATTTTACTGGTTTCATAAATATTTCGAAAAACAGACTGAATCAGAATCATGCGGGTCAGCTTTCTGTCATTCGCCCCTGCTCCTGTGCGGATGGGTCTTGCTATACAGGTCCTCAAAGAAATTGTCTGGATCCAAAGAGGCCTTGGCCTTGAAGTAGTTTTCCCGGTGGTAGATCTTCCAGAAGATCTGCTCATCGTAGTGGTTGCTGGAGATCAGCGTCTTGATGCCGTTCAACTCGTAGACCTCACGATCGAGCAGCGGGGACAGATCCACCTCGGGATCGGCATTCCTCAGACCGTAGATGGCGCAGTCGATTAACAGCTGCTCGCCGCCGATTCTCCTCCTGTGCTCTTCGGGCATCCAGGGATAGATCCATGGAGCTCTGTAAGGCACAATCCACAGGGGATAGAAGTCCAGCACTTCAGCGTACCGCCGGAAGAACTCTTCAAAGAAGAAACGGAGCCTTCTGGAAAAGCGGATGAGATTGGATGAGCCCAGAAGAACTCTTCCAAATGAAGGGCCTGGCTGGAAGGCGCCTGAACCTGAGCCGGGTGAGGAGGCCCAGGGTGCCTCTGGAGCCGTGGAGCATGTGAAAGAGATGGGCGTTTTTTTCGGGGGAGCAGACCAGAACCTGGCCGTCACCGGTCACGAAGTGGTAGTAAGGATTAAGATTGGAGATGCGCGGCAAACGCCTTGAATTGGGCTGATAGGGAAGCGACCGATGCACTCGGGATGTATCTACAGGCTGCAGGCATGAAATCCTATGGAGATCGCGCAGACAGACCATTTGGCTGAGGGCTGGAAGCGAGAAAGACTGTCTCTGGGAAGCGCAGGAGGTGCAGCGTGGACAGAGTGAGCCCCCGGAGCGAGAAGATCGTGGGCTGCAGATCAACGGATCGACCTCGTAC
>Ga0315280_10007676_pt1 | contig 14381 bp, 13 predicted proteins | sample YL17G06_40_MG_FD_203697 | JGI IMG/M metagenome (GOLD analysis project Ga0315280, IMG submission 203697) | Sediment microbial communities from Yellowstone Lake, YNP, Wyoming, USA - YL17G06_40 | ecosystem: Environmental > Aquatic > Freshwater > Lake > Sediment | place: USA: Wyoming | collected...
CCTTTGCGCTGGTCCTGAACGCCGCGGGCATCAAGTGGACCATGTCGTCGGAGCTGGCCGCCTACGATTCGATCAACTACGGCCTGTGGTACGACGACGCCCAGTTCGCGCGCGTGGCGCTGCTTCATGCCCAAGCGGCCAAGAAGCTGAAGGTGAAGAAAATCGTGCTCGGCGAATGCGGGCACGCGCACAAGGCGCTGGCGGTGGTCGCCGACCGGCTGCTCGCCGGCGACCTGAACATCCCCCGGGAGAGCGCGCTGACGCTGCTGCGCGACATCGTGGCCGGCGGCCGCCTGAAGCTGGACCCGTCGCGCAACAACTTCCCCGTCACCCTGCACGATCCCTGCAACTTGGTGCGGCTGATGGGCGTGGTCGAGCCGCAGCGCGAAGTCCTGCGCGCCATCTGTCCGCAGTTCCGCGAGATGGAGCCGCACGGCGTGGACAACTACTGCTGTGGCGGCGGCAGCGGCTTCGCCATCATGAGCGGCAACAACTTCGCCGACTGGCGCTTCCACGTCTCCGGGCGCAAGAAGCTCGAGCAGATTCTCACCGTTTTTTCCGATTGTTTCGATCCTTCCGTGCCGAAATACGTCTGCGCCCCGTGCAGCAACTGCAAGGGGCAGATCCGCGACCTGCTCGCCTATTACGACCTTTGGGAGAAGCACCGCATCCTGTACGGCGGCCTGGTGGAGCTGATCGTGAACGCCATGACCGACGTGCAGCCCGGCTTCATCCAGTGGGAATGGCGCTGAGACCGGGGATTCAAGCCTTGACGCACGTTGTCAAATTTGCCAACATATAGTAGTGAGGTTTTCCCGCCGTGATGAGCAGATGACCAGAAGAACACGGCCAATTTCATGGATCAAGGCGGCGCGGAAGGAATTCGAGACCTTTCCGGAAGAAGCACAATCGATATGCCTGGCGGCGTTGACGATCGCCGCCGAGGGCGGCAAAGCGGATATCGCCAAGCCGATGAAGGGTCTCGGGCCGGGTGTCTTCGAGATGGCGCTGGCACACCGGGGCAACGCATTCCGCGTAGTTTACGCGGTGCAACTCGGGGAAGATCTCTGGGTTGTGCACGGGTTCCAGAAAAAGGCGACGCGGGGGATCAAGACGCCACAGCGCGAGATTGATCTGATCCAGGACAGACTGAAACGATTGGCGGAGATGCTGCGATGAAAGAACAGCTTGAAGTGAGCCGCGGGAGCGGGAACGTATTCCGGGATCTCGGCAAGGAAAATGCTGATGTCGGACAATTCAAGGCGCTATTGGCCGCTGAGATTGTCAAAACACTCGATCGCGAGGGTCTGAGTGTGCGCCAGGCGGCGGGCCGCACGGGCACAGCCGCCGCGGATTTCTCGCGCATCCGTAATGCTGATCTGGGGCGGTTTACCGCCGATCGTCTCATGGCGATTATCAACCGCCTCGGCTCGCGCATCGATGTAACGGTCAGGGTGCACCCGGCGACGGCCGAGCGTCGTGCGTCGCTCCTGTAAGTTCAGGCGGGGAGCGGCCGGCTGAAGCTCGATCCCGCGCACAGCAACTTTCCTGTCACCCTGCATGACCCCTGCAACATGGTGCGGCTGATGGGCGTGGTCGAGCCGCAGCGCGAGGTTCTGCGCCCCGTGCAGCAATTGCAAGGGGCAAATCCGCGACCTGCTGGCCTACTACGACCTCTGGGAGAAGCACCGCATCCTGTACGGCGGCCTGGTGGAGCTGATCGTGAACGCCATGACCGACGTGCAGCCCGGCTTCATCCAGTGGGAATGGCGCTAAGACCCGGGTTCCCACCCAACGATGCTTTGTCGGGCGAGTGGCGCATTGCCAATAGGATGGGCCACCCGCCTGCTGCGCTTTCTCTCGAGCCCCCGGCCGGCAATTGATTCGGCACACCCTCCGGCACCCTTTGGAAACTCGGGCCGGTGCTGATAGATTGGGTCTTGCGGTGGCGTAGCTTGGAGGTCGAATGAGCGGATTAGCGCGCGAACGCGAGGAAGTGTTGAATGTGGTGCTGGCGGAGTTGCTGTCTGATCGCGATCTTCTTTCAATCCCAGAAAGCATTGTCAAGATCGTACGGCGTGCCGGCGGTCAACCACGCGAGGAACGGCGATTTCCTGACATCATTGTTGGCGTCCTTCAAGGTGTGAGAATCGTAATCGAGGGGCGCTTCGACACTTCGCCAGGCGTCCGCGCTGGCCTTCTCGATGATGCGATAGCGAGGGTCGAGGAAGGGATCTCGCCCGTCTGCCTTGCGGTGCTTTACCCGCCGGGGCTTCGCCACACCGATTCGCTGTCCACACTGCGGCGAAGAATTTCGGCTGCAACGCTAACGGTTCGGGTCGTGTCTGAGGGGAGCCTGGGTGATTGGACAGAGACGACGCTGGACGGACTGGCGGCCGTCCTGAGGGTCAGCTACGAGTTGCTGGTCGGCGAGGATGTGGTTGCCTGGGCTGTGAGGGAGCTTACGGCCGCGATCGATGGCGCCAGCGCGATGATCACCGATACACGCTCCGCGCCGGCCCGCCTGCGCGCGGTGTTGGGCATACCTGCCAAAGAGACAAACAGCCGGGAGGAAAAGGAGGAGGACAATCTAAAGGTTTGCCGCATCGCTGCGCTGACACTGGTCAATGCCATGATTTTTCAGCAGGTGTTGGCACATGCCAACGAACGGATCGAGCCGTTAGGCCGCACGCTTGCCGGAACCCACGCAGCGGAAAGCCTCATCGCAACCTGGAAAATGATTCTTGAAGAAATTGATTATGTTCCGATTTTCTCCACTGCGTGCGACCTGCTCGTTGACCTGTCAGGCAACCCGGGTATCGAGCACGCGCTCCGCGGGCTCGCCCTTTGTGCGGAGCGCATCACCCAAAAGCGCGCCGCACTTCGTCATGACCTCATGGGGAGGATTTACCATCGGCTGCTGGCCGACGCCAAATACTTCGGTGCGTTCTATACAACGGTTCCCGCCGCAACCCTCCTGCTGAAGCTGACTTTAGAACCCGAACTGATCGATTGGAGCGACCTCGAGCAGATGCGAAAGTTGCGCATCGGCGACCCCGCCTGCGGCACCGGCACGCTCCTTAAGGCAGCGCTTCAGACAGCCATCGATAACCACGTCCGGGCGCGAGCAGGGCAGGGCCAAAAACCGAGCATTCCCGCTCTTCACAAGCACTTTATCGAGGAGTGCCTTTGGGGCCTTGACGTGATCCCTTTTGCGATCCACCTCGCAGCCTCCGCGCTCGGCATGCAGCAAGCGGACGTCGAGTTCGACAATATGCATTTCGCGACCCTGCCCCTTTCCGGCGGGCAGCATATAAAGCTGGGCAGTTTGGAGTTGCTTCTTGGCAAACGCGTATCTGTACAGGCGGACCTTTTCGGTGCACATTCTGGGCCAGGACGACTGAAAGGCAAGGGTGATCAGGTTGAGAAAATTGCCATACCGCCACTTGATCTCTGCGTGATGAATCCGCCCTTCACTCGCAGCGTGGGCGGTAATTTACTGTTCGGACATGCCCCCGCCCGCCAGCGCACCAGGATGCAGGCGGCCCTCAAAAAGATGGTGAGGGAAGAGCGAGTAGCGGCGAACATAACTGCTGGCTTGGGCTCTGTATTTGTTGCATTGGGTCACCAGCTTGTAAAGCCCGGTGGCCATCTGGCGCTCGTATTGCCGCGTGCCCTGCTCTCCGGGGTCGCGTGGCAATACTCGAGACGGCTTGTCGGTCCCAACTATCATGTGCGCTACATCGTGGTGAGCAACGAACCAGGCGGATGGAATTTCTCGGAGAACACGAAGCTGAGTGAGTGTTTGATCGTCGCCCGGCGATTGCGCGAAAGTGAGCAGCCTGGTAAGACCAAATGCATTAACCTGTGGAAACGACCTACCAGCAGCGTTGAAGCTGTTGTAGTTGCCGAATTGATCCGGCAGAAGAGTGGCGTTTCTATTGACAAAGACAAAGGCGTCGAAAGCATCGAAACAAATGGGCAGAAGTTTGGGGAAGTGATCGTCCCCCGCGTCGAAGACATTAAGGCTGGACGCTGGATGGACGCCGTCGCTTTCGGACAAACCGAACTTTGTAGGGCGGCTTTCCATCTTGCACGCGGCCGACTCTATTTACCTGGACGTGGTCACGTGGACCGCTTACGGATGGCCCCGCTCTCCAGGTTCGGTGCCATCGGGCCGGACAGGCGCGACATCCACGACGGATTTAAGCCGGTCGATTCCGTCACCGAGTACCCAGCATTTTGGGGCAGCGACACGGGTTCCATTTACCACCTGGAGCAAACCCCCAATCGTTATTTAAGTCCTCTGGCGAGGGCGAAGGAGGGCCGAAGCCTACGAGACCCTCATTTACTCTGGTCCAGAGCCGGGCGGCTTCTTATCGGCGAACGCCTGCGCTTGAACACCGCGCGCCTGATCGCCACGCGAGTCAATCAGCCCGTCCTGTCTAATACTTGGTGGCCTATATCGACCTGGGATCACGAGGGCATTAATGCCGAAGATGCTGATCGCGTTCTTTGCTTGTGGTTTAACTCCACGTTAGGTGTCCTGTCTGTGATTGCCGCCCGAGTAGAGACGGAAGGCCCGTGGGTGGATTTGAAAAAGCCGAATCTGCGCACTCTTCCAGTCCTCGATTTGACGGCCCTCTCGGCTGCGCAGATAACCCGTCTCCTGAGGCTTTGGGAGGCGGTTGGGGCGAAGCCCATGCACACATTGCCGGAATTAGCGAACGACCCAGTGCGGCGCGAGATTGACAGCGAGTTCGGCGCGGTTCTCGACTTGTCCGACAGCTTCGATGTACTACGTAGGATGCTTTCAAGAGATCAGGTTCTGTTGGCCGCACGATGGAATGTGGCCCCTTCTTCAGAGGGCTTGTTCTCACCAGCTTTTCCTTCCAGCGAGCCGCCGCCCACCCGATGACCGCCCGCCGCTTGACCAACTGGAAGCCGTAATTTGGCTGCCGATCGTTGGCGGCTGGCCCACCTTCGGGCTGGTCGACATAATAGACGAACTGGGTGCCCCATCCTCTGCCGGGCGGAATCCGCCGGGTTTGCGCCCGAAGGGCGGGCAAAGCGTGGGCTTCCCTCTTGGTCTAACCAAACTGCGCGTTACGGGCGCCGTGTCTTGAAGCAACCCGATCGAGGTTTCTCCGCGCTGCACTTCCCGGCACCAGCATTACGCGGCCGGGCGCCTTCTCGGTTGGGGCTGGTTTTGGTGTTGCTCTCTCTTCCCAGGGCGCAGAGCGGGCCAGCGTTTTCGACGCCGGGGGATTGGGGGGGCTTGACAAGCGTGGTATACTATAGCTAGTGGGAATCGTAATAAAGGACAACTGATAGCGATTTCCGCTCCGGGGGCGGCGCTGGGACGCCGGCTCTCGTCTTTGACAACTGAACCCCTCAATCTCGGATTGCGGATTTCGGATTGCGGATTTCCAGCCCAGGTCATAGATCCGCAATCCGCAGGGCAGGCTGGAATCAGCCGTGCGGCAAGAGACACGTTTGGCTCTTTTGCCTGCTTTTCACCTGTATTAGCAGGTGACGGTGCAGGCAGCGGTTATGTGGCTGTTTCTCCTGGACTTACGGGTAAAAGGGACCGAAATGGTCAGCAATGGTCGCCAGCAAGCTGCTGAAAGTTAGGGAGTTGGCGCTCACCTGTTATCGAGAGATAAAAGACTCTTTTAAGCGGCTTGCGACTGACGGTTTTCGCTGCTCGGACAGCCGGTAGCCCTGGGCCGATTCGGCGGTTAAAATGCATTCTGGCATGAAGCGAATCGTGCTGTTTCACTGGAATGCCGGGGAAGCGGCGGAGCGGGCGGCGCGCCTGCGACGGGCCGGCTACCAGGCCGATCGCTTCTCCGAGGTGATCCCTTCCGAACTGCGCAATTTCGGCCGGCGTCCGCCGGCGGCTGTGGTTATCGATTTGTCCCGTTTGCCGTCGCACGGCAGGGAAATGGCCGGAGCACTGCGCCGGCAGAAAGCGACGCGGGCAGTGCCCATCGTGTTTGTTGGAGGAGCAGCGGAAAAGCTCGCCGCCGTGAAAAAACTGCTGCCCGATGCCGTGTACACGGAATGGGACGACGTCGGCGCGGCCCTGCGGCGCGCCATCAGCAATGTGCCGGTCGCCCCCGTCGTTCCCGGCGCGATGGCGAGCTATTCGGGCACGCCGCTGCCGAAGAAACTCGGCATCCGCCCCGGAGCTGTCGTGGCTTTGTTCGATGCCCCAAAGCATTTCGAGGAGGTGCTGGGCGAACTGCCGGAGGGCGCCCGCCTGCGCAGGCAGACGCGCGGCCCCGCGCAGTTGGTGCTGCTGTTTTGCAGGTCACGGGTGGAACTCGCGCGCCGGCTCCCGGCCGGGCGGAGGGCGTTGGCCGAAAAAGGCGGCTTGTGGATCATCTGGCCGAAAAAGGGCTCGGCTCTGGAGGGCGACCTGACGCAGGCCGCCGTTCGCGAGCGCGGCCTGGCGGCGGGAATGGTGGATTACAAAATCTGCGCGGTCGATGAAACCTGGTCCGGCTTGCTGTTCACCCGCCGCCGGTAGGAACGTCTTTCACCACAGAGCCACGGAGGACACAGAGAGCCCCGCTTTCTTGCCGGCCTCCATTTTCCGCTTGACACGTCTCCGTATTTCTACTATCTTAGAAATATGGAAACAAAGACACGGGGCCGGAACGTCGCCCGCTACGCGGAGATGATGGCGGCCATGGGCGCGGAATCGCGGCTGCGCATCATGCGGCTGCTGCTGGCCGCCCACCCACAGGGCATGGTGGTGGGAGACATCCAGGAGGAGCTGGATATCCCCGGCTCCACGCTGTCCCACCACCTTGATAAGCTCAAAAACGAGGGCCTGGTGGGCGTGCGGCGCCAGCGCACCTACCTCTGGTATACGGCCAACACCGAAGCGCTCCGCGAGCTGCTCTCGTTTTTGTACGCGGAGTGCTGCACGCGGAACAAGGCCATCCGGCGGGCGGCCATTGCCAGGCCGTCAGCCGGTTTGATTAAAAGGAGAAGGAGTTAATGGATATCAAGGACGTGGTGAAAGAAAGATACGGCCAGGCGGCGCTGCGGGTGGTGGGCGGCGGTTCGACCTGTTGCGGAGGGAGCAGCGCCATCCCCAGCGGCTGCGACCCCGTGACCAGCAACCTCTATGACAGCGGCGAGAAGGCGGCGCTGCCGGAAACGGCCGTGCTGGCCTCGCTGGGCTGCGGCAACCCCACGGCCCTGGCGGAGCTGAAGGCGGGCGAAGTGGTGCTCGACTTGGGTTCCGGCGGGGGCATCGACGTGCTGCTGTCGGCGCGGCGCGTGGCCCCCGGCGGCAAGGCCTACGGCCTGGACATGACCGAGGAGATGCTGGCGCTGGCCCACGAGAACCAGCGCAAAGCCGGCGCCCAGAATGTCGAGTTTCTAAAGGGCGATATCGAGAACATCCCCCTGCCGGACAACACCGTCGATGTCATCATTTCCAACTGTGTCATCAATCTCTCCGGCGACAAGGACCGCGTGCTGGCCGAGGCCTTTCGCGTGCTCAAGCCGGGCGGGCGCTTCGCCGTCTCCGACGTGGTGGTGCGCGGCCCGGTGCCGCCCGAAATTCGCCGCAGCGTCGAGCTGTGGGTGGGATGCGTGGCGGGCGCCTTGCAGGAAGACGACTACCGCCACAAGCTGGAGGCCGCCGGTTTCATCGAGATCGGAATCGAGCCAACGCGCATTTACAAGGTGGAAGACGCGCGGCAGTTCCTGGCGGGGGCGGGGATCGATGCCGGCGCCATCGCCCCACTGGTGGATGGGAAATTCATGAGCGCCTTCATCCGGGCGCGGAAACCGGCGTGACGCGCGGCGCGTCACTCGTCACTGGTCACTCATCACTGCTGTCAAGCGCCCGCGGTGGGCGTCCGCACCGGCCAGAGCCCGCCGCGGTACTCGTACTCGCGGGTGAGTACCACGCTCACGCCGCCCCCTTCGGCGACGACGCGCGCGACAGTGCTGCGCGGGAACCAGATTTCGTCACCCGTCCCCAGGTTGACCGCGCAGAATTCAATTCGAGTGCCGCGTTCCAGCCGCCAGCGGTTCTCGGCAAACCCGCGTATGGGAGGCTGGAAAGCGAAGACGCTGCCCTCGGCGGCTTTCACCAGAGCCAGATCCTCTTCGGTGAGCATGCGGAAGCCTAGCACGAATCAGGTCCAAAGGTCCAAGGGTCTAAAGGTCCAAAGAGGTTGAGACCCTTGGGCCGTTGGATACTGGTTAATGCCCCTGGGAGATGACCACGATGGCGGCCACCAGGATGGCGATGCCGGTGACCGAATAGCCGCGGGCTTTGCGGCTGGCGCCCTTCCACTCGCCGGTGATGAAGCCCCAGACATTGGCGGTGACGATGACCATGGCCATGAACACCGGCCAGCCCAGCACGGGTCCGAGCTGCTGGCCCAGGTTGGCCGCGCCCATGCCGTAGGTAGTGATGCCGCCGAACCACAGCAAGCCCATCAGCATGCCGCCCAGCCAGTAGCCCGCCGGCACCTTCGCCCCGGTGAACAGTCCCCAGGTGCGGTTCTTCTGAAGCAGGTAGAGGCAGTAGCCGGCGTTGGCCAGGAAACCCGCCAGCAAAGCCAGCGCCCAGGTGGCGTTGGCGGCGAACACGGGATGCCCGCCCATGGCGACGGCCTCCTGCTCCAGCTTCTGCCCGTACACGAAACCGACGTTCAGCATCGGCGAAAGCAGGCCGGAGGCCAGGCAGATCACCAGGCCCAACACGATGTTGCGCCCCGCTGCGGCGGCATCGGCGCCGCGCTGCTCGCGCTCCCGCATCCCGCCGGCGACGGAGCAAAACCAGATGCCGACGATCACCACCAGCAGGCCGGACATCAGGATGTAGCCGCGGCGGCTGAACAGCTCGCCGGGGTTTTGCGTCACCAGCGGCAGCAGCGAGCCCACCGAGCTGGTGATGCCCAGAATGATGGCGAAACCCAGCGCCATGCCCAGCCGGCTGATGCCCAGGCCGAACAGCGTCGAGCCGATTCCCCAACCCAGGCCGCACAGCGCCACCACCAGCAGCGTTCCCCAGGAAACGCGCTGATAGGCCTGGAGCAGGTGCGGCACGCTGGCAACCGCCAGCGCCGTCGGAAGCACGATCAGGCCGAAGACGGAGTAGACCAGCCAGTAGTTCTCCCACTGCCAGTTCTTGATCCGCTTCATGGGCAAGGCCCAGCTTCCATGCACTAGGCCGCCCAGCAGGACGAGCAGCATTCCCAATCCGGCGTTTTCGTTCATCGCATCCTTGACTGCATTCAACGTTCCACGGATGCCGGGATTATACGTTGAGGGCACGCGTTCGCGTGAATATTTCAGGCGGGTCCGCGCCGGTGGGCCGCAACCGAGCCGCGACCGTAAGGGAGCGTCCCCGACTCTTTCTGGTTACGCGGACGCTCGCTGACGCTCGCGGCTCGGTCAGGGCGCTTTGCATTCCGGGTAGGTTTCTGTGGATGAGCGGCGCACGTATATGGGATTGGTCCACGCCATTTTCTTGTCGGAGTCGTAGGTGATGCGGGCCCGGATGTAAGTTTCCCGGCCGGTCACTTGGTAGGCCGCGGTAAAGGCGGACAATGCCGAATAAACCAGTATGCCGCCGTCGATCAGGAAATCGACCTTTGCCGGCCGGTCGGTGGCCAGCGCGAAGTAGGGGCCGCCGGTGCTGACGGAAAGGATCGCGGCGCCGTTGCTGGCGTAGGAATTTCCCTGCCGCAGCCCCTGCAGGATTTCCTCGGCCACGGCCTTGTCGGCGAAAACGCGCGTAGAGCCGGTCATGCACACGGTGCTGCGCACGTCGTGGCAATCGTCGGTGCCCACCAGCGTGAACCGGCGCTGCTGGGTCAGCAGGAAATCGGCGCGCTGCTCGGCGTTGCTGTTGGGCGCCACCCCCGAGTTCCAGACCTCTATCCCGCAGTAGTTGCGCACCGCCAGCAGCTCGGCGTCGGTCCAGTTGGGATCCTGCGGGTAGCCGCCGGGCCAGTTGGGGTGGTTGAGGAAGACCAGGCCGCCCTTGGCCAGCGTGGTGTCAATCCTGTTCTGCTCGTTGCCCAGCGCGATGTCGGTCACATTGATGCGGTTCAGGTGATTGCCGTTGGGCTCCTGTTCCATGCCGGGGATGAAGACAATTCCCGGAACGCCCGGATCGACGGCCAGCGTGTCGTGGTCGGTGAGCGCCATGAAATCGTAACCGGCGTCGCGGTACGCGGCCACAACGGTAGCCGGGTCCTGCTTGCCGTCGCTGCGGGTTGAGTGCGCGTGCATCTGGCCCTTGTAGGTATTTGCCCGCAGCACGTACGGGGAAAGTAGCTTGGGTGGATCGGTGGCGGCGCGGACGGCCACCGTAACATTCGCCGGGCTGCTCGCGCCGCCGATGGTGAGCACCAGCGGGACCGCTTCGCCGATGGCCGCGTCGTCGGGCACCACCAGGTTGATTTGCAGGACGCCGGCGATCGTGCCAGGCGCGGCCCCGACGTAAAGCACTCCGGCTGCCGCCCCGCCGACGGTGGCGGTCACGGGCAATTGCAGCGGCGCCGCCTGCCGCGCGATGGCGCCGTCGTCGAGCGCTGGCGCGAGTGCTCCGCCGGCGGTGGCGTAGACAATGATGGGGGAGCCGCGCGGCGCGGCGTGGGCGGCGTCGTTCAGGCTGCCGTCCGGCCAGTTCACCGCCGCCGCCGGCCCGCGCCCGCTGGCCGCAGCCGTGAACAGGCCCGGCGCCGCGGCGGCAACCGGCAGGGTGACCGCGCTCGACAGCGCTCCCTTGTAGTCGACCTGCACCTGTGTGCTCGATTTGCCCGCCACGCGGAACGGAACCGCCGCGGTGATTTGAGAACCGGAAACGTACAGCAAGGGTGCGGCCACGCCGTCAAAGAGCACGCGCGTCTCGTCCAGGAGGGTGGAAACATGCTGGCCGTCGGCGGCAATCTGCAGGCTGGCGGGAGCAGCCGGCCCGACGCCGCTGCCAAAGATCGTCACCAGCTCGCCCGCCGCCACCGGCCCGCCTGCGTAGCTGGCCGCGTTCACCACGCCCGCGGCGGTGAAGCTGGGCGCCTGCGCCGCCAGGCTCGCGGCAAGGCAGAGCAATAGACCCAATACAGTAATCCGAGCACGCATGGGAAAACATTGTACTGCCGGCGTCCCCCCGGCAACCCTAAAGGTTGGGTACGCAGCTCAGGGTTGCCGGCGGGACGCCGGCGCTACAGAGTGGCATTTTCAGGGCAGCCGAATGTCGTCTGCTTCTTCATGTTACGGCTGCGGCATCCGTGCATGAGACGGATTCCTGCATCACTATTCGGCGATGTGAATTAGCTCTTCCCAACGCAACGCATATCCAATCGCACGCTTGACTTCAACGGCGCGGGCGGCGCCCAGCGCTCCGATTCTCCGCGTGAATCTGACTCGCGGCACCGTTCGTATGTTGTCGCAATTGGCCACGCACCGTTTAGAGAGACCCTCGCGCGAATGGAGCGGCACCTCGGTTGGGATGTTGCGAATGGTAGTGGTTATCTCCGCCACCAGAAACTTATCTAACAGTTCGTATGCCTCATTGCGGCTCAGCAGCAGCACGGGCCGCTCCCCGGCCGGCGGGGGCAGTTTCGCCCACCAGATCTCGTACTGCTTCACGGCTTGTATTCCTCAGGCGAGGACCAGTCGTCGGCATCGTCGGCCGAATCCGGCTGAGCGAGGTACGCTTGCCGGATTCGCTCGTATTCAGCGTCGAGAAGGGCCTTCCGCACGGCGTTCCGAATGAATCGCGATCTGCACCGCTTGGCCGCGGGCGCAATTTTGCTAAGCGCCCGGTAGGTTGGTTCATCAATCTGCACCAGTATCGATCTCATGCGGTCATATTATAATACCAACTAATAGAACAATGCAATTGCCATTCGCTGGTTGTTGCTGATGACGACGCGGCGGCGCGTGGATTCTTGTTTAATTGTCAGTGAATCAATCAACAAATCGCCGATTCCCTGATAGGATGGCGGCGCGATGGCTGCACCGCTCACGGTTGTTCCGGAGCCGCGCCGGCAGCGCCGCTGGCTGGCCACCGCCCTGATCCTGGCGGCTGTCGCCGGGATACTCCTGGCCGGCCCGCCCAAGGGCGTCAGCCCCCAGGGCTGGCGGCTGCTGGCCATTTTCACCGGCACCATTCTGGGACTGATGTTGCGCCCGCTGCCCGGCGGTGCGGTCGCCGTTATCGGTGTGACGGCGGTGATTCTGAGCGGCGCGCTGCCCATCCGCGGCGCGCTGGCCGGCTATGCCGACCCCACCGTCTGGCTGGTGTTCGTCGCGTTTCTGATCGCCCGCGGACTGATCAAGACCGGCCTGGCGCGGCGCATCGCCCTGTTTTTCGTGCGCGCCATCGGGCAGACCTCGTTGGGCCTTTCCTACGCCTTGATCTTTTCCGACGTGGTGCTGGCCACCATCGTTCCCTCCAACGGAGCCCGCGCCGGCGGCGTGATCCTGCCGGTGGCCCGCAGCCTTTCGGAACTGTACGACTCGCTGCCGGGCAAAACCTCGGCGCTGCTCGGCTCCTTCCTCATGCTGTCGGTCTACCACGGGGACGTAGTGGCCTGCGCAATGTTCCTGACCGGGCAGGCCAGCAACGTTCTGGGCGCGCAGATGGCCGCCGGCATCGGCGGGGTCTCCATCTCCTGGGCGCGCTGGCTTTGGGTGGCCTTGCTGCCCGCCCTGGTGTCTCTCGCGGTCGTGCCCGCGTTTGTGTACTGGCGGCACCGGCCGCTGATCACGCGCACGCCGGCCGCCGCGCAGTTCGCGCGGCAGCGGTTGGCGGAGATGGGGTCGCTGGGCCGCTCGGAAAAGATCGCGCTGGCGGTCTTCCTTGGGGTGTTCGGGCTTTGGGTGACCTCCGGCTGGCACCACATTCATACCACCGCGGTCGCCCTGCTGGGCGTCAGCGCCTTGTTCATCACCGGGGTGTTGGACTGGGAAGACGTCATCAGCGAACGGGGTGCGTGGGACCTGTTCATCTGGTACGGCGCGCTGGTGCGCATGGGCGAGGCGCTCAATGAGTTGGGCGTGACCGGCTATGTGGCCCAGCGCATCTCCGGCGCCTTGGTTGGCCTGCCGTGGTTTCCGGTGCTGCTGCTGGTCCTGGCCATTTACTTCTATTCGCATTACGGCTTCGCCAGCCTCACCGCGCACATGGTGGCCATGTACGCCCCGTTTCTGGCCCTGCTGATCGCCAGGGGCGCGCCCGCGCCGGTGGCCGCCTTCTCGCTGCTGTTTTTTGCCAACCTCGACGCCTCGCTTACGCATTACGGCACCACCCCGGCACCGATGTTTTTCGCCACCGGTTACGTGGACCAGTTGACGTGGTGGCGGACGGGGTTTTTGGTGGCCCTCACTCACTGGGTGATCTGGCTTGCGGTGGGGTTTGCCTGGTGGAAACTAATCGGCTTGTGGTGACCGGCCAGGAGGTCTGTCGCTCGAGTTTCTACGTTCGGCGCCGCTTCGGGGTGCGGGCCTCCCCGAGGTACTGGGCGGGCGTACGGATCGGGATGCCGCGGAATGGATGCAAGGCGAGCAGGTCCCGATCGCCGGTGACGATAAGATCCGCGTTGCCATTTACGGCCACGTCGAGGAACTTATCGTCTCTCGGGTCGCGACAGGCTTGGACCTCGGCGATGATCGGAACCAGTTCGACGATACCTCCCAAGAGGCGGACAAACTCCCGCCGGTCCTCAATGCTGACATAAGGGTCGAACTTCGGGCTGGACAGGACGTCGGCCAGTTCCGTCATCGTGGCTTCCGAGGCCAGCAATTGCCCCTCATCGACTGCCCTGCGCACGGCCCGTGCCGCCACAGAATCGGCGAGAAGCAGGCGGCTGATGAGCACATTGGTATCGACGACGATGCGCAGTCTAGCGTCCATCGGCGAGTAGCCTCTTCAAAGAAGCCTTGTCCAGGCCTCGTGCCGCAGCTCGTTGCGCGACGCGGTCACAGAAGCGTTGGAACTCGGCGGCGTTAAGGCTGCGCAGGCGCTCGTATTCGTGTGCGGAGAGCAGAACAGCAACATCGCGCTCGTGGCGGCGGATCATTACAGGCTCGCGTTGGGCGGCATCGAGCAGTGCGGCCAGCCGCTGCTTGGCATTGCTGGCGGAAACGTGTTGCATGGTCCAATGTCCTTTTGGCCATTATAGCCAATTAAGACATAATAAGCAAATTGTCCAGCGGTATCTGGCTCACCCTCCGGCAAGCCGTTTTGGGAGACCACGGCGGCAATTTTCAGCGGATTTGCTATGGCAGGGTGCGGCCCACGGCCGGGGCGATCATCCGCAGCTCCTTCATCAGCGCCGCGAACTGATCCGGCGCCAACGATTGCGCGCCATCGCTGAGCGCGGTGTCGGGGC
>Ga0315280_10007678_pt1 | contig 14375 bp, 16 predicted proteins | sample YL17G06_40_MG_FD_203697 | JGI IMG/M metagenome (GOLD analysis project Ga0315280, IMG submission 203697) | Sediment microbial communities from Yellowstone Lake, YNP, Wyoming, USA - YL17G06_40 | ecosystem: Environmental > Aquatic > Freshwater > Lake > Sediment | place: USA: Wyoming | collected...
GAATAAAGATAGTCAAATGGGAATGGGAGGGGCGATACGTCCCAATGAGCTGCCAGCAATGCGAGTCAGCCCCATGTATGGCGGTATGCCCGGTAAAGGCTATTTCTAGAAATGAGGAGATGGGGAGGGTGGAGGTGGATTATGATGTATGCATTGGCTGCCGGATGTGTGTTGCTATCTGCCCCTTCGGGGCTATGGGATTTGATACCCTGGCAAAAAAGGTAATCAAGTGCGACTTCTGTGACGGTGAGCCCCAGTGCGCCAGGTTCTGCGAGCCGGGGGCGGTACAGTATGTGGATGCGGCACAGGTTAGCGGGGTAAAGCAGTTAGCCGCCGCCGAGAAATTCACCGGAATAATGCAAAAGGTTGCCGCAGCTATAGCCAGCGTATAAGTTTAAGCGCAAGAAGAGGCCGGGCTTATTGGGGTATCTTATTAAGATGCCCCAATAACTTAATATGGGATTAATATGAACAAAGACTTACCTATCTGGATAATGGAGCCGGAGCTAGTTCAGAAACGGGACTTCGCCGCCAGGAAATTACTTGAGGGTGGACAGAAAAAAGCCCTTATCCCCCAGACACCAACTATTGATGAAATCAAGCAGGGGCTAAGAGACATCCGAGAATATACCCGCCAAAACATAAGCTCTCTTGTTTCAGAGCTTCAGAACAACCTCGGTCAGCAGTACCGCCAGCTTAAAGTAAAGCTGGCGGCGGATAATATTGAAGCGGTAAGATACATCAGCGAAACCTCAGATGGGATTAAGCTCATATCCACTAATAACTCCAGCACGGTTAACCAAGAGTTAAAACCGGGGCTACTCGCCAAAGGCTTCAGGGTTATCAACTCCTACCTTGACGAATTTGAGGTCAGGAAAAAGGAAATCCTTGACTACTGGGACCTTCCCGGCTTAAGGGATAAAAACCTGTGGGGAAGCTTTGATGTCTCGATAAGAATGGCTGGCCTAGCCGAGACCAAAAGCAAGAAATACCTGGCTCTATTGGGGGTGAACGCCATCTCTGCCGAGGATAGCACTGTATTTTTCTTGCAGCATTTCTCCAACATCCATAACGACCTGAATCAGGCGAATAAGGTTATCCTTGTCGCCGGTCTGGATAAGCTCGTTAAAAGCAGGCAGGACGCCGCCTTCCAGACCAAAGGCATGGGCATATTCGGTATGGAGTGTGTCCTGCTGGGCATCGGACCAAAACCAACCAAGACGCCCTCTATAGCTAAGCTAGCACCGCCTTCCACCAATAAAGAGAGGGAGCTACACCTCATTCTCCTGGACAATGGCAGGACTGACCTCGCCAGGAGCAATTTCAGTGATTTGTTCCTATGCATCGGCTGCCGGGTATGCAATCAGCACTGCCCCATCCGCCACTCTTTTGACGTTGACTATATCTGGACACCAAAAAATTACCTGAGACAGTTTATGTATGGAACAAGCAGCTCCATTGACACCTGCCTCCACTGCGAAGCCTGCCGGCTTGAGTGCCCCCTTGATATTGACCTCCCCCTTCTGATGTGGCAGGCAAAGATAGACCATGTCAAAAAGCACGGCAGATCGTTCCAGCACAAGATATTGGGCACACCTGAGATGCTGGCTAAGCTTGGTACTGCTCTTGCTCCTCTCGGTAACTGGATGATGAGGACCAAGCTGGTGAGAATACCCATGGAGCTTGTAACCGGCATTGATAGAAGGACTAACCTGCCCCGATTTCACTCCCAGACGTTTAGAAAGTGGTTCAAGAAGAATGCCTAAGGATTTAATTAGCAACAAAAAGGTAGCCTACTATAGCGGTTGCTTCGCCAATTACTACTACCCCGAGGTCGGGGAAGCCCTGGTAAAAGTGCTGGGAAAGAACAGGATTAAGCTAATCGTGCCCGAACAATCCTGCTGCGGCTTACCGATGATGGCTAAGGGGAATACCAGAGGGGCATATCAAAACATGGAGCATAATGCCAGGGTTCTCAGCCAGGCAGTCTCCGACGGCTATGCCATCATCGCTACCTGCTCCAGCTGTAGCCTATTCCTGAAGCGAGATTACCCCCTGTGGATGGCAAGCAACAAACTGGCAAAGCAAGTATCTCAGAACACATACCATTTCAGCGAATACCTGCTACTACTACATGATAGAGGTTGGCTAAACACTGAGTTTCGCTCTATACCCCAGACCGTTTTCTATCACACCCCCTGCCACCTGACCACCCAGGAATCAGGCGAGGCAACAATCAAATTACTTCGGCTAATCCCAGGTATAACCATAAGCAAAATAAGTACTGAGTGCTGCGGGATGGGCGGTGCCTACGGCTATGAGAAGGCTAACTACGAGCTATCAAAGGAGATAGCCGATAAACTTTACCGTGAGATAAAGGAAAACCCCACCGACCGAATAGTAACTGATTGTGGCGGCTGTAAGCTACAGATAGAAGCCGGCACCAAGCACAAGGTAGACCACCCCATAATATTGCTCAAAGAAGCCTACGGCTTGTAACAACCAAGGCGGCTAGGCTCACCCCCAACACTATCTCATTTTTGCCAAGTGTCAAGACTCCTCTATTCTGCTATACTTGGTGAAGCTAATAGTACGGAGGCTTCCCATGACCAAGAATAGATACTGGGTGCTGAGCATTATTCTGCTGCTCGCCGTTATTATTACCGGGGGTATAATAACATGGCAAAGGTATAGCCCACCCCACACCATAGAGATTTCCCTGCCACCAAGCCCCCAGTTCCAGGGCGAGATTTACCTCGGTGGTGCCGTGAGCAACCCCGGACTTTATCCGCTCAAATCCGGCGATAACATTGAAGCCCTGATTCAAGCCGCCGGGGGCACCACCAATAATGCCGACCTTACTCACCTCAAGCTCTATATCCCCAGTGTCGGGGAGAAAGAAGAGCCACAAAAGATTGATATTAACCGGGCTGAAGCCTGGCTGCTAGAGGCTCTGCCCGGCATTGGCAAAACCATAGCCCAACGCATCATAGACTATCGCCAGCAAAATGGGGGCTTTCACAGTATCACCGAGTTAACGAAGGTTGAGGGCATAGGACTTTCAACCTACGAGCGGATTAAAAATTTTATCACCGTAGCCGAGTAATTTTCAAGGAAGGCTCGTGGCGCTTATCTATCTAAGTTGTGCCTGGGTGGCTGGTATTTATCTGGGGTCAAAATTCGCTCTCCCCTTAGCCCTCATCTTCATTGGGCTAGCCCCCCTTCCTCTCCTCTTCCTCTTCCACCAACATCGTAAAACAATAATCCTAGCCGCCGTCTGCCTTATTGCCTTCTTTGGCGGTGCCTTATGTTTTCAGGCATCTTTACCTCCTGATAATGAAAGCCACCTCCAGTTTTACAACAACAAAGAAAAAGAGGTTGAAATCAAAGGCGTTATTAAAGCCGACCCGGAGGTCAGGGATAAGGCGACTCATATTCGCCTATCAGCCACCGAAATAAAAGAGGATAACGGCTGGCAGGAGGTTTCAGGGGACGCCCTATTATTTGTCCACCGCTACCCCGACTATCACTATAGCGATGTGCTCATAGCAAAGGGAAGGCTGGAAACACCGCCCCAGCTTGATGACTTTGATTACAAAGGCTACCTAGAACGCCAGGGAATCTATTCCACTATGCTTTACCCCGATATAGAAATTTTAGAAACAGGCAAAGGGTTTAAGCCGCTAGAATGGGCCTACGGACTCAGAAATCGCCTCTTCCAGACCCTGGCTCAGGTTCTGCCCGAGCCGCAGGCATCGCTAGCCCAGGGCGTTATCCTCGGCATCCGGTATAATATTCCCGCAGAAATTAAGGACAATTTTGTTCAGACCGGCACGGCTCACATACTGGCTATATCGGGTGTCAACCTCAGTATCATAGCTGGTATGTTGCTCAGCATTGGTATATGGCTCTTCGGCAAAAGACGCTATATCTACGTCTGGCCGGCGCTGGGCATAATCTGGCTTTATACCCTAATTACCGGCATGAACCCTCCGGTAGTCCGAGGGGCAATTATGGCGAGCCTTTTCCTCGCCGCAGCTATCTGGCTCGGCAGCCACCGGACTAGGCTGTCTAAAGCTACCACCTGGGTAAAGTCAGGGGTAAGTAAGTCCACCGACCTTGTTTCACAAATACCCAAAAGATATGTTATCCCGCCGTTATTAGTGTTAGCTATTCTGTCATCAGTCGCCGCCGCCTCTATGCCCGATGACAAGCTCCATATAAGCTTCCTTGACGTTGGGCAGGGGGATGCCATTCTGATTCAAAAAGGAAGCCAGCAGGCTCTGATTGATGGCGGACCCAGCCCCCAAGCCCTGACCGTGGGGCTGGGCGAGCAGATGCCCTTCTGGGATAGAACCATAGAACTGGTGATACTAACCCACCCCCACTCTGACCACCTCGCCGGACTGTTAGAGGTTTTACCGAGATACAAAGTGAATCAGGTGCTCTACCCCGATTTGGATTATAAGATATTATCCTCATTATTAGATTATGAGTCGTCCTTATATGACGAATGGCTAGACCTTATTAAGGAAAAGGACATTAAATACACCCTGGCTCAAGCCGGACAGCAGATTGATTTAGGCGATGGAGTAATAATAAAGGTGCTCAACCCCCAAACCCCTCTCTTAACTGGCACCGCATCTGATATAAACAACAATAGCGTGGTATTACGATTGACCATGGGTAGAGCGAGTTTCCTGCTCGCCGCCGATATAAAGCAGGAGGCAGAATCCAAGCTCATTGGGCAGCGCGCTGACTTAGCCGGCACCGTGCTCAAGGTTGCCCACCACGGCTCAGCTACCTCCACCAGCCCGGAATTCCTAGCGGTGGTTGACCCAAAGGCAGCGGTTATCTCGGTAGGAGAAAACCGCTATGGTCACCCCAGCGATGAGGTTGTGGAGAGGCTTAAAAAGGAAGTGGGCTCAGAAAACATATTCCGCACTGATAAGCAGGGAACGATAGAATTCATCACTGATGGCGAGAGACTGTGGGGGAAGATAAAAAGCAAGCACCCCTAACCTTTTCATTTCACCATCGTTATAGTATAGTAGAATATAGATAACAGGGAGGATTTTGCTATGAAAAGGCTAATAATCGGACTTGTTTTAGTCACGCTTCTGCTGGTGCCGGTCTCCTGCGCTAAAAGATCAGAGGTAGCACCAATACCATCCCCAGTGCCGCCATCAGCGATTAAAGAAGGTGGAACATTTTCAACTGAAGCTCCGTTGTCAACACAAGACCGCATGATAGTCCGCACCGGCAACATGGCACTGGTGGTGAAGGACGTAACTACTGCCCGTGATGACATCGCCCAGCTTGCAGTAAGGTTGGATGGTTATGTGGTATCGTCCGGCATTTCGGGGGAGGAAGCGAAGATGAGGGGGCAGATTTCCATCCGGGTGCCTGATGAGAAGTTTGAGCAGGCGCTCGGCGAACTAAGGGGCCTGGCATTAAGGGTAAAATCAGAAAGCACCTCAAGCCAAGATGTTACCCAGGAGTATACCGACCTCCAGGCAAGGCTAAATAACGCCGAGGCGACAGAGAAACAATACCTCGCCCTCCTGGAAAAAGCCACCGATGTGCAGGATATCCTCAGCATCTATGATAGCCTGTCCCGGGTACGCCAGGATATAGAGCAAATCAAGGGCAGAATGCAATATCTGGAGCGAACCTCATCAATGAGCCTGATTTCAGTACAGCTGGAGCCACAGGCTACAACAGCACCACTGGTTCACGCCGGCTGGAGCGCCCTGGAAGCACTCAAATCTGCGGTTAGAGGGCTAGTCCGCACCGGGCAAATACTTGTCATTTTAGCCATATGGCTAATAATCTTCATCCCCATCTGGGGAACCGTCGTCGGCATTATCTACTGGCGCCGAAAAAAGAAAGGGACTAGGCGGGGAAAAGCCGCTTCATAACCATCTCCTGGCTCAAGCCGTCAATAGCTAGAACCTTATTCTTAGAAGCACGACCATGTATAATGGTTAAAGCGTCTTTACTCACACCCAATATCTGACTAAGAAAAGCAATCAATTCTTTATTGGCTTTATCCCTAACCGGTGGTGCCGCTATCTTTACGCTCAACACCTCACCAGTGAAGCCTATCACTTCATTTCTGGAGGCACCGGGGTGAACGTGCAATAAAATCCTCGTCTCTTTTCCAGAAATAGGCACCATGCTAGCTACTAATACTCTTCGCCACCACCACGACGACCAGACTTACAGGCAATACTGATTAAAAGTAGAAGGGCTGATAGCCAGAACCAAACGTTCCAGGTAAACCTGCCAGGAAATACCCCAACCTGTGTTACAGTTGTTATATTGTCAGAAAGTGTTACATTATCAGAAACTCCTGAAGGGAGTAACCCACATAAGGTGGCGATACCTAGTGCCATGCAAAAAAAGCCCATAAGACCAGCCAACACAGCTATGATCCTCATAATAAAAACCTCCTTTTATATAGCCATTGCATTGTATTTTAGCCCACCGTTACTATATAATGAAGGGTTGAATTGCTTAAGTCAATATAGTAAAGGAATAATAGCATGAGGCTGATAAAAAATCTATACTTCTACCCCGAAAAGGGAATGATGGACTGCAATACCTATGTGATTAAGGATAAAACCAGCATCATTATAGACCCCGGACTTACCCAATTCCTGCCAGCACTATTCCAAGATTTGCACCAGGACGGCATCGACCCAAAAGAGATAGGCATTATCGCCAATACCCACCTTCACGGCGACCACTGCTGGTCAAATGAGGCGTTCCGGAAAATCTCCGGCGCTAAGATACTTATTCACCCGTCGCAAAGGGACTCATGGGAGGCAACGGTTACCCAAACATCAAGGTTCTTTGGCGTTCCCGCCGTGGAGTTCAAACACGATGGATTATTCAAGAACGACAAGCTAAATAGCGGAGAAATGGAATTTGAGCTCATCCCCTCCCCGGGACATTCCACAGACAGCATCTGCTTCTACTGCCAAAAGGAGAAAATCCTGATTTGCGGAGACGTCATCTTCAACCAGAATACCGGGCGGGTTGACCTACCCGGCGGCAGTGCCGACGAGCTTAAGCAGTCCATCGAGAGGTTATCCCAGCTAGAAATAGAATACCTGCTTCCCGGACATATGGACATCATCGTCGGCGGGGAAAAGGTAAAGCGCAACTTTGAATTCATCAAGAAATACGTGCTCGGCTACCTGTAAAGGGGAAAAATGACTGACTCCTTTGAACTCGGACCAATCAGACCACCAAGCGAGGCTTATTCCCTGCTCATCAGGGTAACCAGGAACTGCCCGTGGAACCGGTGTAAGTTCTGCCATATCTACAAGGGGAAAAAATTTGAATTAAGGCCAGTAGAGGAGATAAAGCAGGATATACTAGCCGTCAAGGCAATACAGGACAGGCTAAAGGAAACGGCGTGGAAAGCTGGCTACGGGGGGAAGGTGGAGGAGGTGGCTGCCGCTATACTCAACAATCCACCAAATGAAGCCTTCTTTAATGTTGCCCTCTGGCTCTATTACGGCGGCACCAGCGCCTTCCTTCAGGATGCCAATAGCCTGATTATGAGAACCAATGAGCTGGTTGAGGTATTAAGGTTCCTGAAGCAAACCCTGCCCACCATCACCAGAGTGACCAGCTATGCCCGCTCCAAGACAGCCGCCAAAAAGAAGCCGGAGGAATTAGTGCAGCTTCGCGAGGCCGGGCTCTCCCGACTTCATATCGGGCTGGAGTCAGGCTACGACCCCCTCCTTGAATATATGGACAAGGGAGTCACCGCCGCTGAACACATCAAAGGCGGGAAAAATATAGTAGCATCAGGCATCTCACTCTCAGAATATGTCCTCCTCGGGCTGGGGGGGGAAAAGATGTGGCGGGAGCATGCCACCGAAACGGCAAAGGTATTAAACCAGATAGACCCAGACTTTATCCGGGTTAGAACCCTGACCATCAAGGCGGGCATGCCGTTATATGACGAGGTTAAGAACGGCAATTTTATTCGGCAGACAGACGAGGAGATTATAGAAGGGGAGAAGCTATTTATTGAAAACCTTGACTGCCAGTCAAACCTTATCAGCGACCATATTACAAACTTGCTCCAGGAGATTGAGGGGAAACTGCCCGAAGACAAAGAGAAAATGCTGGCGACTATAGCCAGATTCCAGTCCCTATCGCCGGAAGAGAAACAAAACTTCATCGTTGGCAGAAGGGCTGGTATATACGAGCGACTGGATGAGCTAAATAATTCGCTGAAGCATGACAGCGTGGAACAGGCAATCCAAAGACTCAGCCACAATGGCAATCAGGTTGATGAAGAGACAATACACTCCCTGATGGAGAGGTTCATATGAGGCTTGAGGAAGAGGTCGGCGCTCTGCTCGGGCAGAAAGGGTTAACCCTGGGGGTTGTTGAGTCCGCCAGCGGCGGGCTAATCTCCCACCTCATAACCAATATCCCCGGCAGCTCAGATTATTTTAAAGGCTCGGTTACCGCCTATAGCAATGAGGTCAAGATTAAGATAGTGGGGGTAAAAGAGGCGACGATAAACCGATACGGTGCGGTGAGCGCTGAGGTCGCTGAGGAGATGGCGCAGGGTGGCAGAAAAATACTCGCCGCCGGCATCTGTCTGGCTGATACCGGCATTGCCGGACCCACCGGGGCGACGCCGGGGAAACCGGTGGGGCTGTTCTTTATCGGACTAGCACACGGGGCAAAAACCTTCACCCGTAAACACAATTTTCATGGCGACCGTCAGCAGAACAAACAAAGCGCCGCTGAGGCAGCTTTAAGCTGGCTGAAAGAGTACCTTTTAAGCTTAAAATAGAGCTGTTTATAACCCCATCCCCTTTATCCCCTTCCCCTTGGTAAGGGGATAAAGGGGAAGTTTGTTTTAAGAGGGGCTACCGCCCCTCTATGACTACCCTAGCATCAAGAACCATTGTGATATAATGATATATATGAAAAAAATTATGGGATGGGTATTGTTTTCATTAGGGATAGTATTTATTTTGGTTGCGGTATCTTCGGTAGCAGTAGATGAGATTTCGGAAAATCATTATCAGAATATGAAGCAGGTTGCTTTGGCGGCTCTTGAGCCATATAAAGACCCCAGTCATTCCAACGAGTATAATTTGACACAGGCTACAAGGGATGGGGTAAGCTCTGATTATCTGGTATTCTTGTTTGGTGAAGATACCGTTAGAAGTGTTACAGAAGCCATATACTCGCAACCGGAGATAACTTATTACAGTATTTATTTTAGGCAGCCTTCTGGTGGGGCAATGTCTTCAGGTTTGTGGGTTTTAATAGTTGCTGGAATTGTGGAAATATGGCAAGGTTGGAGGTTATCGCACCCGAAGTCAAATGCCAAAAAGATAATGAAAGAATAGGGTAAAAATGAAGTTAAGCGAACATTAGAAAGGGGGGAAGTCGAAATGACCAATGAGCGCGCATTTGCAGTCCTTTTGCTCTGTGCTTCACTAGTAATCTCAGGAGCTGTGGTTGTAGGAGACCACCTTACCACTGTCCCTGGTTTGTGGTATGGCGTAGTCTTGGGCCTACTAGGACTATCATTTGGCATTTACGTCTACCAAAAACACCTTATACGAAATAAATAGAGCCTGAGCGGACGCCCGAAGTGGCAGCCGTGAAAGGAGAGCAGAATGGCTGTGAAAAAATGTGGTTACTGCCAGGGCAGAGGGCAAACTATACACGGAAAGTGTCCTGTATGTAAGGGGAAGGGGTGGGTGAAGGTATAAAGCTGAGCGGACGCTTGGAAGCTATAAGGGGGAGTTTAAGAGGGGCATTAGCCCCTCTTTTTATTTTATCTTCCCCCTTTGGAAAAGGGGGACAAAGGGGGATTTTAAAATCCCTCTCAATCTCCCTTTACTAAAGGGAGAGATACTGTGGAGGGGGTGAGGTAGATAAAATTGCCAATACCACCCATCAGTGCTATACTTGGCAGACATCAAACGGAGGGAACTTAGGTGAAACGGGCTGACGGGCGTGCCTGGGACGAGTTAAGACCAATAAGAATAACCCCCGGCTACCAGAGCTTTGCCGAAGGCTCGGCGCTGATAGAGCTGGGAAAGACCATGGTGCTATGCTCGGTTAGTGTTGAGGAAAAGCTGCCAGGCTTCCTCAGGGAAAGTGGCAGCGGCTGGATTACTGCCGAATACGGTATGTTACCCCGCTCCACCACCACCCGCACCCCCCGTGAGGCAGCAATGGGCAGGGTGGCGGGGAGGAGCCAGGAGATTCAACGCATCATCGGGCGCTCCCTAAGGGCAGTAACTGACCTCACCCTGCTGGGGGAAAGAACCCTAATTATAGATTGCGATGTATTGCAGGCAGACGGCGGCACCAGGACAGCCGCCATTACCGGTGCCTATGTCGCCCTGAACCAGGCGCTTCAAACCCTGGCTAATATGGGGGTAATATCGTCAATACCGTTGAAGAGCGCCGTAGCCGCCACCAGCGTTGGCATTGTGCACAGTAACCAGCTACTAGACCTGTGCTACGATGAAGACTGCAATGCTGCCGTTGATTTTAATGTGGTGATGACGAGCAAGGGCGAATTTGTCGAGGTTCAGGGCACGGCTGAAGGTAAGCCCTTCCCCAAGGAGACTATTGATTCCCTGCTCGCTTTGGCCGAAAAGGGAATAAAACAGCTATTTGAAGTTCAACAAGTTGCCCTACAGACCAGATAGCACTTGACAATCTGCAGAGGGAAGGACATACTGACAAAAATGGTAAATGTTTCCCAGTTAAAGCGTATTGCGTTAGTCGTCGCTGCCGCAATATTAGTCCTGTCTGCTTTACCCGCCCTGGGTTGCGGTGGTCAGGAAGAGCCATCAACGATACCAGGCACTATTCAGGTTAATGCTACCCTTGATGGCTCTCCCTGGTCAGGACAACTGCAATATACGTTAACCAGCTCATTATGGCCGACCTATCAGGGAAACATCGTTCCGGAAAGCGTTCAGAGTGCAAACCCCGACGTCTGGAAGTGTAACTACATCGCTCTCGGTCCCGAGGGGGCAACATTGGATAATATCGCCCCCTCACCAACTCAGACGTTGCCCCCTGGCGGCACAATCACCTTCACTATAAATTTCACGACAGGCACTGGCAATATTGAGGTTAATGCTACCCTTGATGGCTCTCCCTGGCGAGGGCTCATGGTATGCGAGCTAACCAGCCCAGTATGGCCGGCCTATCAGGAAAACGTCGCTCCGGGAAGCGCTTGGGATGCAAAACCCGGCGTCTGGAAGTGTAACTACATCGCTCTCGGTCCCGAGGGGGCAACATTGGATAATATCACCCCCTCACCAACTCAGACGTTGCTCGCTGGCGGCACAATCACCTTCACTTTAAATTTCACGACGACACTATCGCCGACACCTATAACTATTAGATTAGAAGCTATAAAGGATGCCGAAGTCCGCGAATATGAGCCCGACAGAAATCTCGGCAGCGAGCCAGAGATGTGGGTAGCACCATGGGGTCCACACCCGGATAGCCGGAAGCATAGAACTTATGTATGGTTTTCCCTAGTGTCTCTACCCGCTGGGGCTCAAGTCCAATCCGCCACGTTATATCTCTACCACAGCGGCTGTTACGGAGGAGGAACATGCACCCATGGTGCGTACCGTGTCACCGATGTTTGGGAGGAGATGATAATAACCTGGCGCAACCAACCCCCATTTGCCCCAAACCTGACTGACAGCATCGACTTTGGCGTTTGCGACTGGCCCAAATGGCGCTCATGGGATGTAACACCCAATATTGACGCCATAGCCGTAGAAAATGGCTGGGTTTCCTGGGTTATCAGACATATAGATGAAGACGAACACGCGCAAAAAACGGTAGTTTACAAATCAAAAGAAGGCGGTGTCGCTCCCTATCTCGAGATTACTTACCTCCCCTGAGGAAAGCTACAAGTTAGCCTTTACTACGGGCGCACCTGCCCGCTACCAAAGATAATCCACTTATAGCTGGTTAGCTCCCTCAGCCCCAGCGGACCTCGGGCATGAAACTTTTGAGTGCTGATGCCGACCTCAGCCCCCAAGCCAAACTGACCGCCATCGGTGAAACGAGTGCTGGCATTGACATAGACACAGGCAGCATCCACCTCGTCAAGGAAACGCATGGCAGAGCTATACTCCTCAGTGATAATAGCCTCAGAGTGCCCCGAGCCGTGGTGCTCAATATGCTCAAGCGCCTCATCCAGAGAGTCCACCACCTTAACCGCCGCCACCAGCGCCAGGAACTCCTTGCCCCAGTCCCCGTCAGTAGCTGGCGCCAGCTTCAAAGAAGGGTCTGATTTAAGTATAGCCATCGCCCGCTTATCACAGCGTATCTCCACCCCAGCCTTCGCCCACTCCGCCGCCACCAGGGGGAGAAAGTGCTGGGCAATATCAGCATGCACCAGAAGGCAATCCAGGGCGTTACAAACGGTGGGGCGCTGCACCTTGGCATTATAGGCAATAGCCACCGCCTTACTTATATCAGCGCTCTTGTCCACATAAATATGGCAAACGCCAATCCCACCGGTAACCACGGGCATATTGGCACTCTCCGAGACAAATTTTATCAGCTCAGCCCCACCCCGGGGGACAATCAGGTCAATAAAGTCCTTCATCTTGAGCATGTGATTGACCAGTGCCCGGTCAGTATTCTCAACAAACTGGACTGCCCCATCGGGGACGCCGGCTCTGGTGACAGCATCCTGGACTACCTTAGCTAAGGCGCTATTGGAGTGAATCGCCTCTTTACCTCCCCTCAAGATAACGGCGTTGCCCGATTTTAAGCAGAGGACGGAGATGTCTATAGTAACATTGGGTCGGCTCTCATAGATAGCGCCAATCACCCCTAGCGGCACCCGTTTCCTGCCGAGCAACAAGCCATTAGGCAGGGTGCGCATATCAAACACCTCCCCCACCGGGTCGGGGAGAGCTGCCACTGCCAGCACATCCTTGGCTATAGCCTCAAGGCGCTCCCCCGACAGCATGAGACGGTCAAGCATGGCAGCGTTCATGCCTGAGCTATGAGCCTCATGGTAGTCAATTTGATTGGCAGAGAGTATTTCGTCCTTCTTCGACAAGAGGTCTTCGGCAACATTATGTAAAGCTTTATTCTTGACCTCAGTGGAAAGATATGCCAGCCGCCTAGAAGCGGCTTTCGCCGCCCTAGCCTTTTCTTCCAGTTCCCCAATTGCTGATTTCATATTTTCTCCTACTTAAGTGGACTAGCGCCGTTAACGCGATACACATTGCGGGCAGGAATCCCGGGCAGCACCTTATTGACCAGCTTTTTCACATAGCACCTGCCCTTGCAACCATCCTCCAACTCCATAATATACCCATCTTCCTCGCTAATCTTTATGCTCCTGTCAAGGTAAAACTCCCCCCACCAGCGAGCTGCCTCAACATCCAAGTCCTGGTAGAGCCTATAGTCAATATCCGAGATAAATTGCTCGCTACCAATAAGATAAAGCTTGCCTTTACCCTGCTTAATCTCCATCTTTGCTCCTTATTCTAACACTACCAGATTATTCCGATGCACTATCTCAGAGCCGTAGTCGTAGCCAAGAAGGGTGGCAATCTTCGCCGAGTGTGCCCCTTTAATTACCGCAATTTCCGCCGAGCTATAGTTGGTTATGCCGCAGCCAACCCGAGACCCTTCCGGGTCACAGATATCTACCATGTCACCACGCTGAAACTCGCCGCTAGCGCCCTTAATGCCGGCGGCGAGAAGACTTTTTTTCTGCTTCCTTAAGGCTATAGCCGCCCCTGAATCCACCACCAGCTTGCCTTTAATGGCAAGACCGCTGAGCATCCAGCGCCGGCGGCTCTCAAGCTTGCTGGTAGTAGGCAGAAAGCGGGTGCCCAGAGCCTCACCCTTTGCCAGACGCAAAATAACATCTGGCTCCCTGCCGTCAGCGATGACCACCATCACCCCAGAGGAGGTAGCCAGCCTTGCCGCCTCTATCTTGGTAATCATGCCTCCGGTGCCGAGTCTGCTAGAGGCGCCAGCCGCCAGGCGCTCAATCTCCGAATCTATCCTCTTCACCTCTGGAATAAGGCGGGCATTGGGGTCGAGGTGGGGGTCAGCAGTATATAGCCCGGCGATATCAGTAAGAACCATCAGCAGGTCGGCATCAATAAGATTAGCCACCATCGCCGAAAGGTTATCGTTATCACCAAACCTCGCCTCATAAAGCTCGTCAACAGCAACAACATCGTTCTCATTGACGATACATATTACCCCCAGCTCCAGTAAAGCGAGCAGGGTATTCCGGGCGTTAAGATAGCCCGCCCGGTCAAGGAGGTCAACCTTGGCCAGCAACGCCTGAGCCACGGTGATAT
>Ga0315280_10007679_pt1 | contig 14374 bp, 9 predicted proteins | sample YL17G06_40_MG_FD_203697 | JGI IMG/M metagenome (GOLD analysis project Ga0315280, IMG submission 203697) | Sediment microbial communities from Yellowstone Lake, YNP, Wyoming, USA - YL17G06_40 | ecosystem: Environmental > Aquatic > Freshwater > Lake > Sediment | place: USA: Wyoming | collected...
CGCTGACAGGGCTGATCAAAAGTATTATCGAGTAAACTGGCTGTTTGTCGAGGGCCGAAAAATCAATGCCGGCACTGCTTTGCCCGACCGCGGCAACTACATTCTTAACTGCACCGTGTTTCACATGGGGCACAGCAACCCCCTTACCCATTCCCGTACTTGCTTCTTTTTCCCTTTTAATCACCGCCTTGATAATCTCTTCACGGTTGCCTTTGCCGAGCTTGCCGGCCTTATCAAGCGCCGAAACAAGCTCTGTTATCGCACCATCACGGTTTCTGGCCCGCAGTTCGGGGATTGTTGCCTCAAAACAGACAAAATCTGCAAACTTCATCCTATCTGTCCACAATTATCCCCTCGGTTTTGCTGGCATAATCAAAAACCGAATGAAAAGGGGATATTATCGCAAAAAACTCAAGCTACGTTAACTCCGCACCGCCTGTGCGCTTGTTGTCTCGTTCCCTACTCTTTCTTCTCCTAAGCTGTTGTTCAAGCTTGTGGGCAGCCGAATCAATGCAGCGGTAAACATCTTCCCCTGACTGGCTAACAACAAAAACCTTGCCATGCTCGGCCCTTGCAATTACCTCCACGCTGAAACCACCGCCTTGGCCGCCACTAATAACAACCTCAACCTGATTGATACTATCGTAGTACCTGGGAAGCTTAGAGGTCTTTTCCTCCGCGTACTTTCTGACCGCTTCTGGTATATCGACATGTCTGCCACTAATTGTAAAAAGCAAAATTTTTCTCCTTAACTGTTTTTACGACAGCAAAATCCTTTTTATTCTTTGCCCTCTGATTTCTCGTTCTGTCGAAGGTAGCTAAGCAAACCTGGTTCAGGACACCATAGGTTAATTTAAGGGGTTATTGTAGTCAATAGAAAAGTCCTTTGGCAAGTGCGCACCGAGCAGGTGTATTACCGCGCCCGGCAAAGACGCAATCATCCATACAATCCGCTGGCACAAAGCCAGCGCCCATGCCACCCCCGCTCCGACATCAGCAAAATTCATAAACAGTTCAGCAAGCGACCCTTCCATGACCCCCACACCACCAATGCTGACAGGCAATGCCCCTAATGCCCATCCAAGCGGGAAGAAGATGTAGTAATATCTGGCAGCGGCAGTAATCCCAAGATTTCTGCCGAGAAGCCAGAATCCGGTTATTGTAAGAAGCTGTAAGAATACCGTCAGCCCAAATACGGTAAAGACTGTCAGAGGGCTGCTGCAGTAAATAACCATCGCATTTTTAAACTTCTCTGCCACCCGCTGGCCATGTATTCGAATATACGAGCAGCTTCTTTTCAGCAATGCCCGGCCTCGGCTGTGTAGCACAAGACCGCAAAAAGCCACCGCCAATACCACAACCACCCAAAAAATAACCCCCTTATGCTTAGCAAAGAACTTCAGCAAACCATCCTCACCGCCAAAAGTTATCTGTCCACCCCGACCCCACAGGAAAAGTGAGTAGAAAAAAACAGCAATTATCAGTGAGCCTAATAAGCCGATAACCCTATCGACAAACACACTTAAGACCGCCTCGAACCTTCTGTCGGTGTGCTTGGTGACATACCAGGCCCGAAGCAAATCCCCACCTACCACACCCGGCATAAAATTATTGTAAAAAAGCCCCAAAAAATGCAGCCGAACGGCAGCCCAATAATTTATGAAGACAGATTGAGTTCTCAGCAGTAACCACCATCGCAAAGCTATCATCAACTGAGCGACGACAAAAATACCCAGAGCTGCTGCGAAAAGCCCCAAATTCACCTGACGAAAAGCTGCTGCTAAATCGCTCCACCCCCGTGCTCTCGATAGTGAAACTATCGCCCAGGCAACCCCAGCTGCAACCACCCCAATCCGCAGAAACAGAAAAATGCGCTTACGTTCCTTAACTTTGGTCTCACGCATTATCGCAGTTTGCCTTAAAAAAACTTGTTTTCGCAGATAATAACGGGTAAAAGTTCTTCTGGCAAGATGCTAAAAATACTAATTTAGGAGGCCCAACAAGTGGGTACCACGCAAATTACCGAAAAAGGTCTGCGGTTCACTCCAAAATTTGATGAGAATGGTCTGATACCAGTTATAGCCCAGGATTCCCGGACGGGGCAGGTTCTAATGATGGCTTATATGAACCGCCAGGCGCTCGATTTAACCATTCAGACCGGCTGTGCTGTCTATTTCAGCAGAAAACGGCGGAAACTGTGGAAAAAAGGCGAAGAAAGCAGCCACATCCAAAAAATCAAGCAAATACTTATCGACTGCGACCAGGATTGCCTGCTTCTGAAAGTAACGGTCAAGGGCGGCCAATGCCACGCAGGCTACCAGTCCTGTTTCTACCGTGCCCTGAAAAAGGGTAGCAGCAAAAAGCTGGAATTTATCGCAAAAAAGGCCTATAACCCGGAAAAAGTCTACAAAAAAGGGAAATTCCCTCGCCATGGTAGGGTATCTGCTTAATTTCCCTTTTCAGAAGGTAGTGATTTATCCGCCAGACGTGCGGTGGACTAATACCCCCTCCGGGTGAAAAAATTTATTGTCCTATAATTTTTCCCTTGATTTTAGTATGGCAAAACAATATAATTCAATAAGCTGAAAAATAATGAACTTAATAATGAGGAGCGGCAGGAATGCTTTCTTTTTTATTCCTTATAGGTTTTCCGCCGAAAAGTAATACGCTGTGCAAAGTGACTTCTTGCGGGCGTTGCCGCAAGAGAAGTGTATAGGTCTGTATTTCTTATTTGGAGAGAATAATTTTTTGGAGGACTTTATTATGAGAACGAAATTGAAATTATTATTTGTTTGTGCTGTTGTTATGTTGTTGCTGGGCGCGTCGCCCAAAGCCCTGGCTCTGGTGGTTGGCTTCAACCCCGACATCCATATGGACATTCAAGGGGTAATAGCCAATGATTTCCATGTCCAGGGCCGCCTTGAGTCAGGTAACTGGGGCGGCAACTGGTCGAACCCACCAGTACTGATTAGCCACATTGATGGCGGATTCCCCAACTTTCAGTATTCCATCACGCCTGACCTCAGCGACCCGTGCGGACAGAACTGGTACAACTTTACAGCCGACTGGTCAGGCACGAATTATGCGTACTGCAGCATCATTCACCTGGGTTTGTTTTTCGACGTAGATTGCCACAATGTCGCTGTCAATCTGGTTGGCTGGTGGACCAAAGACGGCAAACCTATTCCGCCTAATATTGTCCCGCCTCCCGTGAATGGCGGAGCCGTGCTCATCCCCGGGTTCAACGTGCAGGACATGCCCCGCAATAGTCTCAAGACAATGGGAACTGAACCCTCTCCATGGCAGTGGATTAGACTATTCAACGATTCCCACCTTTTTGACGGTGGTGGAGGTGGAGGCAGTGGCATCTATGCTGAAATTGTCCAGATGGACTTGGTCGGCTTAACCAAGGAAGAATTAGAGAGGTATCTTGGTCATATTCCCGAGGCATTCAAGGAACTTCGTGTAGGTGGGAAACAATCAGAATTACCGTGGGTACAGGTGGAGAATGAAAGGGGTCTTATCAGCGAGACAAACCCACAACATTTTCCTGTTGATAGCTTTTTTGATGTGTTTTTTGATGTAGGTTACCCCATTCACACAGTGAGACCTATCCAGATACCTGCGGGCGGGTTCCTGGTTGCTCGGGAACGAGTCAGATTCATAAACAATGCCGGTCAACCCGACATCCGCTGGGACTGGATGATTCACGGGGCCCACGAATCCGACCTGGGCGATGCACCGGACAGCACCAATAGTTTCGGTGTGCCCCCGCCGCCTGTACTGATGACGGCATACCCGAAGGGCGGGCCAGCGGGCGTAATTGCGCATTACCCGTCAGTTTATCAAACAGGTTCTCCCCCATTTGGTCCTATTCATTGGGCGTCGCCGCTCATAGCGTTCCTTGGCCCGGCAGTTTCCTCTGAAATGGAAGCTGACATTGGTCCTGACATGGACCCAACGAACAATATTATTCCGCTGCAGGATATGCCGGACCTGGACGGTTTTGATGATGGTGTAATATTCCCGATAGTTCTGCCACATTGTCAGTTAACGACATTTGATTACTGGGTGACTATTATGCCGCCCTTGCCGCCGCCCATGCCGCAAACACCTCCTTTGTATGTAAATGTGTGGTTCGACTGGAACCGCGATGGCGACTGGGACGACACGATGCAATGCCCGGGGACTACTGCGCCAATACCTGCACCCGAATGGGCGGTTCAGAACCAGCTCATTGTTGGTCTGCCTCCGGGGTTGCATAAAATTACTACGCCGCAATTTATGCCCTGGCATCCTGCAACAGGCGATATAGATCCGACCTGGATGCGAATTACGCTCTCAGAGCAAAGGTGGGCTCCTGCTGCGGGTGTCTTAGGAAACGGCGGTTCCGGACCTGCAAATGGTTATTTGTATGGCGAGACAGAAGACTACTACTTCGTTCCTGAGGTACCGGAGAAGCCCGAGCACGAGCTTGGCGATGCCCCCGACAGCACCAATAGCCATGGTTTGCCGATGACTGCCTATCCCAAAGGTGGACCAATGGGGGTGCAGGCAAACTTCCCGACAGTTTACGTAATAGGTTCTCCGCCTCATGGTCCTATCCACATGCAGCCTTTAACCGTGGCATATCTTGGTCAGGCAGTTACGCTCGAGAACGAAGCAGACTTGTTTCCTGATCAGGATCCGGTAACCAACCTTGATGTTCTGGTTAATATGCCGGATATGGATGGGAAAGATGATGGCGTGATATTCCCGCTGGTTTTGCCGCGTTGCGATTGGACGACGTTCGATTACTGGGTGACGATTGCTCCGTTCATGCCGCCAACGCCGTCCTTGTACGTGAATGTGTGGTTTGACTGGAACCGCGACGGCGACTGGGACGATACAATGCCATGCCCCGGGACAACTGCGCCAACACCCGCCCCTGAATGGGCGGTTCAGAACCAGTTGCTTCCCGGCCTGGCTCCGGGCCTGTATAAGCTTACTACGCCGCGTTTCTTACCCTGGCATCCTGCAACAGGCGATATGCAGCCTATCTGGATGCGAATTACGCTTTCAGAGCAAAAGTGGAGTCCGATTTCAGGCGTATTAGGAGACGGCGGCTCAGGACCTGCAAACGGCTACATGTATGGCGAGACAGAAGACTACTATTTCGTTCCTGAAGTACCACCTCCCGAATTAGACTTTGGTGATGCACCGGAAACATGGACAGGAGGATTCAGGTATCCGACAATCCTTCCAAATGGCGCCCGTCACATAATCGTGTCGGGTGTGTGCTTAGGCTGGAATATAGATGCCGAGGCGGATGGTCAACCCACTCTTGCGGCAGATGGAGACGATATCAACGGATTTGTGAATGATGAAGATGGCATTACTTACGCAAGCGCCATAGTCCCGGGTGGAATGGTTGACGTTAATATCGTGGCTTCTGTTGCTGGTTCCCTCAGCGCGTGGCTTGACTACAATCGTGACGGGGATTGGGACGAAGCTGACGAAACAGTATTTTCCGGCTATTCGCTTTCAGCCGGAGAGAATGACCTTCAATTTAATGTGCCTGCAACGGCTGTACCCGGTGTCAGTTATGCCCGCTTGCGTTTCACCACGGCCGATATTGCCCTGCGGTATGATGGCCAGGCTGATGACGGCGAAGTCGAAGACTACATAGTTAAGATTGAAGAAATGCCCGTCAAGCCACCGGCTGAACATCTAAAGTGGTCACAACCGCCTGTCGAGCGGAATCCGCAGTCGAAGACACCTGTATATTGTGGCTGGGATGAGCCATCTTTCAAAGAGGAATGGGAACCACCACCAATCTGGAAAATTGTTGCAGACGACTTTAGATGCATAGGAAGCATGCCTATAACAAGCATACACTGGTGGGGTTCATACAAAGGCTATCTATCTCCACAGCCGCCTGCAGTAAAGCCGATTGCATGGCGAATCGGGTTCTGGAGCAACGTCCCACCTTCTCCTGTTGGTGGCATCAGTCATCCAGGAAAACTGCTCTGGCAATTCGATATACGCGCCGACCGCGTATTTGAAGAGTGGGCAGGCTTCGACCAGCTCTCAGACATTATTCTCGAGACCTGTTTCCAGTATTATGTAGATTTGACCCCGTTGGAGTATTTCTGGCAGCAAAAGTTTATCGACCCGCAGACCAAAGACGATGTCTTCTGGCTGAGTATAGTAGCTGTTTATCCACCGGGTCCACTACCAAACAATCTGTGGGGCTGGAAGACCCGGCCGTGGCACTGGATGGATGACGCCGTAATGTTCACAATACAAGGCGACCTCAAACCAGGCTACGTGCTTGACCCCAGCATCGTCCGTCCGCTGGAGTATTGCGGGCAGAGCTACGATGCGGCCTTTGAACTTGATACCGACCCGAATTATATCAAGTGGGAGCAGGCCTTTACAGGCATTCGCGACTGGCCGCACTATGAGGACGAGGAATCTACGGCAATAGAGCATCAATACACAGATAAGTGGCTGCAGCCGCCAGACCTGACTCCTCCTATGCCTCCTAATCCACCTACCGGCATAGATGTTGATATGTTCTGGGTTCCTCTGGCCGACGACTTTAAGTGCAGTATGACCGGCCCGATTAACTGTATCCGGATATGGGGCTCATTCGCCGATGACTGGCTGCCCAAGCTTGGAACAGGCAGTTTGAATTTCCGGGTCACGATTTATGCCGACATCCCTGCGAAGCCGCCGGAACAACCGTTCAGCAAGCCTGGAAACATACTCTGGCAGCGAGTATTCAAGTCCGGCGAATACACGGTTACCGAGCTTAACCCGACGCCGGAGGGTTGGTATGACCCGGCAACAAATCTCTATCTGCCTAACAACCACCAGCGGGTCTTCCAATACGACTTCCACATTCCTCCTACTGCCGACCCATTCTTGCAGCAGGCAGAAACAATCTACTGGCTGGAAGTTAAGGACCTGCCGTTCCCGCCGCCTGACCCTGACCCACGTGACTATACCTTTGGGTGGAAGACAACCCTGATACAGAATCGCTGGCACGACGATGCCGTATGGAACTACTGGAAAGTGGTACCCCCACAACCTCCGGTGGTCCCGGGCTGGAATCCTTTGTTGTATCCGCCAAGACACCCGTATGCGAACACAACCCTCGACCTGGCATTTGAGATTATGACCGAGAAGACAGAACTGGTCATCCAGCATCAGGTGGCTGACGATTGGCGCTGCAAGGACAAGACGCCGGTAACGGCTATTGTATGGTGGGGCTCCTATATCGGCTACCGCTACGAGGCCTGTCAGTGCCAAGCAACAACACCTCCGCCGACAAAGCCCGACTACTTCCTGCTGCAGATATGGACCGATGTGCCGGCAAACACCCCCGGTGACCCATATCCATTCAGCCATCCCGGCAAAAAGGTCTGGGAGTATAAGGCCGCTAACTACGACGAGGTGCTGATCGGCTATGACAAGCATCCGCAACCGGGTGAGCCGGGTCCAGGTTTTGAGCCGGTCTTCCGCTATTCAGTGAAACTGCCTCAGACAAACTGGTGGCGTCAGAAGGATGTCGAGCAGGTCTTCTGGCTCAGCGTGATGGCGGTTTACAAAGAAAAACTGCCCGAGATTGTTTGGGGTTGGACCAATCATAAGCACGGCCTTGACCCACCAGATGATGCTGTTACTGGGTTCCAGGGTTCTACCGGCGGGTGGATATGGGAAGAGCTGTATGACCAGACCGGGATGAGTGAGGATATGTCGTTTGTCCTCTTCACTGAACCCGGTTGCTTCCTGTCCAGCTACAGTACTTACTTCGACTGGTTAGCTTTTGGCAAGCCCAACTGCTGGTGTGGCATCTATGGCACCCCGCCGTGGCCTTATCAGTGCGACGGCGACGCAGATGGCAAGACTTCCGGTGCTCCGAATTTCTACCGCATTTTCACAGGAGACCTCAACTTAGTCGTTACCAACTGGAAGAAGATAATCACTGACCCAACTATCAATCCCTGTGCAGATGTCGACCACAAAAGTTCGGGCGCCCCGAATTACTACCGGGTGTTCACCGGCGATTTGAACACGATTGTCACCAACTGGAAGATGAAAGATGCGCAGCTTCCTGCAAACTGCCCGAGATTCTAATAGTTGCCGAATAGGCAAGTCGGAATTAAAGGGGCAAGTCTTTGACTTGCCTCTTTTTTTGTTTGTCTGAAGATACTTAAGGGCGCTAAAGAAACTTATGCTTGATGGGTTGTTTTTTGAGCTCGGCGATAGTTGCCAAAAGCTCAAATGAATCTATTTTTTCAGAAGCGGTAAAGCCGGTTATTTCGCGTTGAATGTCGCGAAAACTTTTGCTGTGCATCATCGCAAATAGATTATACGGCCAGCCCTCAAAAGTCCTCCTCTGGTAACAGTGGCTAACTATCCGAAAGCGGGCCAGCCTTCTGCCAACCTTGATGACTCTATTTTGCGGGACTTCGCAGGCAAACAAAACATTAGCAACAAACCCAAGCTTGCGGTGGTCAACAACGGCCGCTATCCGCCGGATAACGCCCTTATCAATTACCTGCCGTATAATTCTCAGAACATCCTTACCCTGCAAACCATCACCGCATAAAAAGGCAAAAGGCGCTACAGTTATATCCAGGTTGCCTTGTAGTTTTGAGAGTATCAACTTTTGATTTTCGTCCAACTCAACCGCTTCGCTTTTCGGGACTTCTTCGACATCTTGCAGCAATGCTTCACCATCGCTTTCGGCGTCAAAGCAGACATCGAGCTTAAAAATACGCTGAACAGGCAGACTATGAAAATCAATACCGAAACGGTCAGACAAACCTGCCAGCACAGAGTCAATCTGCTCGGCGGTTTGTGCTTGGATGGTAAACCATAAATTGTAGTAATGACTCCTTAGATAATTATGAGAGACATTTTCCAGAGAGGTAACTGCCTCGGCAATATCCTGCAGGTTCTCCTGCGGAACATGTGCGGTAACCAGGGTGCTTGTCATACCAAGAGCACGATAATTTACTATTGCGCCGATTCGCTGGATAATCCCCGCACTTTTTAGCTTGCGGGTTTGCTTTAAAACTTCTTCCTCGCTGCTATCCAAATCTTTTGCAATCCCGGCAAACGGCCTTGCACAAATCGGCAAACCCTTCTGAAGGGCGTTGCACAATCGTTTTTGCAGCTTTGTCAAACGCAAAGTCAACTCTTACCTCCTCGGCTGATAGTTACAAACCGGGTCCGCAGCTAAATAATCGCCGGTCATCACGTATGCCCTTGCCCTGCAGCCTCCACAGACGCCGACATATTCGCAAATCCCGCAATTGCCGCGGTAGGCCGATAGATTGCGAACTTCTTTTAAGAATTGCGACCCCTGCCAGATTCCAGCAAAGTCGAAATCGTTCTCAATCAAATTGCCCGCCGATATGTTAAGAAAGCCACAGGTTTGCACATCACCTCTATAACTTATAAATCCAAATCCTCTGCCGCCCATACAGCCACTAACGGAATTGATGATTGATGATTGACGATTGACGATTGCCTGAGGATTCTGCGCTAAAGCCAATTTGGCCTGGCAGCATATCCGAGCAAACTGCGGCCCGCAGGTAACACGCACTTCGATTGCCGATTTTTCCTTTAACTGAAACAAATCGTGCAGAAGTTTTTCGTATTCTGCCGGCTCAAGCACCTCCGAGGCAATTTTCTGGCCCCGGCCGGTCGGCACAAGTATGAATGGATTAAAACAATAAGCTCCAAGCTCCTGGGCCAATTTAGCTATGGCGGAAACCTCAGCGATGTTAATTTTGCTGATCGTGGTGTTAATCTGGAAACGGATACCTGCTCGGTGAGCCACCTTGGCTGCTTTGATAGCCGAGTCAAAAGCGCCTTCGGTCTGCCTGAACTTATCGTGGGTTTGCGCGGAGGCACCATCGAGAGAAATAGACAACGCCAAAATGCCAGCTTCTTTCAATTTACCGATGGACTTCTCGTCAACAAAATAGCCGCAGGTAGCCATTACTATTCGTAATCCCAAATCCCGGCCGTATCTTATAAGTTCGTAAATATCGCTTCGCTCCATCGGCTCCCCGCCAGTCAGAATTAGCATACATTGATTGAACTGAGCAACACAGGCAAGTATCTTCTTACACTGTTCTGTGGTAAGTTCATCATAACTCCCGGCGCGACCAGCCTCCGCCCGGCAGTGCTTACAGCGAAACTTACATCGCCGGGTAACTTCAAATGCGATAAGACGAGGCGTATCCATTGATTATTTACTATTGACTATGGACTTTCAGTTTTTTTGCCGCGGCTTTGGCAAAGTAGGTGATGATGATATCAGCACCGGCGCGCTTGATGGAATAGAGCATTTCCATCATTGTCTGGTCTTTATCTAAAAGGCCAGCCTGGGCGGCGGTGTTTAACATCATATATTCACCACTGACATTATACGCTGCGATGGGGCAATCAAAACGCTGCTTTGCACGATAGATAACATCAAGGAAACAAAGGGCAGGTTTAACCATCACAATGTCGGCGCCTTCTTCAATATCGAGTGCAATCTCGGCCATCGCCTGGCGGACATTCGCCACATCCATTTGATAGGTTTTACGGTCTCCGAAAGCCGGAGCCGACTCGGCGGCGTCTCTAAATGGCCCATAGAAGGCAGAAGCGTATTTTGCGGCATACGACATAATGGCAACATCGTGGAATCCATTTTCTTCGAGGGCCTCGCGGATGTAACGGACCCGTCCATCCATCATATCTGAAGGAGCAACAATATCTGCGCCGGCTTGAGCGTGCGACAGGGCCACCTTAGCCAGTAATTCGCAGGTGGAGTCATTATCGATTTTGCCATTTTTGACGATGCCGCAATGGCCATGTGAAGTGTAAGCGCAAAGGCAAATGTCCGTAATAACCAATAACTGCGGCACATGCTTTTTGATTTCTTTTATAGAGCGATGGACAACGCCATTTTCCGCCCAGGCCTCCGAACCCATTTCATCTTTACTCTTCGGCAGGCCAAAAAGAAGCACAGCAGGTATCCCCAGCGAGGCAACTTCAGCCGCTTCATCGGCGACTGTGTCCGGCGAAAAATGAAAACAATCCGTCATCGATTTAATCGGCTCCTTGAGCTTTTTACCTTCACGGACAAACAATGGATAAACCAGATTATCTGCGCTCAAAGTAGTTTCACGCACCAACCTTCGCATAGAAGGATTGCTGCGCAACCTTCGCAACCTATTTTTCGGAAAAGCCATAACGTCTCCTTCGGAGAAATTCTAATCTCTAAATTCTAAATTCGAAACAAATCCAAATAACAAAAATCCAAAATTCCAAACGTTTCGAGCATTTTGACGTTCGGATTTCGATATTGTTTCGTATTTCGTGCTTCGGATTTCGAATTTAGAATTTTCACTCTGTTATTTCTTCATCTGTCAGATAGCAGGCTGGCTCATTAAGCCAATCTTGGTCGTCGGATTCGGTGCCTAAGAATCTAAAGTTGCCTTTACATAAATCAAACCATTTGCATTGAAGACACCTCGCATCGGCAAAGTGTGCCTTGTTACGCAGCTTATTCAGTACCGGCTGCGTCATATCTTCCCAAATCTGCCTGAAAGTTTCATCTCTAATGCTACCGAGCGGATAGTTGCGCCAGAATTGGTCCGGGAACACGCTGCCATCCCAGCCAACGCAGCCGATTTTCTCACCTATCCTATTTCCGCCATTTACAAGTAGAAGCTTCTTGGCTCTGTGGAAATTCCCGTTTTTCTCTTTTTGCATCCTTACCAGAAGATAAGGCCCATCAGCGTGATTGCCAACAGTGAGGACTTCATCTATCAAACCCTTTCCTGCAAAATCATCGGTCTTTTCTATAATCACATCGAGGACTGTGCGTGTTTGCTGCTTATTCAAGACCTGCTTGCCAAGCCCTTTTGCTCTGCCTGAACGAATCAGATGATAAAAGCAAATTCTCCGCACATCTGTCGAAGCGGCAATATCAAAGACAACGGGGACCTGCTGTGCGTTGGCTTTTGTGATAGTAAAGCGAAGTCCTGTTTTTATGCCTGCCTTTTTACAGTTTTCAATCCCCGACAGGGCCGCTTTGAAGCTGCCCTTTGTCTGTCTGAAATTATCGTGGAATTTCTCCTCGCCATCGATGGAAATGCCCACATAACTTACTCCCACATCAAAAAGTTTGCCGGCGGTTTTCGAATCAATCAATGTCCCATTGCTGGAAATAACGGTCCGCAGCCCTAATCGCTTTGCCTCCGCCAGCAATTCGAATAAATCGTCCCGCAGCAGCGGCTCGCCGCCGCTAAATAATACCACCGGACAATTAACTTCCGCAAGTTGCGACATCAATTGTTTCGCCTCGACTGTAGTCAGCTCATCACCGCTGCACTCATCCCCCGAAGAACTATAACAGTGCACACACCGCAGATTGCACCTCTGCGTGCAGTTATAAGCAATAACGGGGCCAAATAAATTTCCCTGCCCGCCGGAGGCGGGTCCGATCGAACCGGCCTTCGGCCGGTCGCCCTGGCCGTACCGCAAATCGTCCGATTCGCCTGCCAGCCCACAATATAGTTTTGAGATGTTTATCATGTGTACGTTTTCTCTATCGCATCAAGCAGGCCATCAATAGTATGCTCTATGGCCGTTACATCAACCCTGATGCCAAGATTTTTCAATTGAGCGGAAGTTACCGGCCCAATCGACGCGACCTTCACCCTTCCTGAATTTACTACCTGGGTGGGAACTTGTTCAAAAAACATCTTTACCGAAGAGGGACTTGCAAACGTCAGCCAATCAACCTCGCCTCTGCTGATTTTTTCAATCAGCCAACTGTTTTCGCCTTTCTGTTCTACGGTGGTATAAATAGCTACATTGAGAACATCGGCCCCTGCCTGCTCCAGAAGCTCGACAAGCCCCATTGAAGCGAGCTGCGAGCGCAACAGTAGAATCTTTTTACCCTGCAAGTTCGTAAAGCACATTAGTTGTTTGCCAAGCTGCTCTCCTGTGTAAACAGTCGGCACAAAGTCCGCCTTTATCCCGAATTCGCTCAACGTAGTGGCGGTTTCACTGCCTATTGCAGCAATTTTAGCAGAGCTAAAAACTCTGGCATCTTTGCCTAATCTCTGCAAGGCCTCGAAAAATATACTTACGCCATTAGCGCTGGTGAAGATTACCCAGTCAAATTCGGCCCGCTGGAGACGAGCCACCGCCCGCAGAAATTCATTTTTCTCCGTCAGCGGCTTTATTTTCATCGTGGGAAACTCTATCGGATTACCCCCTCGACAAATAATCTTAACTGCAAAGGCGGTATTGCCGCAGGCGTCCCGTGTTACGACAATATTCTTACCGAACAATGGCTTTTTTGTAAACCAGTCCAGCCGGGCGTCGCTATTGGCAGCGGTGCCGATAATTACAACCGCCGGAGGCTCGATTTTATCCTGCTTACACTTTTCGCTTACCCGGCCAAGCGAGCTTTTCACAACTCTCTGACCGGGCAGGGTAGCATCAGCGATTACTGCTGCCGGCGTATCCGCGGCCATATTATTTTCCATTAATCGCTCGGTAATAAAAGCGAGATTACTCATCCCCATATAAAAAACTATGGTTCCCTGGAATTTAGCCAGCCACTTCCAGTCGATATTGCTTTGCTGCTTTCCTTTTGCTTCCTGGCCGGTAACAAAAACTACCTGCGAGCTATATTGTCTGTCGGTAAGAATGATGCCGGTATAGTCGGCGGCAGCGATGCCTGCTGTTACACCCGGCACGATTTCAAAATCGATTCCCGCATCGGCGAGAACTGCGGCTTCTTCGGCACATCTGCCGAAGATACAAGGGTCGCCGCCCTTTAATCGCACAACCGTTTTTCCTTCAGATGCCTTTTCGACAAGCAACCTGTTGATTTCTTCCTGGCTGAACCCGCCAGCAGGCGTGCGTTTTGGCACGGAGATAATCTCAGCATCCTTCGGAACCAGGTTAAGTAAAGCCGGATTGGCTAACTTGTCGTAAATTACACAGTCGGCATTTCGCAGAACCTCTGCACCGCGGACGGTAATCAGGTCCGCCCTGCCCGGCCCAGCCCCTACAAGATATACGAAACCTTTTTTAACCACAGATTCATCCTTCGCAGTCCCCAAGGGACGGAGAATGGATTTCACAGATTATCAAAACCACAGATTCACACAGATTTTCACAGATTATCACAACAACAAATTTCAACAAAAGATAAACGGACGCAAATAAAATAGCTATGGTGTCTCCAGATTTCCGAGATTTCCCATGCTTACAATGAAATTATTTAAACCTGAATATTTGCCTGAGTTCTTTTTTAATATTTTTATGTATTATACAAAGCGGACAAGATTTCATGTATTTG
>Ga0315280_10007680_pt1 | contig 14372 bp, 11 predicted proteins | sample YL17G06_40_MG_FD_203697 | JGI IMG/M metagenome (GOLD analysis project Ga0315280, IMG submission 203697) | Sediment microbial communities from Yellowstone Lake, YNP, Wyoming, USA - YL17G06_40 | ecosystem: Environmental > Aquatic > Freshwater > Lake > Sediment | place: USA: Wyoming | collected...
ATAGAAGTTTATTGGAAGGCAATCCGCATAGTGTGCTGGAGGGCCTGCTTATCGGTGCTTATGCTATTGGTTCACATGAAGGATATATTTATGTGCGAGAGGAATATCCGCTTGCATTGGAGAATACAAAAGTTGCTCTTCAGGCAGCCAGGGAATATGGTCTGTTGGGTGAAAATATCCTCGGCTCGGGATTCGATTTTAATGTTACCATTCATCGAGGTGCCGGTGCTTTTGTATCAGGTGAATCCAGTGCACTTATGAGTGCTATTGAAGGCCGTGTCGGTGAGCCGAGGCCAAAGTACATCCATGCATCTGTAAAGGGCCTGTGGGATAAACCTTCCTGTTTGAATAATGTTGAAACCTGGGCCAATGTGCCTTTTATTATCAATAAAGGTGCCGATTGGTTCAAAAGCATTGGCACAGAGAATAGTAAAGGTACCAAGATATTCTCACTGGTTGGAAAGATAAACAATACCGGATTGGTCGAAGTGCCTATGGGAATAACTTTAAGAGAAATCGTCTATGATATTGGCGGCGGCATCCCTGATGGCAAAAAGTTTAAGGCCGTACAAACTGGTGGTCCTTCCGGAGGCGTTCTACCTGATAGCATGCTTGATATTCCCATCGATTTCGACGAGCTTACAAAAGCCGGCTCAATGATGGGCTCTGGCGGAATGATAGTAATGGATGAAAATACCTGTATGGTGGATACAGCCAGGTATTATACCGACTTTCTTGCTCATGAATCGTGTGGAAAGTGTGTCCCATGTCGTGAAGGACTCAGACAGATGCTTAGAATCCTGGATAATATAACAAATGGAAAAGGCAAGGAAGGCGACATTGAGCTTTTGGAAGAACTATCGGAGTTTATGCAGGAGGCATCTTTGTGTGCCCTTGGACAAACGGCTCCAAATCCTGTTCTAAGCACAATCAAACATTTCAGGGATGAGTACGAAGCACACATCAAGGAAAACCGTTGTCCCTCAGGCGTTTGTAAGGAGCTTATCAATTATTATATTAACGCGGACGATTGTATCGGATGTGGACTATGCGCAAAGAGTTGTCCAACCAACGCCATCTCTAAAACCAAAGATAAAGTATATATTATCGAACAGGACAATTGTATTAAATGTGGAAGTTGTGCGAAGGTCTGTCCCGAAAAAGCAAAAGCCGTGGTGATAATTTCACATAAGCCTATTTCTGAGACCGCGCAAGCAACAACTTAAACGACAGAAAAGGAAACAAACAATGGGAACAATATCGTTAGAAATTGACGGTAAGAAAGTCCAGGCCAAAGAGGGTGCAACAATTCTTGAAGTTGCCCGTGAAAATGGTATTTACATTCCGACTCTTTGCCATCACAACGAACTCAAACCATCCGGCGTCTGTCGCTTATGTATAGTGGAGATATCGAAGAATAAAAGGGCAAAATTGGTTGCTTCCTGTGTTTATCCTGTTGAAAGGGACCTTGTTGTAAAAACCAATTCTGAAAAGATAAGAAAAATTCGTAAGATGATTGTCGAACTGCTGTGGCCAACGGTACCGGCCCTGGCAAAAGAGTTTGAAGTGGAAAAATCTCGCTTTGTTCCTGAGCATACCGAATGCTGTCTGTGCGGGTTGTGTGTCCAGTATTGTGCAGAGGTCGGAAAGTCAAACGCGGTTTACTTCAAAGGCAGAGGAATAAATCGGGAGGTAGCTGTTCTTCCTGAACTTGCAGATGATTGTGCTTATTGTACGAAGTGTTACGGGTTGTGCCCAGGCGGGTGGATTGTAATTCAAGCCATGACAATGTAGTAAAGACAGGTATAAATACTAAAGTGAGCGGCAAGATAAAGATTCATACCGAAAGGTGTAAAGGCTGCGGCCTATGTGTAGAAGCATGTCCCAAAAATATCATTGCAATATCTAAACACTCCAACAAAAACGGTTACTTTCCTGCAGAAGTAGTCAACCTTATTGATTGTTTCGGTTGTGCCTTATGTGCTATTATGTGCCCGGATACAGCAATCGAGGTGTACTGTGACATTGATATAGTAGCTGTTGAATCCGAAAAGAAAGATAGGTTGAGTTTAGGTACGCTGCGATAATAATACGTTAGTAAGCACCCGCTGAAGCCGGTTACCAAAGGTTGTTTTATTATTATTGTTTTGTCAAATCGTACGTAATGCTATAGACATCGCCGTCGAACTCGGTATTTACCTTATAGCCGGAGTTGTGGAAGATAGCAAGCATCGGTTTATTGTTCGGCAATACCTTTGCATAGAAGCGTTTTACGCCGCGTTGTTTGGCGATTTTCGTAATATAATCCAGAAGGAAAGTCCCCATACCCTTCTGCTGCCATTCATCCTGGACGAGAAAGGCGACTTCGGCGGCCTGAGTTTTCGGGTCGAGGAAATACTGGGCGATAGCGACGATTTCCTCGCCTGAAACGCCGGGAACGACGCCAACGATGGCCAGGTTATTTTTGTAATCGATATTGGTTAGATGTTGAATGTCCCTGTGAGGGAATGCCACGGTGCGGGTCATATAGCGGGTATGAACGGACTCTTCGCTGAGCGAATAGAGCATTCCCGAAAGGGCCGGTTCATCGGTGGGCTTGATAGGCCGAAAGAATATCTCCGTGCCGTCTCTGAGATTATCTACGTGCTCTAATTCCTCGGGGTAGCTGACCTGCTCCCATGGCAATTCTATCTGGTCCTGGTAGATGTAGTTCTGGGCCTTTGCGGCCTGGAGAAGCTGTTTCTTGAATTTTGGATGGGCAATGTTGATTAAGTCCAGGACCCTTTCTCTAATGCTTTTTCCATGCAGGTGTGCGATGCCGTACTCGGTAACTACATAATGGACATCTCCGCGAGTGGTAACAACGCCTGCTCCTTCGGTCAGGTGCGGCACAATCCTGCTGACTTGGCCGTCTTTTGCCGTAGAAGGCATAGCGATTACGGGTTTGCCGCCCCTGCTGCGGGCAGAACCGCGAATAAAATCAACCTGCCCGCCGATACCGCTGTAGAACTTGTAGCCCAGTGAGTCCGAGCAAACCTGGCCCGTCAGGTCAATCTCCAGACCGACGTTAATCCCTACCATTTTCTCATGCTGACTGATGATATTAGTATCGTTGACGTACTCGGTAGGATAAAATTCAAAGAAGGGGTTGTTGTTAATGTAATCGTAGAGGCGTTTGCTTCCCATACAGAAACTGGCGACGATTTTGCCACGGTTGATGGACTTTTTCGCACAGGTGATGGCGCCGCACTCGATGAGGTCGATAATCCAGTCGCTGAACATTTCGGTGTGAACGCCGAGGTCTTTTTTGTCCTTGAGCGATTCGGCAAGGGCCTGAGGGATGCGTCCGATGCCGCACTCAATGGTGCTGCCGTCCTCGACGAGCCGGGCGATATTCTGGCCGATACGCCGCAGTGTCTCATCCGGTTCAGGTATGGGAATTGTGATTATGTCTTCATCGTAAGGGACCAGCATATCGATGGCGTTGACGTGAATGAAGCTGTCTCCGAATGTCCGGGGCATTCGGCTGTTGACCTGCGCTATAACATATTTGGCATTTGCAGCGGCAGATTTAACAATGTCCACGGAGACACCAAAGCTGCACAGGCCGTTCACATCGGGCGGCGTCACGCTAATTAAAGCTACGCCGATGGGAATTCTTCCACTTTCAAATTCATAAGGTATCTCGGACAAAAATATAGGCGTGTAGTCAGCGATGCCTTTTGCCAGAGCGTGGCGGACGTTGTCGGCAATAAAGAAGGTATTCATTTTGAATTTTTCGCGAAACTTTTCATCAGCATAAGGCGCCGTTCCTATCGTCAGCAGGTGAATGATATGGACGTCGAAAATTCGCGTGGACTGCTCAACTAAGGCATTGACTAAATGCTGGGGCTGGGCGCAGCCGGTTCCTATGAATACGCTGTCGCCGGACTTAATCAGATTCATTGCCGCCACAGCGGACCCGATTTTATCCTTGTATTTTTCTTTCCAGTCGAATTCCTGCATAGTATCAGCTTCCTTCGAAAGCTGTACTATACCTTATGCCTGAGAGATTCTCAAGTGGTTTGGGTTTGCGGAATACGAATAAATGCTCGTGCATTATCAGGTAAAACTTATCATGCTTGGCTTTGGTTCGCCAGTGCTCGGTGGATTTGCAGTGGTACTGAACCTTGATAATATCTTCTTTTAGCACGAAGCCTGCTTTTAGAAAACGCTGCATCACGTGAAAGGCCAAAGGAACAAAGTGTTTTCCTTTGCGTGTGTCGCCGATAAGTATCGCACAAAATTTATCGGGTTTTAGGACGCGGAATAATTCTTTTGCAATTTTTTCAATCTCATCGCAAAACTTCGGCAAGCTGCTGATATTTGAGAGGTCTTCCGGTATCTTATCGTTTGAGTATTTTATAATGTTCATATACGGCGGATGTGTCAGAACTAAATCAAAAGAATTATCTTTTAGAAACGATAAATCTCGTGCATCACCGACCTCTACTTTTTGCTCACTTGGTGGATGGTGCTTAAAACGCAGGGCTGTTTTTGTAAGTTCGATGGCTTGCGGGTTTATATCCATCCCGACCGCATTTCGTGCCAGAAGCTTCGCTTCGATAAGAGTGGTTCCCGCCCCGACCATCGGGTCGAGAATCCAGTCCCCTTTTTCCGTGTACATTTCGATTATATTGCGCGGTATTTGCGGCGCAAAGTTGCCACGATATTTTGGACTATGTGTCGCCCAATTCCCCCTCTCAGGAAACGACCAAACTGTCGTATGCTCAGGTAAATATTCTATTTCGTGCAGGCCACTCATGGGTCAATTGGCGTCGCATACCTTTCGGGCGCAGGATACTTTCTGCCTGCAGCTACGAATATTATCCTGTCAATTTGTGTGTCTCCCGCGGCTACCCAGCGGATAAACCTCATCAGATATTCTCTGGGAGGGTCGAGCTTGCTTTTCCTGGGTGCGCCAGGCCCAAAATTAAAGTCTTGCTCTATCATTAGAAGCTGTGCCACATACAGGTTAACTTCTGATTCATCGAGATGCATTGGAAAATTTATTTTCACAAGTTCATCCACATAGAGTTTTGGGTCCTCTCCGTTGTAAACTTGCTCCAAACGCTTAAATAGCTTTTTCGAGCCGACAAGATTGCTTTCTCGTTTTATGTACAAGTCAATCAACAGCCGTATATGAGTGGGATAAAATTCTGGTTGGTCAGCGATAATCAGCCCGACAGCGTAATCGTGTTCCGAGAACTTGCCAGTGTGTGTTGCGGTAACCTTAACGTGGTTAGTGCTTTCATAAATAATCTTATGCTCTTTATCTTTGAGACCTCTTAGCTCGTTTGCCAACTGTGACATCTTCATGATTTATCCCCTGACATACTGTGTGTGATTCTTTACCAGTTAGGGGGATTGCCTATCTTTAGAGACGTCACGCTAACTGCGAAGGTCCGGCCTTCAAGTTTAATAATTGGTAATAATTAGCTCGTTAATCGCTCCACGTCCTGCTCCTATGCAATTAATGGCTCTGGTGGCCTTGACTGTATCAATTTTAAACCCACTATATTGATTGTCGAAAAAGTAGTCTCTTGGGTTCTCATTTTTAGGATCAGAATTGCTCAAAAGAAATTTGGCACCTTTGCTGTTTATTCGTCTGCAGAATTCGGCGAGGCGGATTTGGTCTTTTTCGTTAAAATCTTCTTTCGAGTATGAAGTAAAACCCGCAGTCGGACTTAAGGGACGATATGGTGGATCAAAATACATGAATGTCCTATCAGTACTGTAGTATTCACATTCTTCAAAATCACTGCAAATAATTTCCGCCCTCTGTAAAATCTCCGACACACCAATTAAATTATCCGCGTCGCATATAGTTGGATTCTTGTAATAGCCAAAAGGAACATTGAACTGGTCTTTTCTGTTAACGCGATAAAGACCGTTGTAACATGTCTTATTTAAAAAAGTTAATTTTGCCGGACTTCGGTCTGAATTGAACTCATCCCGAATAGCATAATAGAATTTTTTTTGAGCCAACTTGGTTTTTCCCAAGAATTCTTCTTCAAGTTCTTTCAACTGGGCAATAAAAGAATTGACGTTGTGCTTCACAGCATTGTAGCAGACAACCAGATCTTCATTTATATCAAAGAGATAAAAATGCTTAATAGATTTGTATTTTTGAGCAATGTAAAAGAATACCGCTCCGCCGCCCACGAAAGGCTCAACGTAGGTGTCAATTTCACCACTTCTTAACTCGTTAGGTAAGCGTTGTTCGATTTCGTCCAACAGTTGATTTTTGCCACCCGCCCATTTCAGAAATGGCTTTGCAGCAATTAACTTTTCAGTAAGTGTAAGCACTCCGTCACTCCCAAAATCCTTCTGCACCTTCCTGCGTTTGCTCTTAATGGAGAACAATAAGACACGTTAGTCTCGCAACAGGTCCTTGATGTGCACACCGAGCGCTTTCGCAATCCGTTCGACATTTAACAGGCTTACATTCCTCTCGTACCGCTCGATGCTTCCTATATATGTCCTGTGGAGACCTGCGCGGTTCCCCAGATCCTCCTGAGACCAGCCTTTTTCGAGGCGCAGAGACTTAACCTTGTCACCAAACTTTCGTAATATGCTATTGGTACCCATAATCAAGGATATTATTGATCAGGGGGTATGTGTCGTCTACGATACTATAAGTAGCATTTTCCCCGCTGCGTGTGTTGAAAATTGGGTAACTAAAAAATGCGCATAGAAAAGACCTCGTCTGAAAAAACGGGGTCTTGTGATTAGTTTGAGATTTGGTAAAGACTACTCTTAGATTAGAATCAGGCCTGTGTTACGCTCATTCTTGCATCAACGGCGATTGGTGTTGTGCCTTCGGGACCAACGATATAAGGGTTTATATCCATCTGCTGAATCTGTGGAAATTCGGTAACCAATTGCGAAAGCCGCTGCAATCCTTCGGCGATTTTTTCTATGTCAACACCTTCCTGGCCGCGGACCCCCTTGAGAATATGATACGTCCTTGTGCTCATAAGCATTTGCCTGGCCTCTTCGGCGGTCAACGGCGCCAGGTAAAAAGCCACATCTTTAAGGACCTCCACCATTATCCCACCCATCCCGAACATCATCAATGGGCCAAAGTGCGGATCGCGGTTCATTCCGAGGATAACCTCTTTTCCCTTCCTGCACATTTCCTGAACAAGGACGCCGAGTATTTTCGCATCCGGACGCTTTTGGGGCACTCGATACATCATCAGGTCGAAGGCGTCTCTTACTTCCTGGTCATTCTTTAGGCCGAGCTTAACTCCGCCGACATCCGACTTATGCAGTATATCCGGCGACCAGATTTTCAACACAACAGGATAGCCGAGCTGCCCGGCTATGTTGACCGCCTGGTCGGGCGTGGTTGCAATAGAACCTTTTGGAGTTACGAATCCGTATGCTTCGAGAATCTCTTTTGATTCAACCTCGCCTATTTCATAGATACCCTGCCGGAGGTGCCTTTCGATAATGTTTTCGACCTTGCGGCGGTTAACGGGAAACAGCTTCACCACCCGTTTTGGCCTGGAGCGCCATCTTACGTAATCACCCATCGCTTTGATTGTTGCGACGGCACTTTCCGGAGAATCATACTGCGGGATTTTTCCTTCGCGTAGGATTCTCACACCTTCTTTGACCTTGTTTGCACCAAGAAAACAAGCAAGTATAGGCTTTGTTTGCCGGCCGAAGGCCGGCTTGATCAAACCCGCCTCCGGCGGGTGAGCGGCAATTTTCACAACCGCCTCGGCAGTAGCGGTGGCGTCGGTCATTGCCTGCGGCGTCAGCAGTACCAGGACGGTATCAACATTGGGGTCATCGAGAATAGCACCCAGCGCAAACTCATAACGGTCGGCAAGCGCATCGCCTAAAATGTCAACAGGATTATACAGATTCGCAGCCGGTGGTAGGTGAGAAGCTAATTTGTTTATTGTATCATCGGCGAGTTTTGCAAAAGTAAGGCCCTGTCTTTCGATAGCGTCGGCAGCCATAATTCCCGCTCCGCCGGCGTTGGTGATGACAGCAACGCGCAGACCGCCGTGTCTTCTGTCGAAGACAGAAACGGGGGGAAGCGGCTGATTGGCGAAGGCCTGGGCATAATCAAACTGCTGCTTTATGGATTCACAGCGTATAACGCCTGCACGCTCAAATGCAGATTCGTAAGCGACCTCGCCGCCTGCGAGACTGCCTGTATGAGAAGATGCAGCCTTTGCACCGGCTTCTGTTCCGCCGGACTTCATCAGCAAGATAGGCTTATCGTGTGAGATTTGCTCCGCCTGGTTTACAAAAGCATTTCCATCGGTAATACTCTCAAGATAGCCGGCAATAACTTTGGTGTCGGGGTCGGAAGCCAGGGCTTTTATGACATCCAATTCATTTACATCTGCCTTATTGCCTATACTGACGAGCTTGCTAAAGCCGATGCCGTTTGCGTTGGCCATATCAAGAATAGCTGCCAATAGCGCTCCCGATTGTGAAAGATACCCTATCGCACCCGCCACGGGGAGGTCCCCGGCAAAGCTGGCATTTAAGTTATTCGCCGGGACTATCACACCGAGGCAATTGGGGCCGATGACCCGGATGCCGGCCTGTTTTGCGATTTGAATAACCTGCTCTTCGAGCTGTCTGCCTTCGTTGCCAACTTCTCTGAAGCCGGCGGTTATAATGACCACCGACTTTACGCCTGCGTCTGCGCATTGCTGCATAACCGCTCCAACGATATTAGCCGGGACGACTATAATCACAAGGTCGGGGATTTGCCCGATGGACTGCAGGTCAGGGAAGCACTTTTCCCCGTCAATTTCGTCGGCATTCGGATTGACCGGATATATTTTGCCCTTGTATCCTGCTTCAATCATATTTGACAGGATTTCGTAGCCGACCTTGCCTTTCTGACGCGAGGCGCCGACTATAGCAACAGACTTCGGATTGAAAAAATTCTCAAAACTCATAATAACCAGCCCCCTGATAAAAACGTTCAGGGCTAAACTCTCCTATTTTCTCTGAGCCGGCAGGCAGGGCGACCGGCTGAAAGCCGGTTCAATCGAACCCGCCTCCGGCGGGCTGCACCGGATCGAACCCGCCTACAGCGGGCCCGCCAGACGCTCGGCGGGCAGGTCCGGCTCGATATGAACAACGACATTGACGGGGCGGGTTATCTCCGCCTGCAGGGCGTTTTCCAGGCCCTCCGATATCTCATGAGCAGCGGCTATATCCAGATTCGGATCTACAAGAATGTGCACGTCAAGAAACATCTCCCTGCCAACCGTGCGAGTACGCAACTGATGCCACTGCCGTATTGAAGGGTTGGCGCTAATTATGCTTTCTACCTGTCTGATTGTATCCTGGTCAACGGCACCTTCCGTCAGTTCCTGCAGTGTATCCCATATCACACTCACCCCTACCCACATAATCATCAGACCCACAGCAATAGCGGCAACCTGGTCGCCGAAACTAAAACCAAATTTCAAAGATACAATACCTATTAGAACCGCCACCGAACTAAAAGCGTCACTGCGATGATGCCATGCGTTGGCATAAGCCGCAGCGCTGTGGGATTTAATGGCGACCCTTTTTGTTATCTGATAGAGCCACTCTTTGGAGACAATAGAAACCACCGTGACAATCACCATAGCGGTGTTGGGAACTATTACATTTCCTTTGGCAATGTCCAGAGCGGCATAATAAATCATCCCCAGGCCAACGATGGCCAGCGCCACTGCCACAAAAGCAGCCGAAAACGTTTCCATCCGGCCGTGCCCGTAAGGATGTGTCAGGTCGGCCTCTTTGGAGCCGAGGTGAACGCCGAAAAGGACCGCCAGGTCGGTAACAAAATCGGAAAGCGAGTGAATTCCGTCGGCCACCACCGCCATTGAACCAGCCAGCAAACCAACAATGACCTTGGCGGCCGTGAGGATAATATTCGTCCCAATGCTGATATTTGTGACCGATTTTATCTGCTTACTGGTGATTTTTTGTTTGTCATTGTTCATTAGTGGACCAATGCTTTTGTTCGTATTATCTTGATATATTTTTGAGCGGTGGGTTGGTCTTTTGCCTCAACGATAACCCGCACAATGGGCTCGGTATTACTGGCTCTGATGTGCAGCCAACCATCTTGAAAAGCGAATCGATAGCCATCGATGTTACTAACTAGTGCATAAGCGAATTCATTTTTTGCAGATTCTAAAATTTGTCGCACCTGCGATTGTTCAACGGCAAATTTGTCCTTAATCATATAATAACCGCCGATGTCACTGACCAACTGGCTTACTGTTTTGCCGGTCTCAGCCATCAATTGCAGGACAAAAGCCATCCCAACAAGACTATCGCGGACCGGGCTAACTCGCAAATCAATCACACCGCCGTTGCCTTCCCCGCCGATGATGCAATTGTGTTCGAGCATTGCCGCCGCGACATTGGCTTCGCCGACAGCGGTGCGGATAACCTGACCGCCGGCCTTTTGGGCAATGTCGTCAATCATTCTTGACGTGGAAAGATTTGTTGCCGCCGTGCCGTTTTTTTTGCTGAAGACATACTTTGCCGCCAGGGCAAGTGTGTATTCCTCGCCGATGTAGGTTCCGTTTTCGTCAACGATTGCCAATCTGTCGGCATCCGGGTCGAGACCAAAGCCGAGGTCGGCTTTTTTGGCCTTTACTACCTCGCAGAGGTCTTTCAAATTCTCGGCAAGCGGCTCCGGAGCGTGAGCGAACAAGCCGGTCGGCTCATCGTTTATGGCCAAAACCTCACAGCCAAGTTCAGCTAGCATTTTCTTAACGACCCGTCCGCCTGCCCCATTGACACTATCCAGAACGACTTTGAATTTTTTTGCGGCAATGGTCTTTCTGTCAACAATTGCCAGAGCTTTGGCAATGTGCACAGCATCAGTCTGGTCATTAGAAGTTACTTTGCCGTAGTGGGCCGATTCTGCGAGAGTAAAACGCTTGTCGAAAAAATACTGCTTGATTTGCTCTGCGGCGACAGCAGGCGGGGCAATACCGTTGTCGAGCAATAATTTTATGCCATTATATTGGACGGGATTATGAGAGGCAGTGATGACCACTCCACCGACGCAGCCCAGGTGCCTTACCATAATGCTCACGCCGGGCGTGGACACAATGCCTAAATCAATTACGTCAATTCCAATGGAGCACAGTCCCGCTGCTACGGCTGATTTTAGCATCTCACCGCTCGGTCGAGAATCTCTGCCGATGCACACTGATAAGTATGGTTGGGAAGCGTGTCTATCTTTTAGAAACGTGCCGAAGGCGCAGCCATACTCAGCGGCAATAGAAGCGGTGAGGTTCTCGCCGACAATGCCCCTTAGGCCGCTAATACTTATTATTAACTTCTCGGCCATACGTTAACCTCGTGACTTGTGACTCGAGTATCGAGCATCGAGAATCAAGCATCAATCCAGGTTGCAGACGTAGATTTCATTTACAAAGTCAAGCTTGCTGAGCTCTTCGATAGTCTGAATGTCGGGTTCCTTGTCAAGACTAACGGCAAGGATAGCTTTTCGCTCTGCCGGTTTTTGTCCTACACCCATCGTGCAGATATTGATATTGTGTTTGCCGCAGACGGTTCCAACTGCGCCGATGACACCGGGCTTATCGTCGTTAAAGATGACTACGACCGTTCCCTGCGGGGTCATCTCTATATTGAAGCCGTCGATCTCAATAATCCGCAGCAGCCGGCCGAAGGCCAGCTTGCTCAGACCCGCCTTCGGCGGGCCGCCGAAAACCGAGCCGGTCACCGTGCGCGTAATTTTGTCGGTGGTAACTTTGGCGCTGAAACTGGCGGCAACGTCTTTGGCTTCGGTGTTCCTGGTTTCGCTTATGCTTATGCCGCGTTCTTTAGCGAGGACAGAAACATTAACCACATTCAGAGGCATATCGAAATGCTTCTGCAAAAGCCCCATCGCAAAATGAAAAGTAACCAGTTCGACTGCCATTTCTGCGATGGAACCGCGATACTGGACATCAATACTCTTAATATGGCCCGGGGCAATGGTGCTGACAAGCGTACCTATCCGCCGAGCAAGTTCAGCATACTCACTTACAATCGGCGGCATAACAGCGGTGGTGAACGGAGCATTAACGGCGTTCCTGACAGGGCCGCCTTTGATGGCGTCAACAAGAATCTGAGCGGCCTCCACGGCAACCTCGATTTGTGCCTCCTCGGTGCTGGCGCCCAAGTGCGGCGTAACGATACAATTTTCAAGTTCTTTGAAACGCATATTTGTGGGTGGCTCCGCAGAAAAAACATCGAGAGCAGCGCCGGCAATACGCTTTTCGGCGAGGGCGTTGTAGAGCGCATCTTCATTAATAATTCCGCCGCGTGCGCAGTTGACTAATCGGACGGAGCGCTTCATCATAGCAATCCGCGGGGCGTCAATCATATTTATAGTCTGCTCATTTTTCGGTGCGTGGATGGTGATATAATCGGATTCCTTGAAGATTCTTTCGAGCTGGTCGGTTACTTCAACGCCGAGTTTTTCCGCCTCGGTCGGTGCGGCAAATGGGTCATAGCCGAGTATTTTCATATTGAACCCCTTTGCCATTTTTGCCACCGCCATACCGATTCTGCCCAGACCTATCACGCCGAGGACCTTATTGCTTAGCTGGTTGCCCATATATTTTTTTCTGTCCCAGGCGCCGGACTTTAAGCTGTTGCAGGCGGGAACGACGTTTCGGCTCATTGCAAGTATCAAGCCCATTGTATGCTCGGCGGCGCTGAGCGTGTTGCCGCCCGGCGTGTTCATAACAAGGATTCCCTTTCTGGTGGCCTGCGGCACATCGACATTATCCACGCCGACGCCCGCACGGGCTATGGCTTTCAGTTTGCCGGGATTGGTCAGGACCTTGGCCGTAACCTTCGTTTCGCTGCGGATAATTAACCCGTCATATTCCCCGATAATTTTAGCCAGTTCCTCTTCGCTTACGCCGGTTTTTATGACGGCCTGGACACCTTCCATAGAATTGAGTAAGTCAATTCCTTCCTGTGCGAGTTTGTCGGTGATAAGAACTTTAATCATTGTACACTCCAAAAACTCCTGCATTTTTCTTTTTGGTCAGCCAGACCTTTCCGCCTCTATCGGACTCAGGGTGACAATTTCTTAATAGGTGTTTTCGACATTTCAACTGTGGGCATTTGCTGTCAGTACCCGGGTCAGTGTCACCACCCACCCGGCGGCAATTATAACTAACAAAGCCAGAATTACGTATCTGGTTTTAATTTCGGTAAAGAAACGCACCAAAAAGCGAAAATATACTCCAAAAACGGCTGTAAGGAAAGCCAAAAATGCTGCAATGACCAGGATGGTGCACAGAATGGCAGCTGCCGGCTGGATATAAAACGATTGGAATATTTTACCCTTAGCAAAAGCCAGTGCCGAGGTGGTCATTCCGCAAGTCGGACACGGCAGGCCATACCTTTGCTTTAACCCGCAGGGGCTAAGCCATCGGCCTATATCGATTCTATCCGTCGCAGCCAGCCGCAACAAACCAAGTGGGACAGCTATCACCAGGAAAATAACAGTAGCTAAAAGCCGCTGCTGGGTCGATGCACGCCCCGTTAGAGATTTTGGTGTCTCTAACGGGGCACGGCGGAAAATTTTTCCTTTATCTGATTGTTGGCTATCTTGCATAACGAGGTTAGAATATGACAACAGTGTAGTTCTGTCAAGGTAAGTAAGGGGCCGGAAGATATGGTATTAGAGCAGAAAGATTTGAGCATGATGCTGGAAACCGCCATTGTGGCGGCACGCCTGGCCGGGCAACGGGCGATGGAAGAAATCGGCTTTGTCAAGGCCTCAGTAAAGAACGCCAGCGAGCTGGTAACCCAAACCGATGCCCGGTGCCAGAAGATAATAATCGAGCGAATCAAAGAGAATTACCCCGACCACGGCTTTATTGCCGAAGAAGGTGAGGAGGGTAAGATTTTCAAACAGCCGCCGCGAGGCGGACAATTTCTCTGGTGGGCCATCGACCCAATAGATGGAACGAACAATTTTGCACACGGTATGCCTTTCTTTGCCAGTAGTATTGCGGTATTGGAGGCAGGTTCGCCGATTGTGGGTGTGATTTTTGAGCCGGCTACGGACTCAATGTTCACCGCCGTCAAAAGCGGCGAGGCACAACTGAACGGCAGACGAATCACAGCCAGCAAAGAAAATCTGGACGAATTCGCAAGCGTTGGATTAGACAGCCACTTTGATAATGAGGTGCCGCCTTGGGCTTGCGAAATTATCCGGCGTACAAGGTTTCGCAACTTCGGCACAACGGCTCTGCAGATAGCTTATGTGGCAAAAGGGAGCCTTATCGCTACAATCGCCTCTGACCCGAAGC